>ERZ772945.1539-NODE-1539-length-16019-cov-3.288649_pt1 | contig 16019 bp, 10 predicted proteins | sample MGYA00511681_ERZ772945 | MGnify/ENA primary metagenome ERZ772945 (study PRJEB29015, sample SAMEA2737943) | human oral metagenome | biome: human oral; feature: human-associated habitat; material: dental | place: China | collected 2143 ...
AGATATCAAGTTAAAACTAACTATGAACCGGTGGGTGGAGAAGTTTTTAAAAATAAGGCAAAACTTTCTTCAAAAGATAAAATTTCGGAAGAAGTCAATATCGCTTTAGTATATCGAGCTGCTGGCGGATTTGCAGAAGGTTATGTTTACTCAATGAACTTGCATAAAGAAGACGAAAAAACAAAACAAGCTTTAGCTGGTGCAAAATTTAAAGTAACGCGTGACAGTAATAAGAAAGTCATTGGTGAGTATACAACAGATCCAAACGGTGATATTACAATTCCTAATCTGTTAAAAGACGATTATACGATTGAAGAAGTGGAAGCTCCAAAAGGATACCAAAAATCAACTGAAAAGATTCGTGTTAAGCCAACTGACTTTGGAACAGACAAAGCTTACAGAAAAACAATCACTAATAAGAAAGATGAAAAAGTTTCTGCTCAACTTCAGGTTGAGAAAGAACTGATTGGTCGCCAACTGAGAGATAAAGAATTCACGTTTGAATTGAAGAAACAGGGTGAACAAACTCCGATTCAAACAAAATCAAATGATGCTGACGGGAAAGTAACATTTGATGCTCTTGAATTTACCGAAGAAGGAACATATAACTATGCTATTTCTGAAAAACGTGAATACCATCCTGAAAAGGGAATCTACTATGATCCAAATGATATTCAAGTAACAGTAAAAGTCTCAAGGAATCAAGAAGGTAAGCTAACTACTGAAGTCACTTATAAAGGTAAGGATGACAAAGGTGGTTTAGAAGATAAAAAGAAATTCACCAATCATTATATTCCAGATAAAATAAAGGGAAATCTTTTGGTGAAGAAAGAACTAACCGGTCGTAAACTTCAAGCAGGTGAATTTGAGTTTGACCTAAAAGAGAATGGGCAAATTCTCCAAACTGTGAAAAATGATGCTGACGGAAAAGTTCAATTCAAAGATATTGAATATACTAAAGCAGGAACCTATGAGTATACCATTAGTGAAAAAGCTGGTGATGTTCCAGGAGTTGAATATGAACCGAATCTTATCTCGGCAACTGTAACTGTCAAAGATAAGGGAGGAAAACTTGAAGTTACAAAGGTTACTTATTCGAAAGCTGGTGAGGAGACTAAAAAACCAACTTTTGAGAATCACTATACTCCAGGAAAGACTTTCGCTCGATTAGAAGTGAACAAAGTTCTTACGGGCCGTCAGCTACAAAAAGACGAGTTTGAGTTTGAATTGAAGGAAGATGGTAAACCAGATGTTCTTCAAACGGCTAAAAATGATGCCCAAGGAAAAGTTCGGTTCCAAGTTATTAACTACGACAAGGCAGGTGATTACCACTACACCATTACAGAAAAAAATAATGGTCTGACAGGGGTTGCTTACGACTCTAGTCAAGTAAAAGTCACAGTTAAAGTAACGGATGATGGTAAAGGTAAATTAAGTACTACCGTGACTTATGATGGTGGTAAAAAGACCTTTAAGAATACGTTCACACCAAAAGAAATCACAGTGCCACTGCAGGTGACAAAAGCCTTAACGGGTCGAAATCTACAAGATGCCGAGTTTGAGTTTGAATTATACGATGGACAAAACAAGCTACTTCAAACAGTTAAAAATAAAGCGGATGGTACGATTCCTTTCACAGCTCTTAAGTTCACCAAGACTGGTCTTTACAACTACCTTATCAAAGAAAAAGATGGTAAGGTTCCAGGTGTTGACTATGATAAACAACCAATTAAGGTTACCATTCGTGTTCAACAGGAAGAGGATGGACAGTTGATTTACAATATCGTCTACCTCGGTCTTGACGAGAGCGGTAAGAATAAAATTTCTAAACAAAGCTTTACAAATAAATATACTGCCAAAGGTACCGATGCTACTTTCTCTGTCACGAAGAAATTAACCGGACGTGCTTTGAAGGATGGCGAGTTTAGCTTTGAACTGAAAGAAGACGGCAAGACAGATGTTCTTCAAACTAAGAAGAATGACAAAGACGGTAAAGTTCAGTTTGACGCAATCAAGTACCAAACTGTAGGAACACACAAGTACACCATTACTGAGAAAAACACAGGCTTGGGTGGTGTGACTTACGACACCAAGACTATCAAGGTAACAGTTGAAGTAACCGATAACGGTAAAGGTCAGCTGGTTTCAAAAGTAACGTACGAAAACAACGACCAAACTTTCACCAATACATACTCTAGTCAAAAGGTTAGTGCACAATTAGGCGTGATCAAAGAACTGACAGGTCGTGCATTAAACGATCAAGAGTTTGAATTCGAATTAGTTGGATCTGATGACAACGTTCGTCAGACGAAGAAAAATGTAGCAGATGGTCGTGTCACTTTTGATGCGATTGACTATACAAAAGTTGGCAATTATCATTACACCATCAAAGAGAAAGACAATGGATTAGGCGGTGTAACTTACGACAAGAAAGAAATCAAGGCAACTGTAAAAGTCACTGACGATGGCAAAGGTCAGCTAGTTGCTCAAGTATCTTATGATACAGCTAATCCAACCTTCCGTAATACTTACCTTGCTAAGGAAACAACTGCAGCATTGGAAGCGAACAAAGTGCTAACGGGTCGCGAATTGAAAGAGAATGAATTTGCCTTTGACTTGATTGGCCCAGACGGTAAAGTGGTGGAAACCGTTAAGAACGCTAAAGATGGTAAGATTTCCTTCAAAGAGTTGACATTCAAAATAGCTGGAACTTATACTTATACCATTAAGGAACAAGCCGGTACTTTAGGTGGTGTGAAATATGACACCAAAGTGGTTAAAGCAACGGTAACTGTAACCGATGATGGTCAAGGTCAATTACATGCAACAGTTGCTTATGAAAACAACCAAAACACCTTTACTAATACTTATTCAGCCGATAAAGCCACTGCGACTCTTTCCGCTAAGAAGTTATTAGAAGGTCGCAACCTCAAAGAAGGGGAATTTGAATTTGAACTGACTGGTACAGACGATCAAGTTCGCCAAACGAAGAAAAATGCCCAAGATGGTAGTGTTACTTTCGATACCATTGAGTATACTAAGGTGGGTACTTATCACTACACCATCACCGAAAAAGATACGAAACTCGGTGGTGTGAAATATGACACTAAAGTGATCAAAGCGACAGTCACTGTTACAGACGATGGTCAAGGCCGCTTAGTAACAAAAGTTGCTTATGAAAAAGATGATCAGACCTTCAAGAACACTTATTCCGCTGCAAAAACAAACGCACAACTCTCTGTTAAGAAAGCCTTGACAGGTCGTGCTTTGAAAGATGGCGAGTTTGAGTTTGAATTGAAAGGCCAAGATGATAAAGTTACTCAAAGCAAGAAGAATGCTCAAGATGGTAGTGTCACTTTCGACACCATTGAGTACACGAAAGCTGGTACCTATCATTACACCATCACCGAAAAGAATACAAAACTAGGTGGTGTAACGTATGATAAGAAAGTGATTAAAGCAACCGTAACCGTAACAGATAATGGTCAAGGTCAATTGGTATCACAAGTTGCCTATGAACAGAACGACCAAACCTTTACGAACCAATACCAAGCTGCTCCAACGACTGCTCAGCTTTCAGCTAATAAACAATTAACTGGTCGTGACCTTAAAACTGGTGAATTCAGTTTTGAACTAAAAAATGATAAAGGCGAACTGCTTGAAACGGTGACAAATGATAAGGACGGTAAGATTACCTTTAAGAAGTTGACTTATACATCAGTTGGTACTTATCAGTACACGATTACCGAAAAAGATACGAAGCTTGGCGGTGTGAAATATGACATTAAGGTAATCAAAGCAACCGTTACTGTGACCGACAATGGCGCAGGGAAACTGGTAGCAACTGTATCTTATGATACAAAAGATCGTGTCTTCAACAATATTTATACGGCAGATTCAGTCCAAGCAACGGTTGAAGTAACTAAGAAATTGGTCGGTCGTACCTTGAAAGCAAATGAATTTGAGTTTGTATTGAAGGATGAAAGAGGTCAAGTGCTTCAAACGAAGAAAAATACCGCAGATGGTTCGGTAAACTTTGATGCTTTTGAATACAAAACAACTGGTACCTACCATTACACGATTGCAGAAAAGGATACAAAACTTCAAGGAATCACTTATGATAAGAAGGTGATTAAGGTGACAGTAACAGTCACAGATGATGGTAATGGTCATTTGGTTGCCAAAGTAAGTTATGACAAGAACATAAAGACATTTGAAAATCGCTATACTCCACCAAAGAAAGGTTTGCCTAAGACAGGTACGGTCATTCATACAGTAGCTATTTTCATTGGTTTGATTGTTTTGGTCGGTGCAGTTTATCTCATCAAGAAGAAATCTTGATAAAATCAAGACTTCAGAAAAATAATAAGTTTAAATTGGGAATCTAGAGAGCATTCTCCTCCGAAATGGGGGCTCTTTAGATCCCCCTTTTGATGCCTAAAGCATAGAATGTGAAAAGAAAAAGGAAGAGCTGTTTCCTAGAGAAAATGGACTTAGAAAAGTTATACAAAAATTTAGAGAATACTTAATCCTTTTCGTGGAAACTATGCTGAAATTTTCACTTGACTCTTATTTTCTTTATGATATACTTAACTAGTAAAGAATTAACTGGTTAATTAGAAAAGGAGAAAAATGAGTCAGCTAGCACATGAAATTGATCGTTTTTTAAATGAAATCATTTTAAAATCCGAGAATCAACATGAGATTTTGATTGGATCTTGCACGAGTGGTATGCCATTGACCAATACTCAAGAGCATATTTTGATGTTGCTGTCTGAGGAGTCGCTGACAAACTCAGAGTTGGCGAAGCGCTTAAATGTTAGCCAGGCAGCGGTAACAAAGGCCATCAAGTCATTGATTAAGCAAGAAATGTTGGAACCTTTTAAAGATGTGAAAGATGCGCGTGTTATTTTTTATCGGTTGACAGAATTAGCGAAGCCAGTTGCTGCGGAGCATCATCATCATCATCAGCATACATTGGAAATTTACGAAAAAATCGCCAATCAATACACTCCTAATGAGCAAGCTACCATTCAAAAATTCTTGGAAACCTTAGTAGGAGAAATCGGAAAATGAGATATATCACAGTTGAAGATTTGTCCTTTTATTATGATAAGGAGCCTGTGTTGGAGCATATTAACTATTATGTGGATAGTGGTGAGTTTGTGACTTTGACAGGTGAAAATGGAGCAGCAAAAACGACCTTGATCAAGGCTAGTCTTGGGATTTTGCAGCCTCGATTTGGTAAGGTGACGATTTCTAAGACGAATACAGCTGGCAAGAAGTTGCGGATTGCTTATCTGCCGCAGCAAATCGCTAGTTTTAATGCAGGCTTTCCAAGCACCGTCTATGAATTTGTTAAATCAGGTCGGTATCCGCGTAAAGGATGGTTTCGTCGTTTGAATGCGCATGATGAAGAACATATCAAGGTCAGTCTGGACGCCGTTGGCATGTGGGAACATCGAGACAAGCGGATTGGCTCGCTTTCGGGTGGGCAAAAGCAGCGGGCGGTCATTGCGCGCATGTTTGCTTCGGATCCGGATATTTTTGTCTTGGATGAGCCGACAACGGGGATGGATGCTGGTAGCAAGGATGAATTTTATGATTTGATGCACCACAGTGCGCATCGGCATGGCAAGGCTGTTCTGATGATTACACATGATCCAGAGGAAGTCCGAAAATATGCGGACCGCAATATTCATTTGGTGCGAAATCAAGATTCGCCATGGCGCTGCTTCAATGTTCACGAAAGTGACAAGGAGGAGGTGAGCCATGTTTAATTTATTAGCTTACGACTTTATGCAGCGGGCTTTTCTAGCAGTGATTGCTATGAGTCTATTTTCGCCGGTTTTAGGAACTTTCTTGATTTTACGTCGTCAGAGTTTGATGAGTGATACGCTCAGCCACGTGTCGCTTTCGGGGGTTGCTTTTGGCTTGGTGCTAGGCATCTCACCTACGATTTCAACGGTAGTGATTGTTATCATTGCGGCAGTCTTCTTAGAATACCTGCGGACAATCTACAAGGATTTCATGGAAATCGGAACAGCAATTCTGATGTCAACAGGACTTGCCATTGCTCTGATTGTTATGAGTAGGGGCAAGAGTTCCAGTTCTATGAGTTTGGATCAGTATTTATTTGGCTCTATTGTCACGATTAGTACGGAGCAGGTGATTTCACTCTTTATCATTGCGGCAATCGTGCTGGCATTAACCTTCCTCTTCATTCGACCAATGTATATTTTGACCTTTGATGAGGATACAGCTTTTGTGGACGGTCTGCCTGTGCGCACCATGTCCATTCTGTTTAACATTGTGACAGGTGTTGCCATTGCCCTCATGATTCCAGCGGCAGGTGCGTTGCTGGTATCGACTATTATGGTGTTGCCGGCAAGTATTGCCTTGCGGTTGGGCAAGAACTTTAAATCCGTTATCTTGTTGGCAAATATCATCGGCTTCTTAGGTATGATTGCTGGTTTGTATATTTCGTATTATGCAGAAACGCCAGCCAGTGCAAGTATTACCATTATTTTTGTCGGCGTATTTTTACTAGTAAATTTATTGAAAAAATTTATCAAATAGGAGTGAAAAATGAAGAAAATTGGTCTATTAGTAGCAAGCTTACTAAGTCTCTTTTTAGTGGCTTGTTCCAATCAAAAAAGCGCAAATGGGAAGCTAAATGTTGTCACAACATTTTATCCAGTTTATGAGTTTACTAAGCAAGTGACAGGTGATACTGCTAATGTTAAGTTGCTAATCGGTGCAGGAACAGAACCGCACGAATACGAGCCTTCTGCCAAGGCAGTTGCAACGATTCAAGATGCAGATGCTTTTGTATATGAAAATGAAAATATGGAAACTTGGGTACCAAAATTGCTTAAAACCTTGAAAAAAGGTAAAGTGAATGTGGTGAAGGCGACTGGGAAGATGTTGCTACTTCCTGGTACAGAAGAGGAAGGAGACCATGATCATGGGAGCGAAGGACACCATCACGAATACGATCCGCATGTGTGGTTGTCACCAAAACGTGCTATTAAAATGGTGGAAAACATTCGCGACAGCTTAAGCAAGAGTTATCCAGATAAGAAAGCTACTTTCCAGAAAAATGCAGCAGCTTATATTAAAAAATTAGAAGCCTTGGATAAAGAATACGCTACTGGGTTGACAAATACAAAACAAAAGAGCTTTGTAACGCAACATGCTGCTTTTCGATATCTTGCATTGGATTATGGTTTGAAACAAGTTCCTATTTCAGGACTTTCACCAGATAGTGAGCCTTCAGCAGCGCGTTTGGCTGAATTGACAAAATATATTAAGAAAAACAATATTAAGTATATCTATTTTGAAGAAAATGCTTCTCAAGCATTGGCTTCTACATTGGCAAAAGAAACAGGTGTGAAGTTAGATGTCCTTAATCCGCTTGAAAGTTTGACTGAAAAGCAAACAAAAGATGGAGCAGATTACATTTCAATCATGCAATCCAACTTGAAAGCCTTGAAGAAGACAACTGACCAAGCAGGCGCTGAAATTTCTGCTGAAAAAGAAGAAAATACGAAGACCGTTCAAAACGGTTACTTTGAAGATAGTGCTGTTAAAGACCGTACTTTGTCTGACTACGCTGGTCAATGGCAATCTGTCTATCCATACTTACAAGATGGCACTTTAGACCAAGTATTTGATTACAAGGCAAAATTAACTGGTAAGATGACAGCTGCTGAGTACAAAGCGTATTATGAAAAAGGCTATAAGACAGATGTGTCTAATATCAATATCACAGATAAGACTATGGAATTTGTAGTTAACGGACAAAAGAAGAAATATACTTATAAATATGTTGGTAAGCATACATTGACGTACTCTAAAGGAAACCGAGGCGTGCGTTTCATGTTTGAAGCGACAGACCCAGATGCAGGTAAGTATAAATACGTTCAATTTAGCGACCATAATATTGCACCAACGAAAGCAGCGCATTTCCATATCTTCTACGGCGGTGAAAGCCAAGAAGCCCTCTTTAACGAATTGGAAAATTGGCCAACTTATTACCCAACGAAATTAAGTGGACAAGAAATCGCCCAAGAAATGCTTGCGCATTGATAAAGACACAATTTCTATACAGAAAGAGAAAAATCGAGTTGAGTAAATCTTCTCGATTTTTTTGCTTGACAAATTCCGATTACAGATGTAAACTATAAAAGAATAAAAAATTACAATTGTAATCAGAAAAGAGATGAGAGAGAATGGAACAACAAAATATCAGTCAGGCAGAATGGCAGGTCATGCGCGTTTTGTGGGCGTATCCTCATAGCAGAAGTACTGAGGTGGTGGAGCGTTTAGAAGCTGATTTCGATTGGAAACCGGCTACTGTCAAAACCTTGCTGAATCGCCTGAAGACCAAAGAGTTTATTTCAATGGAAAAGATTGAGGGCAAGTTTTACTATGATGCTCTGATCTTAGAAGATGAGCATTTGGAAAATAGTTGGCGAACCTTACTTGACAATATGTGCAATACCAAGCATGGTGATTTAGTGATTTCAATACTAGAAAGCAATCAATTCAGTCAAATGGATTTGTCCCGAATTTTGGATGTTGTAAAAGAAAAGCAAGTTCAAGCGCCGGAGACGATTCAGTGCAATTGTCCACCAGGTCAATGTACTTGTGGCGCGCATTGTCAAGATGATACGAATAAATCCAAAATGGCGGAGTAAGAAATGGAAAAAGACAAAAAAGAGTATAAATTATTCGGCATGACCTGTGCAGCTTGCGCGATGACGATTGAAATGGCAGTCAAGGAACTTCCAACGGTTGAGGAAGCTACTGTGAACTTGGCGACGGAAAAATTGACAGTTTTTCCCAAAGAAGGATTTGCAAGCGAGCAAGTCTTAGACGCTGTGAAAGAAGCAGGCTACCAAGCGACAGAAAAGGGAGAACAAAGGCAGTCTGATTATGCGAAGCAAGTCGCAGAAAAGCAAGAAAACGTGCGCAAAATGGCGTGTCAGATTTGGTTTGCGGCAGGAGCGACCGTGCCACTCCTCTATATTTCAATGGGGAGCATGATTGGCTTGCCGTTACCCTCCTTTTTAGGTCACATGACGCATCCCATTGCCTTTGTATTGGCGCAGTTTTTCCTTACTTTGCCAGCGATTTGGGTTGGTCGCGGTTTTTATGTACGTGGTTTTCGGAATTTGGCAAAACGGCATCCGAACATGGATAGCTTGATTGCCGTAGGAACGAGTGCAGCCTTTCTTTATAGTCTATACTCGGTCGTTCAAGTTTTGCTGGGGCATCATATTTTTGTACACCAGTTGTATTTTGAATCAGTTGGTGTGATTATCACTCTTGTTTTACTGGGGAAATATCTGGAAGCCAATGCCAAGGGACGAACTTCGCAAGCGATTCAAAGTTTGATGAGTTTGGTGCCCAATCAAGCAACGGTTATTCGTTATGGCGAAGTCGTCACAATTGATACAGAAGACATCAAGGTTGGAGATATTGTGCGGATTAAACCGGGAGAACGTATGCCAGTAGACGGTGTGGTTATCTCTGGACAAACCTATGTAGATGAGTCCATGATGACAGGTGAAAGTGTTCCTGTTGAAAAAAACATCGGAGATGTGATTACCAGTGCCACTATGAATCAAACGGGTTCTATTGACTATGAAGCAACTAAAGTCGGTTCGGACACAACCTTAGCTCAGATTGTTCATTTGGTAGAGGAAGCGCAAGGCTCGAAAGCGCCTATTGCGGCTATGGCAGATAAAATCTCGCTCTACTTTGTACCAATCGTCTTGGGCTTGGCAGTTTTAGCAGCTCTGTTGTGGTACTTTCTGGCAGGAGAAAGCCTGCAATTCTCACTTTCTATCTTTATTGCGGTATTGGTTATCGCTTGTCCCTGCGCGCTTGGGCTAGCAACTCCGACGGCTATTATGGTAGGCACAGGAAAAGGAGCTGAAAATGGCGTCTTGATTAAGTCGGGACAGGCTCTTGAAGCGGCTCATTTGGTAGAAGTTGTCGTTCTGGATAAGACAGGTACGATTACCGAAGGGAAACCAAGTTTGACGGATGTGTTGACTTTTGGTGATGTCACACGGGAGGAATTGCTACATTTGCTTGCAAGTAGTGAGCAACATTCAGAACATCCATTGGCGGTAGCAATTTTGGAAGCCGCTCAAGATGAAGTCGTATCTTTGGCACCGGTAACGGATTTCCAAGCAATCTCAGGTAAAGGGATTATAGCTCAAGTAAAAGCTCAAGAAATTTTAATCGGGAATGAAAGCTTGATGAGACAATACCAAGTCGAGCTCGGAGAACATATCTCTGACTTGATTTCCTTATCTCATCAAGGAAAGACGGCCATGTTTGTCGCTTTGGATAGACAATTGGTGGGGCTGGTAGCAGTTGCTGATCCAATCAAAAAAAATAGCCGTGAAGCTATTGCTGAATTGCAAAAAATGGGCTTAGAAGTTGTGATGTTGACAGGGGACCGTGAGGAAACAGCTCAAGCTATCGCAAGAGAAGCTGGTGTCGATCAAGTGATTGCAGGAGTATTTCCAGACGGCAAAGCAGATGTCGTCAAGGATTTGCAAGTGCAGGGGGAAAAGGTTGCCATGGTGGGTGATGGAATCAATGATGCACCTGCTCTGGTGCAAGCTGAAGTCGGGATTGCTATTGGTTCTGGAACGGATGTGGCTATTGACTCAGCCGACATTGTTTTGATGCACAGCGACCTTTTAGATGTGGTGACAGCCATTCGCCTCAGTCAGGCTACGATTAAAAATATCAAAGAAAATCTTTTCTGGGCTTTTGCCTACAATACCTTAGGAATACCAATCGCAATGGGTCTTTTATATGTATTTGGCGGTCCGCTGCTCAATCCTATGCTAGCCGGTCTTGCTATGAGCTTTAGCTCGGTTTCTGTCGTCACCAATGCGCTACGTTTGCGACGATTTAAAATAAAATCATAAAAGGAGTTCATCATGAAACAAATTGTTACTTTAGAAAATATATCTTGCCAAAATTGCGTGAAGCATGTCACCGAGCACTTCCTAAAATTGGAAGGTGTATCGGATGTTCAAATTGATTTAGATACAAAGGTTGCGACTGTAACCACCAATCATGCATACAGTGCAGAAGATTATCAAGCTGCTCTGGCTAAAACGATTTATAAAGTTGTTAATGTTGCATAAAAAATGAGGCTGGGCAAAAAGTGTCCCAGCTTCTATTAGAATTAGTAATAAACGAATAACGCAGCTTCAACAATTCACTGAATTGTTGAAGGCGGGAAATCAGCCTTGCACAGCAAGCCACTATGATTGCTCAAAGCACTGCTTTGAGGTGGCAGATAAAACTTGCGAAGCAAGTATCAAAGCTGTTCGCTTTCCCAGCTCGGAAGAGCACATAATTACCCTTGCGGGGGTGGGACCACGAACTAAAAATCAAAATTTTTAGTTCTGTTCCACTCCCATTATTTTTTAAATCAATCCTTTCTCAAAGCTTTGAGAGCTGACTTCAACACTAATTTTTTCAAGCGTAAAAGGATGTGTGAAAGTTAAGCGATGAGCATGGAGCATGAGGCGCTTTGCTTTTTGCGGATTGTACAATGGATCGCCGATAATGGGGTATCCATGATGAGCAAGGTGTACACGGATTTGATGAGTTCGCCCAGTTTTAAGTTGACAGCTGACGAGCGTCTTGTTTTCAAATTCTTTTAGCTTTGAGATATGGGTCTCAGCGTATTGACCATTTTTGTTATCCACTAGCCGTTTTCGCCGATCGTGACGGTCACGCCCGATTTTATCTGTATAGATTTGACGTTTTTGGGGAAATGATCCTTGTACCAAAGCCCAATATTCACGCGAAATTTCCTTGTTTTCTAGCAATCGATTTAAAATTGGCAAGATAAAAGGATTCTTCGCAAAAAGAACAGCTCCGCTTGTTTCCTTGTCTAAGCGATGAACGACATAGCAAGTATTTCCAACATAAGCAGAGACATGATTTAAAAGTGCCAGCTCCGTTGGTTCATTGGCATGTGTTTTCATACCTTCGGGTTTGTTGACGATGGTGATGTGTTCATCTTGGTATAGTTCTTCCACCAGGCTAGCATTTCCCATGAGAATGGATTTCTGTGGATAATCTTCTTCGTCAAAAATCAACGTAATTTCGTCATGTGGATGGACAATACTCTGCCAATTGATTGATTCATGGTTGACGAAGACGTGTTTTTTAATGCGTAGAAAATGGCGAATCTTTCGTGGAATCAAAAAATGTTCTTCCAGCAGTTCTTTGACTGTCATCTCTGGCAGACCTTGTGGAATCGTAATTGTAAAATGCATGATTTTATTGTAACAAAATAGTAGATGATTGCAAATAGTCAGCTAACTCTTGAACAATTTCTTAAAGTTTTCTAAACGAAACGCTTGATAAGGGGTCCTTTCTTGTCTGGATATGAAGAAGGTGATAGAATAAGGATATGAAAAAATTGAGTGAATTATTTGAAATAGTAGTGAATCATTTTAAAAAAGATAGTCCTGAGCGCAACCACCAAGAGGTGACCGAGGCGGAAGAAAGCGAATCGCATTTGAGCCGTTCTGGAAAAAGTCGGAAAAAGCCAATTTCTCAGCATCCATTTCGTCGATTTTGGCGTCGCTATCACCTGACGAAGATTGTCTTAATTTTGGGACTTGGTTTTGGTTTGGTGACAGGAGGTTATCTCTTTTATGTTGCCAAATCCACTAATGTGAATGATTTGCAGAATGCTTTGAAAGCAACGACATCTATTTATGATAAGGACGGCAAAAAAGCTGGAAGTTTGTCAGGGCAAAAGGGAACTTACGTAGAATTGTCCCAGATTAGCCCGAACTTACAACATGCCGTCATTGCGACAGAAGACCGTTCTTTTTATAAAAATAGTGGGATTAACTACGGTCGTTTTATCATGGCGATTTTGACTGCGGGACGTTCTGGCGGTGGATCCACCATTACGCAGCAATTAGCCAAAAATGCTTACCTATCTCAGGATCAGACTATTGAGCGGAAAGCAAAGGAATTTTTCCTTGCCTTGGAATTAACCAAGAAATATAGTAAGAATCAGATTCTCACCATGTACCTCAATAATTCTTATTTTGGAAATGGCGTTTGGGGAGTAGAAGATGCTTCTAAAAAATATTTTGGCGTATCTGCTAGCCAGCTGACACTAGATCAAGCAGCTACCTTAGCAGGAATGCTTAAAGGACCGGAGCTATACAATCCCATTGCTTCTATCAAAAATGCAACCAATCGGCGCAATACCGTTCTGCAAAATATGGTAGCTGCTGGCTATATCAATCAAGCAACAGCCAATCAGGCAGCAGCGAATGGTTTGGGCAGCCAATTGGTAGATGCTTACACAGGAAAATCGGCAGATTATCGCTATCCGTCTTACTTTGATGCGGTTATCAATGAAGCAGTTCGAGATTATGGTTTGACAGAAGCCGATATTGTTAATAACGGCTATCGTATTTACACGGAGCTAGATCAGAATTACCAAGCTAGCATGCAAGTCATCTATGATCGCGAAGATTTATTCCCGCAAGCAGCCGATGGGACAAGAGCCCAATCGGGTAGTGTAGCGCTTGACCCTAAAACTGGAGGTGTTCGCGCGCTTGTCGGGCAAATCAATAGTACGAGTGTCAATTTCAGAAGTTTTAACTATGCTACACAATCTTCAAGAAGCCCTGGCTCGACTATTAAGCCCTTGGCGGTTTACAGCCCTGCAGTTGCAGCAGGTTGGTCCATCAATAAAGAGTTGGACAATAGCACAACGACTTACGGAAATTACACCGTGAACAACTATGGTGGAATTCAATCCAGTCCGACGGTTCCCATGTATCAGGCTTTAGCGCAATCCTTAAATATTCCAGCGGTTGCTGCTGCTAATGAATTGGGACTGAAAAAAGTTTTTGAATATGGTAAAAAATTTGGCTTGAATATGGATAAAGTGAGTCAGACCCTTGGGGTAGCTCTTGGTAGTGGCGTAACAACTAATCCACTGCAAATGGCACAAGCTTATTCTACTTTTGCCAATAATGGTGTTATGAATGATGCGCATTTGATTACCAAAATTGAAAATGCTAGTGGACAAGTAGTCAAAACTCATAAATCAACTTCAACGCGAGTGCTTAACCGCTCAACAACAGAAAAAATGACTAGTATGATGCTGGGAACATTTACCAATGGTACGGGTGTTTATGCGGCTCCTTACGGCTATGATATGGCTGGGAAGACAGGAACGACAGAGACTGACTTTAACCCAGATTTATCAGGAGACCAATGGGTTATTGGTTACACGCCAGATGTGGTTATCAGTCAGTGGTTAGGTTTTCCAAAAACAGATGAAAATCATTATCTGACAGGTACAAGTGCCAATGAAGCTTCAGCTATTTTCCGAAGTGTGGCAAATAGTATCCTACCGTACACAAATGGTACGAAGTTTGGTGACGAAAATGCCTATGCAAAAAATGGTATTGCACCGGTTGATACGAGTGGTACAAATAACACTACGAATCAAAGTGACAATCGTTCAGATGTTTTGAAAGATGTGCAGGATAAAGCTAAGAACTTGGTTGACCAAGCTAAAAAAGCAATTGACGATGCTAAGATTCCTGAAAAAGCACAGAATCTTTGGGACACGGTTAAGAGTTGGTTCCAATAGACTTGTCAAAAACGGGCTTTCCTGATATAATAAACAAGATGGAGGCGTTATGGCACTAAAAAAAGCGAGTCTGGCGTGCACGGTTTGTGGATCGAGAAACTATTCAATCAAATTGAGTAGTACGCCAAAACCAAAACGTCTGGAAGTAAATAAATATTGTAAGCATTGCAGTAAATATACGATTCATAAAGAAACTAGATAGGAGAAAGTTGTGAAATTCATTAAAGATACATTTCAAGTATTAAAAGATACAACTTGGCCAACTAGAAAGCAAAGCTGGGTAGATTTTATCTCAATCATGGAATATACAGCTTTCTTTGTCGTCATTATTTATCTTTTCGACTTACTTGTCACAAGAGGTTTGGTACGATTGTTAAATATCTTTTAATTTTTAGCCTGCTTGTTGTTTTATCAAGTAGGCTTTTATTATAAAAATGGTAGTAAAAAGATTGCATTTGCCATTTTTGTGGTATAATAGGGCTAGAAAAGAAACCGAAGCCCTCAGGCTTTTTTATTTAGGAAAGGAAGAACGATGGACAGTTTTGATAAAGGCTGGTTTGTCTTGCAGACATACTCAGGATATGAAAATAAAGTAAAAGAAAATCTTTTACAACGTGCACAAACCTATAATATGTTGGAAAATATTTTGCGCGTAGAAATTCCAACGCAAACGGTACAAGTGGAGAAAAACGGAAAAACCAAAGAAGTTGAAGAAAATCGCTTCCCAGGTTACGTCTTGGTAGAAATGGTGATGACAGATGAAGCGTGGTTTGTCGTACGGAACACACCAAACGTAACAGGCTTTGTTGGCTCGCACGGAAACCGCTCCAAACCAACACCACTATTGGAAGAAGAAATCCGCCAAATCTTGATTTCAATGGGACAAACCGTTCAAGAATTTGACATCAATGTGAAAGTTGGCGATACAGTTCGGATTATTGACGGAGCTTTTGCAGATTATACGGGTAAAATCACCGAAATTGACAACAACAAAGTTAAAATGATTATTTCGCTATTCGGAAATGATACAGTTGCCGAAGTAAATCTGAACCAAATTGCTGAATTATAATAAAAAGTGAGCTAGAAATCAATTTTTATAGTTATTGGTTTAGCTCGCTTTTTGTGCTATTTTGATGAAAAATAAACTCTTGTTGAAAATGTTTGTCTCAAATTCACCCACCAATTTTATTATATTTGACCTAATTTAACCGAACCAAAAAATAAAAAAGCCCGATTTTACGGGCTTTTCATTCGGTTAATTCCTGTTAAATCAGGTTACGGAAGGCGGTAGACGGATTTGAACCGACGATCAAGCTTTTGCAGAGCCGTGCCTTAC
>ERZ772945.1541-NODE-1541-length-16013-cov-12.917784_pt1 | contig 16013 bp, 12 predicted proteins | sample MGYA00511681_ERZ772945 | MGnify/ENA primary metagenome ERZ772945 (study PRJEB29015, sample SAMEA2737943) | human oral metagenome | biome: human oral; feature: human-associated habitat; material: dental | place: China | collected 2143 ...
CGGAGATCACGCCGACGAAGGCCAGGAGGAAGGTCGTGGCGATGATCGGCTTGAGCGTGGGCAGCAGGATGATGCGGAACACCTGCCAGTGGGTGCAGCCGTCGATGATGGCGGCCTCGTCGAGCTCCTTGGGGATCGTGTCGAACGTCCCCTTGATGAGCCAGACCTGTCCCAGCGCCCCACCCATGAGCGCGAGGCAGTACCCGCTCAGGGTGTTGAGACCGAGGAAGGGGATGACCCTGCCCAGGTCGCTCATCATGCTGTAGATCGCGATGATGGACAGCGTGGCGGGGAACATCATGATCAGCAGGAGGGCCAGGAGTCCGCCACGACGTCCTTTGAACCGGAACCGGGAGAACACGTAGGCGGCCAGCAGCGACAGGAAGACCTGGGCGGCGCCGATCACGGCGCACACGATCAGCGTGTTGAGGTACCAGTGCAGGAACGGGCCCCGCTCTCCGGACAGGAGGATCCTGTAGTTGATGAGGCTGACCCCGTTGGTGGGGACGAGCGTGGTGGTGCTCAGCGTTCCCTGGGGGTTGAGCGAGGCCGAGAGGATGTAGAGCACGGGGATGGCGGCGAAGATGAGGGCGAGGACGCCGACGAGATGGCGCCAGCCGATCTCGCGGCACCAGTGGCCGAAGGACATGCGATTCGTCTCGGCGTCGCCACTGGGGGCGCCCCGCCTCTCCTGGGGGGGGGCGGTGGTCTCGGGCTGCTTGGTAGTCGTCATGATTCTTTCTTCTCACACTCAGTTGACGTCTTCGAGCGCCTTGGTGGCGCGGAACTGCAGAGCGGCCAGGACGCCGGTGATGACGAACAGCACCACCGAGACGGCGGAGGCGAAGCCGTAGTCGGCCCTCGCGCCGCCGAAGGCCATCCGGTAGATCATCGAGATGAGGATGTCCGTCCCGCCCCTGACGTCGCCGGCCGTCTCGAAGGGGCCGCCCCCGGTGAGCAGCTCGATCGCGTTGAAGTTGTTGAAGTTGAAGGCGAAGGAGCTCACCAGCAGCGGGGCCACCGCGACCAGGAGCAGGGGCGCGGTGATGCGCAGGGTCGCCTGGATCCCCGTCGCCCCGTCCACCTTGGCGGCCTCCTTGACGTCGGCCGGGATCGACTGGAGGGCTCCGGTGCACACGATGAACATGTAGGGGAAGCCCATCCACAGGTTGGTCAGCAGGACGGCGACCTTGGCCATGGTGGGATCTCCGAGCCAGTCGATGTTCAGGCGCAGCAGCTCATTGATCAGTCCGAAGTCCTTGTTGTAGAAATTGGCCCACACCAGCAGGGAGACGAAACCGGGGATGGCGTACGGCAGGAGCAGGAAGGACCGGTAGAGCTTCTTGCCGCGGATGCGGTCGTCATTGAGGACCAGCGCCAGGAAGAAGCCGACTACGAAGGTGAGCAGCACCGAGCCGAAGGCGAAGACGAGCGTCCACACGAAGGCCTGACCGAACTGGCCGAGGATGGACGAGTCGGTGAAGAGCCTGACGTAGTTGGCGAAGCCGACGTTCTGCTGCCACGACTGGTCGAGGGCCTTGCCGTCGTCCCTGGCGTAGAACTCCGACGTGCCGATCTTCTGCACGGTGTACGTCTTGCCCGTGATCGTGTTGGTGAAGGAGTCGCTGGCCTCGTCGTAGACCATCGAGGCGGTCGCCACCACCGCCTGGTTGAAGCCCTTGACCTGGAGGAAGCGCCCGTCGTCGATGGGCACGTCGAGGTCGTTGATCCTGGCCGAGGCGGCGTTGACCTCCCTGGGGCTCAGCAGCGTGTACCCCTCGGCGGCGGTGATCTTGCCGCCCTCCAGGGTGACGGCGCCGGGTTCCGCGGGCGTGAGCGACGACCCGGCCGTGGCCGTGTAGGCCTTGCCGGTGCCGGGGTCCACCAGGAACAGGGTGAAGGGGCCGTCGGCGGCGCTGCCGGTGGTGCCCACGCGCAGGTCGTAGATCGGGGTGTCGGGCACCCTCGTGACGGAGTTGGCGATAATGGCCGAGATCGCCTCGTCCTTCGTCCTGGTGCCGCGGTTGGAGTCGCCGTAGTTCGTGAAGGAGATCTGAACGGTCAGGACGATGGGGACGATGAGGAAGACGGCCAGGAAGAACGTTCCGGGGAAGAGGTACTTTCCGGGGACGAAGCGCTTGGTCGAGTACAGCAGGAACATGGCCGCGGTGGCCGCGCCGACGATGACCAGCCACACCCACATCCTGTAGTGCACGAGGAGCGGTACGAGATAGGCGGCCAGGGCCAGGGTGGCGCCGAGCGCCAGGACGCGGATGAGCACCGAGGTGATCGTGGTGGTCTTCTCCTGCTTCGTAAGACGTGCGTTCTCGGGGGCGGTTGACATCATTGTCTGGGATAAACCTTTCGGACGGCAGACTGGGTTCGGGGATTCGGATCAGATGGCGAGTGCGGACTTGATGGATGCGCCGGCGTCCTCCATCGCGGACTCCGGGTCGTTCTTGCCATTGATGATGTTGGCCTCCGCCCGTTCCAGAGGCGTCCAGATCTCGGCCATCTCGGGGATGGAGGGCATGGGGGGCGCGCTGCTGGCGATGTCGAAGAAGGTCACCATGTCGGGGTTGGACGACTTGAGCTTCTCCGCCAGGTCCTCCTGGGCCGGCGGGAGCTCGTTCTTGGCGAACATGGCCTCGGCGACTGTGGAGTCCTTGGCGACATCGGCGATGAAGCTCTCGGCGATCGAGCGGTTGCTGCCGTTCTGGGCCACGTAGAAGACATTCACGCCCGCGAAGGGCACGGCCTCGTTCATCCCCTCGAATCCAGGGATCTTCGCGATGGCGTAGTCGATGCCCGCTTCCTTGACACCGGACAGGGACCATGGGCCGGAGATGAGGTAGGGGGTCCTCCCGGTGGTGAACAGGTCGGTGGCGTTGTCGCTGCTGATGGAGGTCTTGAGGACGCCCTCGCGCGCAAGAGCGGCCATCTTGGTGCCGGCGGTCACCGAGCCCTCGGCGCCGATCCCCAGATCCTCGGTGTCGTACGTGCCGTCGGAGTAGGTTCCGAACAGGTATCCGCCCGCGGATGAGTAGAAGGGCTGCATGAAGTAGGCGTTGCCCTCGTCGCCGACGGGCAGCGCGAGGACCTCATCGGTGCCGGCGGCCCTGCCCGCCTCGACCAGCTCCTCGACCGTGGCCGGCGCGGTCTTGCTGGTCAGCCCCTTGTTCACGTAGAGGGCCAGCGCCTCGACGGAGTACGGGGCGCCGTAGATCTGGTCGTTGTAGGTCACGGCCTTCAGCGCCATGTCCGAGTAGTTGGCCTGCGCCTTCTCGGAGAGCACGACCGGGGCGATGGCGTTGTTCTGGACGAGCTTGCCGATCCAGTCGTGGGCGCCGATGACGATGTCGGGGCCGTTGCCCGCGCTGTCGGCCGTGATGAAGTTGGTCTCGAGGGCGTCGGCGACCACCTGCACGGCGACCGTCAATCCGCCCTGCTGGTCCGCCCACTGGGTGGCGAACTCCTCGACCGAGGGGGCCTTCTTCTCGTCGGCCCAGATGACCAGGTCAGCGGTGGTGTCGGCGGCGACGGTACCACTGGAGTCGCTGGAGTCACTGGAGCCGCAGGCTGCTGCTGCGGCGAGAGTAGTGGCGATGGCGGTCATGGACAGGAATGACCGGCGATTGAGGGTCACCGTGATTCTCCTTCGAATCTGAAAGGGAGGGTGAGTAGGCGAGCACACACAATGTAACGCGAGTGTGCAAGATTTGCAAGAATCTAGCAGATCTTACGCAAACGTGATCTGTTCTACCGGCCTTCGGGGTGGGGCGCCGCGGCAGACGCTCGGCCCTCGCAGCCGGCCGCCTCAGGCGACCGTTGAGGCCAGGAGCCAGACCGTCGTCGTGGGCGGCACCACCAGGTGCCTGTCCTCCTGAAGCAGCGCCCTGGAGGCGAGCAGCACCTGGGCCTGCTCGGGCAGCGCCACGCCCTGCTCGGAGGTGTTGACCAGCACCAGGATGTCACGGTTCAGGAAGGTCAGGACATCCGTCGGGCACCAGTCGAGCCCGACGACGAAGGCGAAGGGGCCTGTCGCCAGGGCGTGCTCCCGCCGCACGTAGGTGGCGTGACGCACCGTGGCCAGGGGGGAGCCGAACTGGACGCCCTGCTCGCCCGAGCGCTCGTTGATGAGCCTGGCCAGCTCCTGCGTCGAGCTCGGCTTGTCCTTGTCCGGCAGGCTGATCTCGTCGCCCTGGCGCAGGTAGACCGCCCCGGGCAGGGCGAGCACGAGTGCCTGCAGCGCCAACGACCGGCGTCCGCGCTCCTCGTCGCTGGTCTCGAACCAGCGGTGCCCGTCGCCGGGGTCGGCGGACCTGATGAGCCGGTAGCTGGGCAGATAGCGCCACACGGGCGGCGCGCCGAAGCGGTCGTGCTCGTCCAGGGAGTGCGTGATGTGGCGGGTCAGGGACTCCACGTCCCAGCGGGTGAGCATGAGCGCGTCGTCGCGCAGGTGGTGCAGCCAGTCGTCCTGGAGGTGATGGCGCAACGCGTCGGGGTAGTCCGCGGAGACGTCGGCCCCGATGAGACCGTCGTCGACGTGCTCGGCCACGAGGGCCTGCAGGAGGGTGAGGTGCTCGCTGAGCAGGTCCAGGTCGGTCTCGGCGCTGACCTGGGGCGGAACGATCGTGCCCAGGTCGACGCCGTCGGCGCCCTCGGCGAGAAAGGCGGCCGCGCGTTGCAGGAGCTTCTCCTCGCCGCTCTCCTGCCCGGTGAAGATCGGGTTCGTGTCGTGGGCGTGCACCCCGGTGACAGGCCCCAGCGCCCCGGAGATCCTGGTGATGACACGCAGGCCGAGCTCGTGGGCCCGGCCTGCGAAGGAGCGGAAGGACGACAGGTCCCCGTCGGTGGGCACCCGCGAGGGGCGCACGAGCACGACATTGAAGCCGAGCGAGGCGATGTGGTCCAGAACGCCGTGGGCCGCGTCGAGGTCGGCTGCGCCGACCTGGGCGGAACCGATCTCGTAGACGAGCCCATCGCGCCACCACTCCAGTGGCCCGTTGTAGACGCGGTGGACGAGCGTCGTGGTGGTAGTCACAGCAAACGGCTCCCTTCCTCCGGGTCTGGCCCCGGACGATTCAGTCCGCGCGCCCGCCGCTCGCGGTCTCACGGGCGAACAGCATGAACGCACAAGTCTATATCTCATAGTAGCCCCTTGCTGCGCTACCTTGTGACCATGTCCAGCAACGGGGTGCCACTCCACAACGTCGACCCTTGCGACGGCTGCGGTCCCGCCGGCGGGGAGCGAGACGACCTGATCGGCTACGGGACCGATGACATCGCCCGCTTCGTGCCCGAGCCCGCCAAGAATCCCCAGCGCACTCCCTTCGAGCGCGACCGGGCGCGCGTGGTCCACTCCTCGGCACTGCGTCGCCTGGGCGCCAAGACCCAGGTGCTGGGGCCCTCCAGCGACGACTTCGTACGCACTCGCCTCACCCACTCCCTGGAGGTCGCCCAGGTCGGCCGCGCACTCGGGCAGGCCCTGGGCTGCGACCCCGACGTCGTCGACACCGCCTGCCTGTCCCACGACCTGGGCCACCCGCCCTACGGGCACAACGGGGAGAAGGCGCTCGACGTCGTCGCGGCGTCCATCGGCGGATTCGAGGGCAATGCCCAGACCCTGCGCATCCTGACCCGCCTGGAGCCCAAGACCCTGGACGCCTCCGGCCGCAGCGTGGGCGTCAACCTGACGCGGGCCAGCCTCGACGCCGTCGCCAAGTACCCCTGGGCCAGGGGCGAGGGGCCCGGCGGCCCGCAGGGCAGGAGCGCCCGCAAGTACTGCTGCTACGACGACGACCGGGAGATCTTCACCTGGATGCGCGCCGGCGCCCCGGCCGGGCGCCGCTGCCTGGAGGCCCAGCTCATGGACTTCTGCGACGACGTCGGATACTCCGTCCACGACGTCGAGGACGCCATCGCCCTGGGGCGCATGGACCCGGCCCGCCTGCGCGAGGACCGTGAGATCGACTCGGTCATCGAGGACACCTGCGCCTGGTACGGAGCCGACCCGGGGCGCGAGGCCCTCGGCGCGGCCTGGGAGCGCCTGGCCGCTCAGACCAGCTGGATCACCTCCTACAACGGGGCGCCGGCGGACGCCGCGAGCCTGAAGAACCTCACCAGCCAGCTCATCGGCCGCTTCGTGTCCGCCGTCGCCGCGGCCACCCGGGAGGCCTTCGGGACCGGCCCCCTGACCCGCTACGACGCCGACCTGGTCATCCCCGCGGACACCGCCGCCGAGATCCTGCTCCTCAAGGGCGCCGCCGTGCACTACGTCATGGCGCCGCGCGAGCACGAGCCGGTCTACCTGCGTCAGCGCACCGAGCTGTTCGACCTGGCCGACCTCCTGCTGTCGTCCAAGGGCGAGCACCTCGAGCCCATCTTCGCCGCGGCCTGGCACCGGGCCGACGACGACGCGGGCCGCACCCGGGCGGTCGTGGACCAGATCGCCTCCCTGACCGACACCTCTGCGCGCGCCTGGCACGCGCGCCTGTGCGGGCTGCTCTCCGAGGTCTGAGGCGGGTCAGAGGCTGGTCTGAGGCTGTTCAGAGCCCCCCGGCGGGCTCCGCCCGGTCCCGCGCGGGGCCGGCCCGCGGCGCATCCGAGTCGGCGCCCGCGCCTAGAATGACGCCATGGCGGGACTGATCAAGCGCGAGGACATCGATGCGGTGCGCGAGCGCGCGAGGATCGAGGACGTCGTCGGCGAGCACGTCACCCTCAAGAGCGGGGGGGTGGGGTCGCTCAAGGGGCTGTGCCCCTTCCACGACGAGCGCACCCCCTCCTTCAACGTCCGCCCCCAGCTGGGCCTGTGGCACTGCTTCGGCTGCGGCGAGGGCGGGGACGTCATCTCCTTCGTCCAGAAGATCAACCACCTGCCCTTCACCGAGGCCGTGGAGTACCTGGCCGGTCGGGTCGGCGTCCAGCTGCGCTACGAGGAGGGCGGCGGCCCGGTCACCCACGGCGTCGAGCCCGGCACCCGCCAGCGGCTCCTGGAGGCCAACCGCCTGGCCGAGGCCTGGTTCCGCGAGCAGCTGACCACCCCCGCCGCGCAGGCCGGTCGCGGCTTCCTGGGCGGACGCGCCTTCGGTCCGGAGGAGGCCGCCCGCTTCGGCGTCGGCTACGCCCCCGCCGGCTGGGACGTACTGGCGAACATGCTGCGCTCCCGGGGCTTCACCGAGCACGAGCTGGTCGCCTCGGGCCTGTGCGGGCGGGGCGGCGCCGGCGGATCGCGCGTCTACGACCGCTTTCGCGACCGCCTCATGTGGCCCATCCGCGACGTCACCGGGGCCACCGTCGGATTCGGCGGCAGGCGCCTGTCGGACGAGGACGCCACCGTCCCCAAGTACCTCAACACCCCCGAGACCGCCATCTACCACAAGAGCCAGGTGCTCTACGGCCTGGACCTGGCCAAGCGGGACATCGCCCGCGACCACCGGATCGTCGTCGTCGAGGGCTACACCGACGTCATGGCCGCCCACCTGTCGGGGGTCACCAACGCCGTGGCCACGTGCGGCACCGCCTTCGGGGCCGACCACGTGCGCATCGTGCGCCGCCTCCTGGGGGACTCCGCCGACCCGTCCGCCGGCGTCATCGCGGGCAACCGCGCCCGCGGCGGGGAGGTCGTCTTCACCTTCGACGGCGACGCCGCCGGGCGCAAGGCCGCCCTGCGCGCCTACGCCGAGGACCAGCGCTTCGCCACCCAGACCTTCGTGGCCGTCGACCCCGGCGGCTTGGACCCCTGCGACCTGCGCATGAAGGAGGGGGACCAGGGCATTCCACGTCTGCTGTCCAGGCGGGTACCGCTGTTCGAGTTCGTCATCCGCACCTCCCTGTCCCACCTGGACCTGGACACCCCTGAAGGCCGCGTCCGGGGGCTGCGCTCGGCGGCGCCGGTGGTGGCCGGGATCCGGGACCGGGCGCTCAAGCGCGAGTACACCCGGCGCCTGGCCGGTTGGCTGGGCCTGCCCGATGCCGAGGTCCACGCCGCAGTCCAGGCCGCAAGCAGGCGAGGGGCGCAGCCCAGCACGGCGCGGGGCGGCCAGTGGCCCGCCGATGAGACTGCCGGTCCCGATGCCGCCGCCCCCGTGCGGGGGCTGCCGCCGGTGACCGACCCTGTTGAGCAGCTCGAGCGTGAGGCTCTGGCGGTCATCATCCAGTTCCCGGTGGCGGCCAACCAGGCCGGTGCAGACGAGCTGGGGGCCGACTCCTTCGGCCAGCTCACCCACCGGGCCGTCTATGAGGCCGTCGCCGCCGCCGGAGGCACTGGGGAGGTGCCGGGGCTGGTCCAGCAGGCGGTGGCCGCCGGCATGGGGGAGCAGGAGGCACAGCGCCGGGCCACGCTGCGTTGGCTCCAGCAGGTACGTGACGGGGCCATCGGCCTGGTCGAGGCCGCCATCACCGAGCTGGCGGTGGCCCCTCTTCCGCTACCAACCATCCGGGGGCGCGGCACGGAGGTGGACGCACTGGGACTGGATCGCTACGCCAAGGGCGTGCTCAGCTCCCTGGCCATCATGGGCATCAATCGTCAGCTGGTCGAGATGCGCTCACGGCACCGACGCATGTCCCCGCAGGATGAGGGCTACCGCGAGCTCTTCTCCCAGATCGCCGCTCTTGAGCAGCGTCGTATGCAGATCCGGCAAGGGGCCTGACGCCTGCCGGGCCCCATGAGTGCAGGTGGTGCGGGTAGCCTGACGGCCATGCTGAACCTGCGACGTCGTCAAGGCTCATCCACCCGATCCGCCAGTAAGCTCCCACGTGAGATGCTTGAGCAGCTGCACCAGCCCGCTCTGGGTGCAGTTCCTCTGGACGAGGACGGATCCGCATGGGCGGTGGCCACGGCCGACGCCCTCGTGGTCTTCAGCGGGCGCAGCAGGCCCGAGCACTACGCCTGGGACGAGGTGGAGCGGGGGGCCTGGGATGCCGAGGACCGCGCCTTCACCCTGAGATGGACGCAGCAGGATCGCGATGACCTCGTTTTGAAGGTCCCGGCAGGAGTCCGCGACGGCGATACCTACGCCTCCACCGACGTCGCCCCCTTCGCCAAGGCACTGCGCCAGCGGGTGGAGGCCGCCATCGTTCACAGCGCCGTGGCGGCGCTCCCCAGCGGGGCCACGGCCACGGCAAGCGTTCGACGCGGTGCGGACGGGCACCTTTACTCCGTGACTCGCCAGACGATGACCCAGGCCTCGGACAAGGAGGATGCTGAGGCGCTTCAGGCGCTGGAGAATCGCGTCAGAGAGGGTGTGGGGCTGCCCACACAGTAAGGTTTCCCAGGAATTGCAGTGTTTTTGACGATTTGCTGGATTCGACGTCGCCGCGGGATGTTGCTAAAGTTCACTGCGCGTCAAACGCATTCCTGCGTAGCTCAATGGCAGAGCATCCGACTGTTAATCGGACGGTTGCTGGTTCGAGTCCAGCCGCAGGAGCTCGTAACTCGGAGCCCCAGCCCCACCGGCTGGGGCTCCGTCGTTTTCCGGCGCGGGCGTGATGCCGGTAGTGATCCACTGAACAGACACGCCAGTAGCCACAAGCATTGAGGACGATCTGGTGAGGTGAAGGTCACTAGTAGAAGCGGCGCCCGGCTCATCGATGGGTACGAGGGCATCCTCATCGGACAGAAGCGTCGCAGAACACGCCTCTCCCAGCCGCCCCAGGACACCATCCTGCGCTCGCAGGGCGACCAGCCGTTCCCCGCAGCCGACGCCGCTCTCACCCTCCACCATCCCGTGCTCGCGGGGCGACCAGAAAGAGATGCGTGATGACCTACGGGAACAAGCACCTACGCGGCCTTGTTAACGAATCCTGCCCAACCATCACAGCTCACGGTGTCGCTCTTCGTAACTACATCCTGCACACTCTGAGCAGGCGGGCACGACCTGGACCAGGGACAAGCGTGAGTGCCTCCACTCTCGCTGCATTGGTTGCCCCACAAGCTGGGCCAGCGGTGTCCATGCCTGTCCTGATCCAGGACATGCAGGCCGCTTTCCGCAAGGATATGGCGTGATGCTTCAGCATCTTAAGGATGTCGCTGTGGTACGTCGTGAGAATCGGGGGAATAGTGCCGCTGTTTGTTGCCTGTTTGTAACGGGGCCTTCCCGAATCTGTAGTGTTCGAGGAGACCCCGCAGCCTTTGCTCCTAGCAGCCCTACATGGCCTGTGCCCAACCTTCGCTTTGCCTGATTGGCTTCACCCAGACGGGGATACCACCATCAGGCACGTTGAAGGTGATTTCGCCGTGCGTAGTCAGGATGGTGAAGGTGCCACCGCGGCGGAAAGCGAGAGCAATATCAGCCGCCTCTTCCACATCGGCTCCGCCGATTTCAACGCCCTGCTCGACGATGAACTTCTCGCCAAGGGCGTGCAGTTCGTATTTCATAACTCCTCCTCGGTAGGGAGCGGCGGTTTCGGTGCTGCCGCAGGTAGTGGTGCTGGCAAGACTACCGAGGAGAACGTGCTTGCCCGCAGGGGGAACTGGTGATGGAAGCGCTCGTTATCTATCTGTTTCTTGCCGCCTTCGTCTTCGCTTCGGCTGCTCTCTCCTGGTGGATCGGCTACTAGATGGGATACGAGGAAGGTGCTGTCCCCAGCGTTGGCGACCTGGAGAACATGAATGAGCCTTCCACCACTACGGATCCAACCAGTTCGGTCGTGTCACTGCCCTGAAATATGGGGTGCCGCGCCTGAAATATGGGGTGCCGCGCTCGCCGAAAGCGGCCGCGAGGCACTACTCGACTGCTATTTTTCCCCAAACGTGGCCCAAAAAACCAGCATAGACCGAGTGTTCTCGGAGTTACTATGAGATCACCTCATCCCTACTTTCCTCAAGGAGACTCCCATGTCTGTGTCTCAACCGACCACCGTTCCTGAACGAGGGTGGCGGCCTTTTCTCCGTCGCTGGTGGTGGGCGATCGCCATCGCCGTCGTCGTTCTTGGAATCTTGGGCAACCCGCCGGGCAGCGGAGCCAAGAAGCCCACGACAGCGGCTCAGACGGCCAGCACCAGACCGGCCTCTGTCACGATGCCCGATCTGTCCGGCATGGCTGGGGACAAGGCTGCTGAGGCGTTGACGGCAGCCGGAATCACGTCCGTCCCGTCATTCAAGGACGAGGCGGGCAAGGAGACGGTCATTATGCGCTCCAACTGGTCGGTGACCGGACAGTCGCCGTCGGCCGGTGAGAGCGTTGCCGCTAACGTGGCTGTGACCCTTACCGTTCACCATGACAGTGCCGACGCTGCCGCATCCGCTGAGGCCACCAAGCCTAAGACCGCGCAGGGGCTAGACGGAGTGTCCGCCGCCCAGGCGTGCGGCAACGAATGGGAGTCCTCACTCCAGAAGAAGTACCCGTCGGCTAAGATCAGGGCTCACTGGATTGCGGATGTGTACGCCCGGGAGTACAAGGCCGATGAGGACTCCTGGTACATCAAGATGCGGGTCTCTGTGGACAAGGCGGACTTCAACGCTGAGTGCACCGCCTCTGGTTCGGAGGAGTCGCCGGTGGTTCAGCTCGGCCCCATCTACTGAGCCCGTGCACGCAGGGAGTCTCACGCCTGATGGCGTGAGACTCCCTGTTTCGTTATGCATGGCCGCTCATGCAGGCAACGGTTCTGCACGCACAGCCCCGAGGAGTTGCAGGCAAGTAGGAGGGAGCGATCTTCGCCGTCTCTTGGGAGACTGCATCGATGAACACAGTATCCCGTTGATCTTGTTTACGCAGCACGTGCTCTGCTCCACGATGGGCCAAACATGACCTGTTCACTTCAGTCATGGGAGGATGCCGCCATGGCATACCGCGACATCCGCATCATCGGCGACCCGATCCTGCGCACCGAGTGCGACTGGATCACTGACATCGACGACTCCGTCAAGGCCCTGGTCGAGGACCTGCTCGAGACGGTCGATGAGGACGGCCGGGCCGGCCTGGCTGCCAATCAGATCGGGATCGGTCTGCGCGCCTTCTCCTGGAACATCGACGGCGAGATCGGCTACATCCTCAACCCCAAGATCGTCGAGGTATCCAAGGACGAGTACCAGGATGGGGATGAGGGCTGCCTGTCGGTTCCGGGGTTGTGGTTCCCCACGGAGCGAGCCTGGTACGCCCGAGCCGAGGGGGTGAACCTGGACGGCAAGGAGGTCGTCGTCGAGGGGGAAGAGCTCATGGCTCGCTGCATCCAGCATGAGTGCGACCATCTGGAGGGCCACCTTTACCTCGATCGCCTCGACCGAAAGAACCGGGCCAAGGCGATGAAGGAGCTGCGAGCGCAGGGACTGTAACGCCCAAAGGATGTAAACCGGGTGGGGCGACAGGTCACGAAACCTGTTGCCCCACCCGGTTTTCAGGAGGCGATGCGGCGAGCTCCGCGCGGTGTGCTCCTAGCCGACGCGGTGCAGCCAACGCACAGGTGCACCGGCTCCTGCGTAGCGGAAGGGCTCGAGCTCGTCGTCCCAGGCCTGCCCCAGAGCCAGGTCGAGCTCGCGGCGCATCCTCTCAGGATCAGCCGCGTAGACGAGCGCGGCACGGATCCGGTCCTCGGGGACGACGACGTTGCCGTGAACATCCGTCTGGGCGTGGAAGATGCCCAGGTCCGGGGTGTGGGACCAGCGGCCGCCGTCGGTGCCGACACTCGCCTCCTCGGTCACCTCATAGCGCAGGTTCGCCCAGCCGCGCAGGGCGGAAGCAAGGCTGGCTCCTGTTCCAGCGGGCCCCACCCAGCTGGTCTCGGCCCGCATCATGCCCTGGGCCGCAGGCTGCTCGGTCCAGTCGAGGTGGACACGCGAACCGAGCACCTCGGCCGCTGCCCACTCGATGTGGGGGCAGAGCGCCCGAGGTGCTGAATGCACGAAAAGTACACCGCGGGTGTAGGCACCGATCATGAGTATCGCCTCCTGGTTGGTTTCGAGATTCGCCTTCCCCAACGGTCTCGACCCGCAACCGGGCTCATGTCATGACGTACGCGGCATGCACGGCTTATTGTGCCTGACCGCACCGGCCGGGTCCAGCGCCGTGGGTCACAGGCGGGGGGCGCACGGGGCCTCCGGCCCGAGCATGGCTACTGGCGGGTGAAGACCAGGGCGACGTTGTGCCCGCCGAAGCCGAAGGAGGTGCTGGCCGCCGTCGTCAGCTGGGGCAGGCCCCGGCCCTGTGGTCCAACAACGTCCAGCCCGAGCTGGGCCAGCTCCGGATCCACTCCGGCCGGCAGCAGCGTGGGCGGGGCCCAGCGCTCCCGCAGCGCCATGACGGTCAGCACCGCCTCCAGCCCGCCGGCCCCGCCCAATAGGTGGCCGGTGGCGGACTTGGTGGCGCTGACGGCCGCCGCCGGCAGGCTCCGGGACAGGACGCCGGCCTCGACGATGTCACCGGCCGGGGTCGAGGTGGCATGGGCGTTGACGTGTCCGATCCTCCCGGCATCAAGACCCGCCCGCTCCAGTGCCAGGCGCAGAGCACGTTCCTGCTGCGTGCCCGATGGCTCGGGGCGCGCCACATCGAAGGCGTCGGCGGTGACGGCCGAGCCGGCAAGCACGGCTAGAGCCTGCGCCCCGCGGGCCGCGGCGTGCTCGGCGCGCTCCAGGACCAGCATCCCGGCACCCTCGCCCAGGACGAAGCCATCACGGTCCGGGGCGAAGGGGCGTGAGGCTGTCGCCGGGTCCTCGTTGCGTGTTGACAGCGCGCGCATGGCCCCGAAGGCAGCCACCGTCATCGGGTGAAGGGCTGCGTCGGTGCCACCGGCTACGACGACGTCGGCCCGGCCCAGGGCGATAAGGTCCGCACCGTAGGCGATGGCCTCTGCTCCCGATGCGCAGGCGGACACCGGGGCGTGGATCCCGGCCTGCGCCCCCAGATCGATACCAACGGCAGCCGCCGGGGCATTGGGCATGAGTGCGGGAACCGCCGTCGGCAGAACGCGCCGGGGGCCCCTGTCCCTCAGGGTGTCCCACGCCTCCATGACCGACAGGACCGGCCCCATGCCGGGGGACACGGACACCGCCAGGCGTTGCGAGCCGATCTGCGGGGATCCGGCCTGCTCCCATGCCTGGCGGGCGGCCAGCAGTGCGCACTGGCTGGCGCGGTCGAGGCGGCGTATCTGGCGGAGCGGCAGCAGATCGGCCGGGTTGATCGCCAGGGGAGCGCCGATCCGTACGGGCAGCTCGTAATCCTCCACCCAGCCGTGCTCAAGGGGACGAATCGCGCACGTTCCCTCGTGCAGAGCGCTCCAGGTCGAGTCCACGTCTCCGCCCAGTGGGTTGACGGTACCCAGGCCGGTGACGACGACATCGCCGGGATGACAGACGGCCGCCGGGGTCATTCGGTGTCAGTCCTTCTTGGAGGCCACGAGATCCACCAACGCTCCGACGGTGGGCAGGGTCGGGATGAGGGAGTCGTCGAGGGCTACGCCGAAGCGCTCCTCGACCTGAGTGGCGATGGTCAGCAGTCCCAGGGAGTCGACGTCGAGGTCCTGGGCGAAGGTGGTGGAGGGGGCGATCTCTTCGGCGTCGACGCCAGACTCTTCACTGACGATCTGCGTGATGACGCTCAGGACGTCCTCGTTACTCTGCTCGGCCATGATGGTTCCTTCTGCTGCCGCGACGGAGCAGGATCGGATCCGTGCGGCGGATGTGGTTGGACGGTGTGGAGTGTGTCGGCGGCGGCGCCGCTGACAGGCCCATTATCCCAGATGGGAGCTGGTTCTCTGGAATCGGTGCGCCACACGGACGCTCTGCGACAACACCGCGACCGCCCCTTCTCGAACCAAGCGGAAGGGGCGGTCGTGAAAGCAAGAAGAACATGGCGTGGAGGCGGGGACGGCCGTCTACCGGTTCTCGGCAGAACTGAAGAGAACAGGTCAGGAGTCCCGGCCGGCAGCCAGGCGTCCGACGATGATCGCCATGTGCAGCATGAGCCCGTCGCGCGCGTTCGTAGCGTCCCAACCGACCTGCTCACTGACCCGTCCCAGCCGGTAGCGCACGGTGTTGGCATGCACGAACAGGTTTCGGGCCGTTGCCTCCAGGCTTCCGCCGAGAGCCAGGTACGTGGCCACGGTGCTCTCGAAGGGGTCGCCCATCTCGTGCAGGGGAGCGTGCACCAGGTTGAGGATCTGCTCCCCGGCGAGCTCGTCACCCGCGAGGAGACGCTCGGGGAGCAGGTCGTCCGCGTGGACAGGATTAGGGGCCTCGGCCCATCCCGGCAGGGCGCGCAGCCCGGCCAGGGCGGAGCGCAGCGAGCGGCCCGCGTGCGAGATCCCTGAGACCACAGGGCCCACGACGGCAGAACCCCCCAGTCCGCCGGCGACCTGCATCGCTGCCTGGTCCACCAGCTGCTCGGCCGTCCCGCTCCGTGAGCCCTTGGAGGTGGGCATGGATGAGGAGCCGTGAGCCTCCGAGCCTGCTCCCAGGACGATGAGGACGGAGTCGCCTCGCACCGACACCAGGCAGTCACTGGCAAGATTGCGGCACTCGTGACGCAGCCGGGAGACCCCGAGCGCGTCCAGGGCCGTCTTGGCGGCAATGGTCACCACTGGTCCGGTACCGTTCCAACCAGCCGTGCCAGCCCGGGTCGCTGCGTCCTCGGGATCGTCATGAAGCATCGCGTCGACTGCAACGGATTCCAGCCGAGCGTCCCAGGCTCCTCGGGCCTCAGCCGCCCGGGCGTACACCTCGGCGGCGGCGAAACCGACGTCGCGCCCGAAGGTCAGGACAAGGATGCGGACCGTGTCGTGGTCCTCCTTGGGAACCGCACGAGGAGCCTCGTCAACGACGACGTCGAGGACCGTTCGCACCAGGGCGAGCGTCTGCTCCAGCGTGATGACCCCGGTCAGGGCTGCAGGGGCCACGGAGAAGATCTGAGAGGGTACCAGCGGGGTCGACGGGTCCTCCACCGACTCGACAAACATCGTGACGCCCAGACGGGCCACCGCCGCGATCTGGTCGCGCGACCCCTCTGGCAGGGTTCGGTAGAAATCGTGGGCCGAACTGATGCGGTCCAGTGAGTGTTCAATAATTGTGTCCTGCGCCTGTC
>ERZ772945.1544-NODE-1544-length-15995-cov-2.824216_pt1 | contig 15995 bp, 16 predicted proteins | sample MGYA00511681_ERZ772945 | MGnify/ENA primary metagenome ERZ772945 (study PRJEB29015, sample SAMEA2737943) | human oral metagenome | biome: human oral; feature: human-associated habitat; material: dental | place: China | collected 2143 ...
ATCTTTATTGTATACTACACGGTAATCGGAGTCTTGTTCCATAGCTAATAATTGTGAATTCATATATGCTTTATCAGTATAAACGACTATCTCTGAATATTCAAAGTCTACAGGTTTAATTGTATTAATAACCATATCAGTCCAGTTGACGTCTATATCAACTATCTTATTATTATTAACTATCTTAAAGTCGATAAATACAGATGGACTAATGAACTTGGACTTGCAGTACTTTATTAATTTATTTATATAAGGGTCACCATCGAAGATGTCATTAATACTGATTTTTAATACTTTATCTTTCTTATCTTCGTAATCTAAAGTGAAGAATTGCTCCCAACCACGTTCATTCAATGTTGGTACATTAGCAAAATTAGCTACATAAGACTTAATATTACCAGACTTATCAGTAAATTCAATAAGATTAGTATGCTTAGCTGTAAAGTAGCAATATATCTTAGGTGCTGGCATTCTAATCTCTGTAGTAAACTCAATAAAGTAGTTAGAACTTACTTGTCCTTGACGTTCACCATCATCTATATTAATATCTGGTGTAGCTATATGAGTATACATAGCTTTGGCTCTAATGAAGAATTCATTTCTGCCATTAATAGCTCTAAGTTTATAGATAAATGGAACTTCAGACTTACTATTCAAGTACACTAGGAATTTGAATGGATCTTTGATTTCTTTCTTCTCTAGATCTACATCAAATCCTACATCCTGTGCTAACGCTAATAGCATTTCTTGTGGTACATGGATATCCATATCAAGATACTTACCAGACGTAGCACCAACTTTAAGAGCCATCTTAAGATATTTCATAATATCTATTTGCTTAGCTTTAGTATTGACTTTAATACGTACTTGGAAGTTCATAAGCATTTGCTCAAATGCTATAGCAATATACTTATCACGTTCTCTATCTTTAAAAAATGTATCTCTATAATTAAACGTTCTAGCATAATAAGTCAAGTCATAGTTATTAGCATCAATACCATCACGATTAAAGTCTGTATCTAATTGAGGGATAATAGCAATAGCTGGTTTACCACGTTTAATCATATCATTGATATTCAACTTAGCCCAATCATCGAAGAGATGTTTTCCTTCAATATAGACTGTCTTAAAGAATGATGGACTAAACTGTGATAAGATATAATTCTTAAAGAACTCTACACATACTGAGTATGCATGTACATGAGACGGAACACAGAGATTACGATATATCTTCTTTTCCATTCGCTCTACTATATCTATTGGAATAAACTTGTCTGGTTCTGCATATATCTTAGCTAACGCATCTCTATTAACCACTTCAAAGTCTTTACCAGGTACTACTTTTAGTTGTATATCATCAGTAGTCAATGGGATATCTTTATCAGATCTAGGTAGCTGTTCTCTATCTTTCTTTATTTCAGATATAGTATGAATACCAGGATCATCATCACGTTTTATATCAAGCTCAATCAGAGGTATATTACCATCATTATCTGGGCCCACTGGAGTGACTATACGGTACTCATAAAAAGGTTTCTTAGCCATAATACCTCCTTAAATGACAAAAAATTATATAAATGTTTGGGGTAGCCCTTAAGACTACCCCTTACATATATTAATTATTAGAAGCCACCATAAGTTGTACCACCCATAATAATATCCTCCTATTTATCAATAATAACGCAATGGAAGTTTCCAATGCGTTGATCAAATTTATCATTCAAATCCGAATAATCTGATACAAGATAGTATGTATTGTACCCTTGCATCGGATCATTCGGTTCTATTAAGGCTACACGACATGGAATATCAATATCGTGTAACTCAGATTTTACTACTACTGCTTCACCTAGTTGTAATACTTCGGATCTAGCTGCAAAGTAATTGTTACCAGAGTACATTACTTTCCTCCCATAAGAGCTTTGATATCATCAATCTCATCTTTAGTATAAGTATCAAAACCTAGATTACAGAAGCTATTCAAGTTTACAATAGTATCCTTGAAGTAGTTCATGAATGAATTGAATCGTCCATTGTTCTTAGAAATCATCATAGTATTTCTAGGATTCAAAGACTCTTCGCATCTAGCTACGAATTCCTTATTGATAAGATAAGTGATATTTAAACAGTCACCATCAAAGTCTGCATTCATACCTGGAAGTACTTGTAATGGAACTCTCATAGTGAAACTGTCTACCAATACATCAATACAATACATTTGTAACACAGAACCATAGTTAATAGTTGGGTTGCGATTGATGATGAATGGGATACCTCTAGGGTAGGATTTAATGATACCTTTGATGATATCTAATATAACTGGATCTACATAAGTTTGGGCTTTCCACCATTTCTTATGAGCATCACTGTATGTGATATTATAAGATCTAGCTAAGATATTAATGATAGTTTGTTCCAATAAAACTAGTAATGAGTTATATGGAAGCTTAATCTCATCAATACGTAATGTCGCATCTGGAATAATTACATTACGACCAGTAAAGTTATACCGACCAGCTAATGCAGATTGGATTGCACCTTTCTTATGTGCTAATTCTTCGATGACAGAATCATACAAAGAATCATTAGACCCAGCATATAGATACTGGATATTCAAGAGAGCCTCATCTTTAAATTGGTCTCTTGTTTGAATTACTGTACGGTTACCGTTTACTAATGCTGCATACTTAGCAATGTTATTGTAAATAGCATTAGCTCCTTTGAAAGAGAACTTATCTCCTTGAAGATTAACCATACGTAAGAATAGAGAATATACTGGAATAGAATGCGTAAGCAATCTGTCCCTATATTTTAGTAGCAACTCATAGTTAGCTATCTTGTCTTTCTTGGACTTGTTCTTACGAGCAAAGTATTCCATTATCTCATCTATTCTTTTACAGAATTCTATCATACCAATGCCATGATACTCACCAGATTCTTTTCTGACTTTCTCATTAACTTTAGATACTTCGAATCCATTTTCATCTAGCTCTACATCTAGAGTCAGGATGTCCTTAAGAACTGCTGGAGTGATTAACTTCTCTAGGTTCTTAAATAAGTTTGGATGGATGATTACATGCTCTTGTAATACAACCCACCCTGTAATATTAAGATCATCATCTACATACTTAACCTTAGTATTACAGTAAGGGCAGATTTCGTTGTTATATAGTCTACCAGTATAGTGGCCACATTCACAACGATATCTATCCTTATAAGCATCTTTATCATCAGATATAGATGCCCCGTACTTTGAAGAGAAGATGGAAGAATCTGACTTTAAATCTTTCTTTACTGTCTGTGGTTCAGAAATGATAAAGTCTCTACCTTTAGATATACCTTCGATACGAAGCTTATCCAGATCTAGAATTTCCATAGTTGTCTTCCATGATTCATTTGGTGAATGATGGAGACGTATGTTCATATTCAATTTGCGTTCTTCCATATTAACTCCTCCTTAATTGAAACGTGCAAGATAAACCTCTGCACAGATCTTTTTAATAGCCTCTTTGATATCATCCATAGGAATAACTCTATCAGATAATTCCTTATAGATTTCCTCAAGCATTATACCTACATCACCTTTAGTGATGTCATACTTAGAGCATACATCATCGAGACTCAACCCAAATATGATTAAATCCATAAACACATCATTGTGTGTTGGCATATAGTGTTGTGGTATAGATTCTTGCTCTGTAGGTATAACTGATAGAATGATATCACCAGGTACTTGTTCTTGTATTTCAGTGTTATCTGGAGTATCAAAATCTACACTAGAGATTTCTGTAGTGATTTCTTCACTACCGCTTTCGATAATGATATCTACTAATTCTTCAGCACTGATTTTATATTTCTTAGCGATGTCCGCTAATATCATGCCATTAGCATGATCTTTTAAGATACTTTCTTTCATTATATTGCTCCTTTGTTTGGCTTAACTAATGCTTTGATTGGAACCATTCTGTCTAACCAATCAATAAATTTCTCTTTAGATTCTAACCCATAGCTCTCTAAATCATATTTATAAAAGATATGCTTCCAATCACTATCACCGTTCAAATCATCTACAATATCTCTGTAACGTGAGATTAGACTACGATATCTCTTATAGAATGCAATTAGAGTCTTATATCTGATTTCAGACATAGCTTCTTTAATACCATTAGACTCCAAGAACTCACTATATAACATGTCTTCTTTTCTATCAATAACTAGCATCATTAACTTACCTGTAAGATAAATAGATGCTTCGATATTTAAGTTATCATGCTGGAAGAACTCATTTCTAATATTAGAGAATCTGGTGAATAGTATATGTGTAGCGGATGCCTTTTTAAATGCATACTCATTATCATATTCAATATTAGAAAGCATTTTAGTATTCTTACCAAAGCTATAAGCTCGTTCTATAGCCTTAAGTTGAGTATCCTTATAGTTGAAGAATGTCTTAACCCCAGGTTTAGTTAGCCCATTAACTTGAAATGTCTCATAATACTCATATAGTTTCTCAGTTAACTTAGGATTATAGAATCTGAAGAATACATTAGCTAGATAGCTAGAGTGTCTCATAGCACCAGCATTTCTTAAGTTAAAATATCGTTTTATATCTAACTTCATAAACTTATCTAGAGTGATACCTAGGTTTTCTAAATAGCTTTCGAAGTTGCGATATTTAACCTGTAACTGTGTGCTATTAGGACATAGTTGATTTAGGCTCCATTTAGATTTATTATCTCTAGCCATGAAGTCAAATCCGCCTAAGGACTCAGCAATATAAGCAAAGTCTGCTATTTGCTTATACGTATAACTATTTGGAATTATAATCGGTTTTTCCATATTCACCCATCCCTTCCAAGAAAGTTAACGCTCCAAGTTCGTAGAATACAAAGAATACAAAACTATGTTTCTTTACCATATCATAGATGTCTTCTTTTGTAATGCCGTACCTACGAGCCACTCGTTCAATTTCACGACCTTCGGCAATCTCTTTACCAATCTTAGGCATGATTAGGAACGTAGCCTTATTGTCAATATAATCACTTGCAAACTTAGTAAGAATATCATTCTTATTATCTAGAGTATATTCTTGTCTATAGTCTTTATTGACAATATCAATAATAGCCTTTTCCGGATTAGGCTCATCATTGTCTATAAGCTCCATAAACTTATAGGATGCTGCTATAGAAGCTTTAGCAGACTTGATATTACGTTTTGCTAATAGCATAGTACCACCTACTACGATATTATGCCATCTTCTGTCACCTCCTTTTTTATAGTATGGTGTACCATCTTTATGGCTCTTCTTTTTATTTTTACTGCCATGGGTGATGATAGTACCCTTAATAGTTTTGCCACCAACTATTGACTTCTTAATATCACATAGTTGAGGCTCTTCAGTACGACGTACGTAACTTGGAATATCTTTACGTACTTGATCGTACCATAATGAGATAGAGTCTTGATTTAAACGCTCTTTCTCATATAGTTTAGCGACCGTTTGTACTGCCTTTTCTTTATTTAGTTTTGATTCGATGAGGAATCTTAGATCCCTCTTTACATCGTCTATAATTTTCACGATGATCCTCCTTAATTAAATACACTGTAGGATTCTAAAATACTATTTGGTTTTCTTTCATATATCACCTCCTAAACCTTGCTCAATATCATAGAAAACGGAAAAGAAAAATGGGTATTTAAGGACCCCTAGGAATTAGAGATCAAGATACATATAGTATTTGTCACTCTAACTCCTAGAGGTCCTAAGATAATACCTTATAACTACAATTATAGTATACAACTATAATAGTCGAGTTTTACGATTCTATAATTTTATCCAATTTATAGAATGCGTAAAGCTCAGCTAGGGAGTTGATAGCTACCATTACTGCTTGTAGTATAATAGCAGTATTGATATCTAATCCATTCCCAATAAGAAAACCTATACCGCCACCCAATAGAGATCCGAATAAGCAACAAGACTTATTCAAACTATTGAATGATGTAAGGTCGTCACCATGGATAGCATTATTAATACTATCCAATAACATAACTCCCCAGATAGTAGCAAGAGTACCATTGGAGATTGCTATACCGATAACCCGTATAGTTGGATCGTCTACCGAGAATAGCACAATAGCGGCATATATTACCGCATCAAGTAAGCCCACTATAGGAGCATACTTCTTAAATAACTTCCTAAATGAATTCTTGCTTAGGAAGCTATTTATTGTACCAGCAAATCCAGCATCTAATAAGTTTGCCATACTTAATGTACTGGCACTTACTAGAGACATAAAGTATATTTGTATTGTGGGGCTGGTAAATCCAAATACAATATTTTGGAAAGTTGCGACTATAATTATAATCGCTTTAATCTTAGTCAGCATATAAAACCTCCTTTTGAAAATATAGCTGACTATTGATTACAATTATAATATACAACTCAAATCCTTAAGTTTGCAAAAAAGAAAATAGCCTACAATGGTCAATGACCATTGTAGAACTTCTTTTCTTATATAAACTATTTTACAATAGTGCCATAGCTATCACGAGTATTATTTTTATTAACGTACACGTTCAACTTTATCAGACATATGATCTACTAGCATATTAATTTTTTCATTTTGTGCTGCTACAATTTCACGAAGCTCTTGGATTTCTTTAGCCATCGCTGCTTGTTTATTGGCATTCATTTTAGAAGATTTACCAAACTTCATAGATACACCAGCACCAAACATAGTATCACTACCAATAGTAGAAGATACAGAAATCATGATGTTTTCGTTAGGTTGGTAAGCTATGCCTAATGCGCCAGCATTTTGACCTTTATAGTGACCATAACCTGCAGCGAAGCTCCATTTATCATCAGCATTGAAGTCTTGATAATGTAAGTTAGCCATAGCTGCAGCACGTGCACCGACTTTAGCTGTTTGTAAATCAGTATAATGATTTGCCATATTTACTGCAACATCACTTGCACTACTAATAGTATTGCGAATATTGGTTTCAGAGTCACGTAATTGGCTTACGTTAACTGCATCATTATCATTAACGCCTTTTGCTACATTTGTAATAGTTTGATTGCCAGCATCGATACCATCCGTAGTGAATGCTACATGACGATTGTTGGAACTAGCTGTTACACCATTAACATCATGTGTTGCACTAGTAAAATTACTACGGTTTTCAATATATACACCATTAGCGTTATAATTAGCCACCACATCGCGAGCAGATGTAATCATACCATTTTTATTTACATAATTATGTACTGGGTCTGTAGCATTATTGAATTTAACACTGTCTACAGCAATATCTTTCTTAAGAGATACAGTATATTCTTTACTACCATTAGCATTTGTATTAGTCGATACATTGATATTATCACCAGCAGCTACAGTGGTATGCTTTTTAGCTTCAGTCATAGCGTCAGTAGCCAATTTTGTATTATCAGCAATTGCTGTATTGTGTTCATGCACAATATCACCAAGATCATGTAGATCTCTAGTTGTATCTACAATATCTTTATGATTCTTATCAATAGCATTAATTGTAGCCTGTAATTGACTACCATTAATTGCATCTGTAGATGTATCAGATACACGACCAGCTGCTACATTAGTAATAGTTCTTTCTTTACTAGCAGTACCGATAGATACAGTACCGATAGGGGTGTTGCCTGCAAAGTTATATGTTTTATCTGCAATACTCGCAGATGCTGTGCCTGTAACTGTATCTGCTTTGGCTTCGTGTCCAATAGCAACTGATTTATTTACACTTACAGTTGTATCATTACCGATAGCAACAGCATAATCGGCGTTATCGATACGATTGTTTTTACCAATAGCTACACCATAATATCCATCTTGGATAGTGTTACTAGTACCTACAACTACATCACCATCAGGGTCTACCATATGGTCTGTATGATCGATATTATTATTAGACCCTACAATTGTGGTGTGTGCAGATGCACCATAATTTTGGATACCAATATTAACAGCAGCCCAACCTTCGGCTTTGATATCAGAACCGATTGCTACAGCCCGTGTACCAGATGCTGTTACTGTATTTCCAATAGCGGTGGATTTTTCTCCTGTTGCTTTAGTAGTTTTACCTATAGCTATTGTATCTGTATTTTCAGCATACGAACCATTACCAAAGGCTACTGCATTTTCGCCATTTGCTCTAGCTTGGGATCCGATTGCAAAATTATTATCTTTTAGAGCTTGTGCAGAAGAGCCGATAGCCACACTATTACGGCCTGCAGCTTTACTGTATTCGCCACCAGCAATAGAATTGATACCAGATGCTGTATTAGAATTGCCATATATGATTGCATTGCTACCTGATACAGTATTATTATAACCAGCTGCAAATGCACTAGATCCTGCAACATTGTTTGATTTACCTACAGCATCAGCACCAAATGGCCCTTGAATAGTATTATTTACACCACCAGCAAAACATGTGGCGGATAAACTTAACGCAATAATCGTAGAAAAGATTGCTTGTTTTTTCATTTTTAGATCTCCTTAATAAAATAAACTCTTTTATACCAAATAAAAAATATGGGTACACTTTTATTGGCGTACCCATATATAAAACACTTATTATGCTTTCTATAAAACATCCTTACTTAATTAATAATTTGAAATGGTTAAATTGCATAATATACTTATACCCAATAGACATACTTCTTGGATACATATTTATATTATATAACCAAATTTCTATTAGCTTATCGTTTTTCGAATACTTCGGCTATTTCAGACCATCTAATAACTAATACACCACTAACGCTGTCTATAGCGACGCTTTGTAGTTTAGATTCTTTATTTTCTGGATCTTTAGGGACACGTATGCTATCATTAAAGACATCTAGCATATCTTTATCTACGTCTTTTAAGTGCTTACGTATTTGGCTAATCTTTACTACCAATTCACCATCAGAAAGATCACCAATGTCTAAGTTGGATAGCTCTTCAATAGCATATTCCTTGCTAGGATAAACATATGGTTCATACCCAACCACGCTACAAAGCTTCTCAACTACACCTATTTTTAATACGATTATAACGTAGCTCTTTAGTTATAATTAAATATTTTACATTCATAAGTACCCTCCTACTGATTGTCTTCTAAACTTGGTGTAACACAAGGGATGATTCTCCAATGTACTACACGATGTCCTTCTTTCATGGCTCTACCATTACCTTCGTTATCCAGTTTACATTGTAATTTAAAACCTAAGAATTCTTCATGAGGATCATTACATGGTATATCAACCGTAGTCAGATACTCAGGTTTAGCATTAGTCTCAATAAAGTCTACTGCTTCTTTCATAGTTAATCCATTAGCAACTACATTTTCAATACCACCAGGGATTAATTCAAATTCTTTTGTTTCTTGATTGTACTCATATACTTCTTTAGAAATAGCGTACTCCATAATAAACCTCCTTGATAAAATATATACTTTGATAGACTTATCTATCTACAGTTATAGTATATAACTCAAATTATTAATACAAAAAAAATAAAATGTAGTATACGGGAAAAGACCCAGTATACTACACCATTCTTAATATCATGTGATACTAATATTAAGAATATATTATTTATTCTTTATCATCCGAATCAGTTTGTTCTTCTTCGTCATCTTCTTCTAGTTCAAAGAGATACCATTGATAAATTTTGTCTTTACCACGGAATACAAAGTTCCCAGGTAAGTCATCACTATTAGTTAAGATGTCTTCTAATTCGTCCATTTCTTTAGTACGGATTTTATCTTCTTCAGTTTCAGGTTCATCTTTGAGCTCTGTTTGTTCATATAAAGCATTGTACTCATTTTGGATGACTTTCTTACCTGTATCAAAGCTATAGATCTTATTATCTATTTCTGTTTCATAATCGTCAGTAGTGATTACTTGTTCTTTGTAATCATATTCGAATGTGTTCTTTACAACAATGTATTTATCAGACATATTATCATCCTCCTAATTAATATCTACAGAAGTTTTGTTGTATTTAGAAATATACCAATGATGCAGTATATTACCTTGAATATAGAATTCGTGGTGTGGTAATGTACCATGGTCATTAGCATATTCTTTTTCTAGCTTTTCTTTACGTTCAGTTAAAACCTTAGTAACTTCAGATTCTACTTCAATATAGTTAGCTGAATAATTTTCGATGGATACTCTAGAAGATGCCCATAATAGGCGTTCAGCTTCGTCTAGAGATAAATGGAGCCCAATGAACTCCATAGTTACATACCCACCAATACCTTGTGTAGATGGGTCATAAGCAAATACCTCTTTTACTACATTATATAACTCTGGCATAATATAGCCTCCTTATTTTTCGGTTTTTCTAACATAGTCTCTTTCTATTTCATCTATACTCTTAACAACTTTAGCTTTAATCGTATAGTTATACATGATTACACATTGTCCCTCTACAACTTTCATTATCAATATATAAGCATTATGGTTATTCTTTTTTATTGAATCTAAAGCATATTCTACTTTGCTTTTCAACGCTGTATCATCTATACTATTGACGATATTGTCGATTTCTTTATCAGACAAAGATGAACGTTTTGCTGCATAGTCTGCAATTTTTTTACCATAATATATTTTATTATAGGCTTCTACAAAATCTGCACCAGTATTTTCATTAGCTTTTACAAACCATACCAATTGCTGTAAAATATAATAACTCATAGTTATACCTCGAAAGTTACAAATATATGAACTACACGGTCTGGACCAACATATGTTATACTATGTGGCCTATCTAAATACTCAATATGTTCCAAAAGTTCATTAATCTCAGCATTAAGATCAGAATCTGGATTAGGATATTCTTCATCTCCATAAAGTCTTATCAATTTATCTTTTTCAAATTGAACGGCATAATCAATATCATCAACATCATCTATCAAGTAGTTTTTTCTAAATGGATCCTGATCCATTAGACTATCTTCATGATTAAATAAGTATGTATCAGTTATAATTCTATAACGTTGCATAAATAAACGCCTCCTAATGTTTATTTGTAATAGTAATAGTATCGATCGCTATTGCCTTAATAAGGAAATCATATATAATTACACATGTATCCTCATCTAATGTCAGTATTGCTATAATGGCAGAATTAGGGTACATTTCTTTGATTTGATTTAATGTATCAACCACAATATCTTTCAAATCTGTATTCTTAATTGTATTTATAATATTACTAATTTCATCATTAGTTTTAAATCCAATATTCAAATAATATTCTGCTACATCTTTACCAATAAATATCTGATCATAAGCTGTTAAATACTGTGTCTCAGTTTCTTCATTAGGCGCTACAGCCCACATCGCTTGTTGCATAATATAGTAATCCATAATATCTAACCTCCTTAGTTAGAAAAATAATATAAGCCAGTGATACGGTCATCACTATACAATTATAATATATAGCTGTAGTTATCGTTATACAAAAGAAATCCCAGTATAGTCAATGACTATACTGGGAATAACTTATTCAAAAATAACAGAGATATTTTCTTTTGGTGTAGTGTATGTAGCATTTAAGAAAGTCTTAATAGCTTCGATAGATTCAGTTGTATTTGGTATAGAAGTGTACGAACTAATAAGTTTAACTACAATAGTAGTTGGTAATTTATAAGTACTTGAATCTGGCTTATAAGAGCTTAAAAAATTACCACATACGGAGTCGTCAGTTGTAGCCTTCTTTAATTCATCTAAAGATTGTATATTTATTGGTAGTTGTCTAAATACCAATTTACCAACACCATTTGTACCACACTGACTTAGTGTAAATTGCCTAATGTAATATTCATTAATAACCGCGTTATTAAATATTGGTACCTCTAATTCTTTAAATGTGGCATCCCGCGCAAAACCTATATAACCCACTCTTTCTTTCAATTTCTGATAAAATATATGAATCGTCAAGAGCTGCCATAAATAGTTCATAAATACTAAAGAAAGGAATACCTTTAACACCATACATCATAGTGGACATATCTATTCTAGGATGTGCTTTGATTTTTTCTAATAATTTTACTTTCTTTACTAGAAAGCCCCATAGGTCGAATGATATATCGCGATCTATATACGTTGTAAACATTGACTCTAAACTTAGTTTATCTGAATTAACCTTGGTAGTTATATAACTACTATCTGCAAAACTATCCATGGTTATATTATCCAAATCTATACTATAGAATAGTGATGAAAAATTAGTACAACTAGTCAAATCGATATTCTTTGGAAATTTGCCATTAAAATCTTTAAACGCACCAGTAAAGTCCTTAATTGTGGATGTATTTAACGTGATATCACTTAAATCTGCAGTCGAGCCTATAGCAAAGTTAACCATAGTTGTCGGTGCTAATGTAGCAACTCCTAAATAGTTTTTTGTAGCATAATTAAATATGCCATTAAACTTGCGCTCTGCTATACCGGAGTTATCTACTATATGCACGTTCTGTACTTTACCAAAACTGCTAGAAACTATAGGAGCTAATGTATATGGTTCATCTTTAACATTAGTTACATCTATAGATACATTATCTATAGATTTATCTAATAATGGTACTATACCAACGAGCGAATTAGTTGTATAATCCTTAGGTACTACATATTTTACATATGCCTTGGATTGGTCGTATGTAACCCATGGTTTAAATATCTTAACTTTTTTATTCCTTAAAGCATTATCACCAGGATATGTTATAAATAGTCGTTCATTAATACCAATATTCTTTGCAGTAGATGGGTTTATATATAACCCTAACGACACATACCATCTATAATCTAGCTCTTTAGGAACTCTAAAGTTTAATACACCATTTGCATCTAAAGCTTTGTTGTAGTTTAATTTAACTTTAGGTAGAATGTATTCGCCATCTGTGTTATCAAAACTAAATGCGTAATTTATTTTATTAGCATTCTTAAATATAAACGTATGCTCTTTATCACTATAAGTTTCTCTACCGGTTATTATGCTTCTGTGTAGATTGCTTTCAACTAAATATTCAGTTAGATTAGATACTAGGTCTTCAGCTATACCCATTTTAATACTATCGTAATCGCTTATAAAATTATGGAATAAAAATTTATCATTAGCTTTTCCTATATCATAACCAAATAAGTTAACAGTATAGCCACCTCTTATTGGTAAATTATGTACATTTTGGAGTCTACTAGAGTAGTATATATTTATATTTTTACTATTAGCCATACCATCGACAAATTTAAGTCTACTATCATTAGTATTTACTTTCGATCTATTATATGAAAATACATCTTGTGCTGACATGTCAATATCACCAGAGTAGTTATCATCCCTGATCATAAAATATTTATTATAAGAATCACGACTCATAGGGTCTAACATAAGCATTTGATTATATTGGTCTGGTGTTAAAGAATTAATATGGTCGTTAAAATAGTTGTCAATATCATCTACATCTTTAAAGTCCCCTTCGAGTTCTAGGATGCAAATACCATCAGCCTCACGGTCATGGAAGTATTTGTTCAATTTAAATCCCATATCTTCAGTATATAGTTTACCATGAGTGCCAACTTTGATGACTATATTTTCACCAGGTGATACATCCCAAGTACCAGTTAATTCTTGACCATCTAATGGGTCTGGAACTATATTACCACTTAATGGGTTGAATATCTTGGTGAATTCTTCAGCTCTGTAAATATCTATATCTTCGATGTCATAACAATAAGCATCATCAAAGTATTTATCCCACCCTAAGACAAGAGAACCACCATATTTGACTGATAATTGTCTAGTTTGGTTGTCTAAACATTGAATATCGAATATGACTTCTCTAGCACCTAAGCACGTTTCTGTTAATTTAGGTGCAGTATAACGGCCTTTATTGAAATCATATGCACCATCAACTAAATCCATATTAGATAATATTGTTGAGTTAATAATGCTGTCTAATGTACCAGATTCTTTAAGCTGCATTATATAATCATAGTCGAATATAGTCCCACTTAAGAATCTTCTACGCGCGTAGTACGTTGCATTATCATATCTTTGCTTATAAGTATTAGGTTTAGCTTTATATTGGTTAAATGCTGAATTGTATGAAGACTGAATTGAAGAATCTGTTTTAGATGGTGGTGTAGATCCATCTCTATACATAGCAATACCAGCAGAATATAAGTCATCAACATCAAATGAGCCGTATGTATTATAGATATAGGCTTGTATGATGAACGTAAATATCATATATATATTATTTTCATCATGGTATATATCTTTATCTACAAGATTAACCTTATACTTAGCCATTGTTTCATTAACAAACTTAGCTACACCCATAACCGTTACCATATCAGACATAGGGTATACATTATATAACGCTCTAAAGCCTTTATTGTATACAGTAAATGTAGTATTTTCGCTTACAGCAGATATTCTTACATATTCACCCTCGTTTTCTACTGTTCCAGTTGATGGTGGCATAGTTATTCCTGCAGTTATATCTTTAGCTAATTTATCATAATTAATATCATCTTTAATATCAGGATTTATCATAGTTGGAGCTATAACAACTTCTTTTTTGGTTACAACTGGCGTAATATTGATATTCTGTACTATATTATCATATGCTTTAGTATCAGCTTGATATACGGAGAACCCCTTAGATTTACCATCAGTTGTTTGTTTAATCCAATGGTTGTCGCCTATAAGATAACTATCATTACTATATCGTCTATTAGCAGTGTTTACAGTTCTTGTACTATCGTTAGTTATATAATAGTCGTTAGAATCATCGTCATATTCTTTTGTCTCTACATACATAGACGTAGGTTTACCCATTATTGCTTCACCCATAAGCGGTATTGCGGCATACATAGGTTCATTAACTTTACGAACCATCATTATACTCTTAGCATTAGTTACCCCATCTTTCTCTATAGTATCTAATATAGGGGCATTCACGGATATAATACCATTACCACCACCACAAATAGTATAGCGTAATTTCTTAGCCCAGAATGGTACTTTAAATCTATGCTCACCAGCTTTAAAGATATATACTTTCCTAATTTTATCTTTCTTCTTTTCAGACTCAGTTAATGCTGCATATTCCTTACCACCTATCTTAAATCTCTTTTTAGATGCAAATTTAGATGTGGTATCACCGATAGCATAGTATACTGTAGACCCATCATTAAGTTTAATAGCTTTAGCCATTCCGCCTATTTCTTCTTTACTAGTATATAGAGCCAAGTCTTGTGTTGTGCCATCTGAAGACTTAATTCTATATACCATATTGGTTAGTTTAGCCATATATAAGACTCCTTAAGATTTAACAATCCATTCTTCAGAACCATCTGGATATACAATATGGCCATCAGAATTGAATACTGGAATCTTATTATACGTGGAACTTACCAATTTATCTGTGGTAATAAATGAAGAAGTAGATAGTCCACCAACTGTATCAGCATTACCACCATTAGCTCTAGCTGTAATGGTATTATTACCACCAATAGTTAATGTTTGACCATTAACTGTCGTAGTAGGGAAAGTTTGTGTGCTTTGTAGGTCAATATTAGTATTAGTATCGTAAGCTACACCATTAATTGTAATAGATTGGTGTAGTATTCTACCAACATCGGCTATTGATGGTGCTTTACTAATAGCTAATGTCTCAGACTGACGTTGTGCTAATGGTACACTAGTCATAAATGATGGTATTTTGCTATTATATTTAATATATGCAAGACAATCACCATATATAACTAAGTTTGTGGATAATGTTGATAGATCTATTGCAATATCATTGTCGTATTTAAATATTCTAGGATTTTGTACATTAGTCAAATTACAATATCCCAATATAGCATGAGATGATCCACCAACACGTAGAACTATTTTATTAGTTAAATCATACACAATAAAAGTCGCACTACTTCTAATACCTGGTATTGA
>ERZ772945.1547-NODE-1547-length-15961-cov-42.218597_pt1 | contig 15961 bp, 14 predicted proteins | sample MGYA00511681_ERZ772945 | MGnify/ENA primary metagenome ERZ772945 (study PRJEB29015, sample SAMEA2737943) | human oral metagenome | biome: human oral; feature: human-associated habitat; material: dental | place: China | collected 2143 ...
CTCCGAAGACGTCATCACGAGAAAGTGAAAGGTTTGAGGTTTACATGGGTGCAGAAAAGTGGGGCCGATCTCCACTTGTATGAACAGACGAGAGCATCTGTCCATACAAGTTCAGCTACCAAACGGACTTTGACACACCCTCTTTCTCGTTCCGTCCAGGCCTCGACAGGAAACCAGGCTGTGCCCGCGGCCGGGACACAGAAAGCCGTCAATAGAATCCGGAGAGAGGAATCATATCATGCAGATGTAAAACTCCAGGTCACGGCTCCGTCCATTTCAAAGCAGATTCTGGAGATTCCACGTTAGGCTTTTGTTTATATGAGACGGACAAAAGAAAAAACTGAAGTCCAACAGAACCTTGAAGATAATTCTGAATTATAGCTTATTTTACGATAAATTTTAGGATTAAGGATTTGCTTTTCTAATATTAAATAGTTATCTTTCCTCTATAAAACTAAAATGAATATCTTCGCAAAAGGTAACTAAATCCCTCAAATCCCTAAATTACTGCACGCATATTTCTACACCCGAGTGTTAACAAGGGCGCAGGTAAATACAACTTTGATGTATACTTTTCTCTTCGAGTTTGGACGCAGACTGGCTTCCATAGCCACCCATCAGTATGGTTAATTTGCAAACGAGGTGTGACCATCACAAAGATAATAGCCTCCCGATGGGTGGTATATCGTGTCTATCCCTTTACAAGGGACGGTTTACGATCTGTTTTGAAGTCAATATAATCCGTGTTGTCATGCAACACATGCCAGACAGCTACGAGCATCTTTCTTGCCACGGCGACCAGGACCTTCATCTTGTTCTTTCTCCTGACCTGTGTCTGGCGGAATGAAAATTTCTGAAAGAAGCAGTCCTTCTTCCTACTGGCAGCCCATGCGCACTCTATGATGGTCTTGCGGAGATACACATTTCCGTGGGGTGATGCTCCGTGATTTGATTTTCTTGTTGGATTCGTCGTTCCTCGGTTTCAGACCGCTCCATGATGAAAGGTGGCTGGCGGTTTCGGACTTGTCCACATCCGTTCCGATCTCTGCGATCAATGATGTGGCCGAACGTTCCTTTATTCCTGGTATGGTCTTGCAGCCGTTCCAACGCTTCCGGAAACTTCTCCTTGCAAATCTCAAGCATCCTGGCCTGGCACTTTTCCTTGTGCTTCTCTGCCAGGTCCACCTCTTCACGCAACCGTTCTATCATGTCTATCCCGTCAGGGGCGATTACGCCTTTGAGCGAGGCAGGAATGACGTCTCTGCCGTGGTGGCAGATGATGCGCTCATGTATGAGCTTCACCAGCTCTTCCGGATCGGTAATTCCCTCTGGAATACTTTTTCACCACGGCCTTGTAGCTTTTGCTGCCAACATCGGACACATAATCGCTCAGACGTATGTTGCAGTGCTGCAGCACGGCATCAGGTTTGGAAAGCTTCCTCACAATCTCCTCATTGAGGTCAAAGATGCGACGGTAGTACTGACACAGTTGCTGTATAGTTTCGAATCCATTGGGCATCCTTCACGTCGCTCTTACGGCCGGGAAGCTGTTTGATGAAGTAGGGATTGGCAAGATCGAGCTTAAAATGAGGGGAAAGCACGCACCATATCGGAATCCAATAGACGCTGGTGCTTTCCATGAATGCTTCTGTAACACGCTGCGCAAGCATCAGGTCACACATTTCTTCCAACTGATAAGTTAAAACTCCGAAAACTTTTTCAATAAGTCCTCCATATTCTGTCAAAATACAAAGATAAACGCTATCTTTGTGGACGTCAAGATCGCATACTGTTTTCATAAGCCTACATTTTGAATTAGACATAAGTTGGTAACCAACTAATTCCCAAATATAAATAAAAATGTAACTTAGAGCACGTGGACGCAGAATTTATAGTATGCCGGTCTTGATTTTTCCAACTTTTTCAACATTCCCAACGTTAAGCAATGAGCATTCGGAGATATTCATTTAAGTTTTTTATTCCGACTGGCTTATAATTCGAGAATTTTATATAAATTTGCAAATAAACATTTTACAGTATGAATCAGCCGTTAACACTTAATATTGAGCCCGAAACAACTTTTGAAGAAATACAGGATATGATAGTACGTACAAAAGAGGAAGAGTTGGATGCCTCCCCTTCTGTTATGCCTCCCCCTGATATTGTAGCATTTAATGAGCAGCGTTCTTGTGCGGATATATTCCGTATGTATCGAAAAAATCAAATAAATATAAGCCCTGATTTTCAAAGAGGTGAAGTATGGAGAAATTCGGCTCAAACACTCTTTATTGACAGTTTAATGAAACAATTGCCCATACCGAGTATGTGCATAAGTCTCGATATGTCAACGCAAAAAAGAATGGTGATAGACGGATTGCAACGTATATCATCTATTATTAAATTTCTTGATGAACAAAATGATTGGAAGCTGTCAAAAAGTGACGATGTGGATCCACGAATTTCGAACAAAAAAGTTTCTGAAATTAAGAAAGAAAACCCCAATTTAGTGGAAATTCTAGAAAACGTAACTATTCCTATTACTGTTCTTAGATGTGATTATGATAACCAGGAACATATGAAATATCTTTTCCAGATTTTTTATAGACTAAACTCTGGAGGGAATAAATTATATAATCAAGAAATAAGAAACTGTATTTTTCAGGGTCCTTTTAACGATTTACTTAAAGAATTAGCTAGAACCCAAGAATGGTATAAATTTGCTAATACAGATCAAAAAAAAGTTGAAAAGGCAAGATTTAATAATGAAGAGCGTATTTTACGTTTCTTCGCATTCTATCAATCTTATTCAAATTACAAGGGAAAACTTGCTGCTTTTTTAAATGCATATATGGATGAAACCAAAGATGCGAAAGATGACAAAATAGAATCTTTAAAGGATATTTTCAAAAGAACACTAAATATTGCGAATAAACTTGGAGGAAAATTTGATTCTAAGAATATTGCAGAAGCTGTAATGATTGGTATCGCACATAATATTGAGACATTGACAAATAAAGATAGCAAAGTGTTGAAAAAAATGTATGAAGAACTTTTAAAGGAACCTAAGTTTAAACCTGAAGAAATGAAAGAAGGCTTAAGCTCTGAAGAGAAAGTTAAAGGTAGAATAGATTCTGCCATTAAAGCTTTTAGCCGTGGTTAATTATCAATATATTGAAAACACATTAGTTAATTTAGATTCGACATATTTAAATTCTATGTCGGATCCTATTTTACCTATCCTTTTGTCAAAAACAGCCTTAATTGAATTTTCTGGATGGATTGAACAAAGTATAGATCAAATATTGTATGATTATTTAGATAACCATATAGTTGATGACAATATGAATAAGTACATAAGAAATCAAATAACAAAGAATTATGGTTTTAAGTATGAAAATAATATCCTAAAAATATTAAGTATAACCATAGGAGCCTATAATCTTGAAAATGTGCTCGACAGAATAAATATCAACCAATTTAAAACGCTTGTAGACGGATACTCTGATAAAAGAAACAATGCAGCTCATACTCATACAGCAGGGACAACAACAACCTATGATGCACCATCAGTAATTCTGAACGATTTTAGACGAATTAAACCTATTATTACTACGATTGAGAAAGAGGTGCTTTCTTTACGTTAAACGTAATCTTAATCCCACAACTGTTCCAATCCGTTCATCACATTGCTGTCAATGTTCATTAGGTATGTTACTTCTCCTATATTGACAGCCATTTCCTCTAAAGGAAAAAATTCTCTTTATCCAATTGGCTTATAAGTCACGTTATGTTAATTTGTCATGCTGCGTAGAATTGTACTATATTGTTTTTTCCACCATAAAGTTAATGAAAACTCTACAGATAGCAAAAACCAAAAGAACTAATTGTTCCTCAGAGACTTATAAAACATATTAATAATAAATTACATATTTAGTTGCAGAATTAAGGAGTAGTAGGATATTGTATTGGATTCCCTCCCTAAGAATCGGATAAAGAGGCCGTTCCCCCTCTCGGGCATCCGCCTGAACGTCCTCTCTGACAGGCCCGGAGCGACCTCCACCGGGCTTCGCCACAGCCTCCCGCAAGGTACAGTTCGGCATATCAGCACAGGAACGGAGTACCTGAGGCCAAGACAGGTATAGGAGAGCAGCTCCCGTCCCTTTCCTGATGATCCTGATAAACACTGGCCGGATAACAGCTTTCAGTACACACTGCTTTGGATAAAAGAAAACTCCTTATATACCCGCCCGGCATATAAGGAGTTTTTTATGGTTCAGTCAATGGTTGCTATTGACTGCATGATAGCGTATGCCTTATTTCGGCCACAACCAGCGCGCATGTGCGCGAGAGCTATATCCGGTATGTACCTCATCTTCCTGAACATACACATCATAGACATTTGATGTCCCATCAGGACGTGGTGTGCTTGACCCATAATATCCTCTGGTCCCAATTACTTTCTTGTTCTTTCCTGCCTTGCAGGTAATGTCATTATAAGTCTTGGATACTGTCCCGCGGACCTTCGTCTTCTGGTCGTAGAGGGTGTATTCCACGGTGACATGATGATATTCGCCCGGTGCAAGGACCATTATAGCCGCATTCTTTTTATGGTCTGCTGCCTTGGGGATGACGAATCCGTTATTCGAACCGCCGTTCAGTGTGAGCGTTATGCTCCTGTTGGCAGCAGTTGCAGTGGGGCGGAGTGTCGTATTTATCCCATTGTCATCGAATTTGAACTCTCCGGCAAGTGCCTCGTCTGCCGTTACCTTGATCTGTGTCACTTTCACGTCCTCTGCAAACTCAGGGCTGTAATAAGGCGTAAAGACGAGGTAGGATGCTTTGTGAGAGAGCGTGAAGGTGTAGCTCCCGTCACCCAGTCTGCTGGCTTCCGCCGTGCCGCAGTCTCCGTCTGTACCGATGTGCGAGGCATCGTCAGGAGCACTCTGTGACTGGGTCGGACTTATGGTCACCTTGTCGCCATGGGCGTTGCCGTTGCCCGTATAACGTACGTTGTATTTCGGTGCGGTGAGTATCCCGGGGAAATAGAACTTGGCCGTAGGGGCCTTAGCCGTGATATTGTCTTTTGTGCTTATTGTTAAAGTGCCGGCGTTGTTGATCCACAGCTTGTCTCCTGAAGTCCAATAAAACTTTATCGCCGAACCGTCGTAAGTGCCTGCTGTGCGGGTCAAAACCCCGTCTGCAAACTCTGTCATCCCTGCGGGCACCGTGTTCTGTTGCTTCCCGTTGTCTGCTTGCAAAGTGTCGTCATTAGAGCAGCCTGCCAGTGAAAGCAAGGCTGCGACCGGTAAAGCCCAAAAATAAGAATACTTCATTTTCCTGATTTGTCTTAACTTGTGTTCCATTCTACTTTAGTTCTTGTCTTCGGCAGATTCTTCCTCAAAGAAAAAGCCTGACGGCTTTGCACTTAAAGACTCGCCATCATCTTCTGCGCTGTAATGTCCTCCGTTTACCGGAGAAGTCTGGAGGAGATATTCCTTCTCGCCGATGGATATTACAGCTGTCTCAGCTTTAACATACATTTTTCTTTCCATATTGTCAACTTTTAGTGATTACGATTTTGAAAATTGCTGTCTACCGACATCTCTCTTTATAATCGGCTGATGCGTACATCAGCCGGAACCGGACTGGCTGCCGTCTGGAAACCTTGCAGAATCCCTGTCCCTCAGGCTGCGGCATTACACGTTTCCGTATGTCTGATGAATATCATGCGCACGTCCGGAGCATATACCGAGACAACAAGAAATTCTTTGTGGGATGTTTCACACCTTATAATATAAAATAAGGATGCCATTATCCATACGATCAATCCTTCCGGATTCTAATAATTTGTGTGCAAAGGTAGTGATGTTTTTATGAATGATAAAATAATTTAACTATAAATAACACGCTTGATCCCAATGGGTTCTGTCTGTATGGCCGAAAGAAAAAGCCGAAGATGCCGCATAAAAGTAAAGACACAAAGAGCGGACAGATTCCCTGTCAACGACAGACCGACGCATTTTTTTAGAACAGGGCCTCAGCAGAAATATACCTGCATGGAAAGGCATATACTGTCAGCAACAATTAGAAATAAGTTTTCAACCCGTCAACCAAGTTTAGAAATAAAACGAAAAGCAGTCAACCCAGAACGTTAAACTACAAACCCGGCATATTAAACTGCACAGAGGAACATTCCTCCAAAGGCCGGGACGGGGATTCCCGGTGCTTGGGAATATGATTCCCAGCGTCCGGTACTGCTGTTCCCAACCGGTTGGGAACAGCAGTACCGGCAATGCCCACTCTGTCCATAAAGTATCAACTTTGGCTAAAATAGTATTTGCAGTTTACACTTTTAACCCTTATCTTTGCAGCAGTCTTTCCGACTGGCCGCAGGCGGGGCATCCGATGATGTCTGCCGAGGGGGCCGGAGAAGCGTAATATCCTAAAAACCAGAAATCAAAGATAACAGCATGAACAGAAGAAGTGTTTTCACCTTATTTATTACTCCTTCTGCGGCCCCGACATGAAGTCCGTCGTAGAACCGGGGGACTTCGAGGTGCTGGTAGGAGGCAGCAGCCGGGACGAGGACCTGCAGAAGGCGACCTTTACAACAGTAGAGAGACCCCTGCAAAACTCTATTTATATCAGAACATCATATTTGATTATCAATAAGTTACACTTTCCGAGAGTCTCATGTAATGGAGTTTTACCGAGGACTCGTAGAATGAATACGAAGTAGAATGAATATGAAAAGAATACTCCTTGCCATGGCTGCCGCCTTACTCACAGCGAACGCGGCAGCCGGAAAGAAAATGCAGAAGACACCGGCACAGCAGCTCATCGGACGGCTGCAGAAGTTACAGAAGAAAGGTGTGATGTTCGGTCACCAGGACGCCCTCTTCTACGGTACGACGTGGAAATGGGAATACGGACGGAGCGACGTGAACGATGTCTGCGGCGACTACCCCGCCGTCCTGGGCTGCGAGCTGGGCGGACTGGAACTCGGGAGAGACCGCAACCTGGACGGCGTTCCCTTCGCCGAGATGCGCCGGCAGATCATCGGCCACTGGCGCAGGGGCGGCATCGTGACCGTCAGCTGGCATGCCTACAATCCCGTCACGGAAGAGGATGCCTGGCACACGGAAGGCGATGCCGTCGCACAGGTGCTGCCCGGCGGAAAGGAAGCCGGAAAGATGCAGTGCTGGCTCGGACGGATAGCCGGTTTCCTCGCCTCGCTCAAGGACGACAGGGGGAACGCCATACCCGTCATCTTCCGGCCCTGGCACGAAATGAGCGGTGGCTGGTTCTGGTGGGGCAGCCGGCAGTGTACGCCTGAACAGTACATCGCCCTGTACCGTCTCACCCACGAGGCGATGCGCCGCCGGGGACTGCGCAACATCGTCTGGAGCTACTCGCCCAATGCCGAGGCCGGCGACACGCCTGAACACTTCTTCCGCTTCTATCCCGGCGACGGATGCGTAGACCTGCTGGGCGTGGACCTCTACCAGAACAACGGCCGGCAGGACTTCATCGACCAGTGCCAGAACGAACTGCACATCATGGCCACGTATGCCGGAAAGCACCGCAAGCTGTATGCGCTGACTGAAGCCGGCTACCGCAACACGCCCGATGCCGCCTGGTACTCCTCAACCCTGCTGCCCGGCCTGCAGGGATTCAAGCCCTGCTATGTCCTGCTCTGGCGGAACGCATGGGACAAGCCCGAGGAGAACTTCGGCCCTGCACCGGAGAAAGCCTGCGCCGCCGACTTCAGAAAGATTTACAGGGAGAGGGCTTTCCTCTTCCGCAGCCAGACAGGCCCTGCACAGGCCGGAACAACAAAGAAACATAACAGAAAACGATAGAAATACAGACATGACAACCTTCAATTCCAAACTCGACACACTCCGTCTCCGTCACGAAGCACTCCTCTCCGCACCCAACCACGTACAGGAAGGCGGCAACGGCATTTACGAACGCTACGCCCATCCCATACTGACCGCCGAGCACACGCCGCTGGAGTGGCGGTATGACCTGGACGAACACACCAATCCGCACCTCATGCAGCGCATCATGATGAACGCCACCCTCAATGCCGGCGCAATGAAGTGGAACGGAAAGTACCTGCTCATGGTGCGTGTCGAGGGAGCCGACCGCAAGAGCTTCTTCGCCGTGGCGGAGAGTCCCAACGGCATCGACAACTTCCGCTTCTGGGATGAACCGGTCACCATGCCCGACACGGACGACCCGGCGACCAACATCTACGATATGCGCCTGACCCGCCATGAGGACGGTTACATCTACGGCGTCTTCTGCGCCGAACGCCATGACGACAGCAGGCCCGCCGACCTCTCGGCCGCCACGGCCACGGCCGCCATCGCACGCACCCGGGACCTGAAGACCTGGGAACGGCTGCCCGACCTCAAGTCGAAGAGCCAGCAGCGCAACGTCGTCCTCCACCCGGAGTTCGTCGACGGGAAGTACGCTTTCTACACCCGCCCGCAGGACGGATTCATCGACACCGGCTCCGGCGGCGGCATCGGCTGGGCACTCGTCGACGACATCACCCACGCCGAACTGCACGAGGAGACCATCATCAACCCGCGCCATTACCACACCATCATGGAACTGAAGAACGGCGAAGGCCCCCACCCCATCAAGACTCCCCGGGGATGGCTGCACCTGGCACACGGCGTACGGGCCTGCGCCAGCGGCCTGCGCTACGTGCTCTATCTGTACATGACCGCGCTCGACGACCCCACACGGGTGACGGCACAGCCCGGCGGCTACTTCCTCGCACCCGAGGGGGGCGAATACGTGGGCGACGTGATGAACGTCGTCTTCTCGAACGGATGGATCGCCGACGAGGACGGACGCGTGCTCATCTACTATGCCTCGTCGGACACACGCCTGCACGTGGCCACATCGACGGTGGAACGGCTGGTGGACTACTGTCTGCACACGCCCGAGGACGGACTGTCCACGGCGACCAGCGTTGAAACCGTCAAGAAGCTCATCGACAAAAACCGCGCATTATGAAAATCAGACTCAGCGAAAAGGTAGGCTACGGACTGGGCGATATGTCGTCGTCCATGTTCTGGAAGCTCTTCGGTGCCTATCTCATGATATTCTATACCGATGTCTTCGGCATCTCGGCCGCCGTCGTCGGTACGATGTTCGCCGTCACACGTATCTGGGACTCGTTCTTCGACCCCGTCGTCGGAGCCGTGGCCGACCGTACCTCGTCACGCTGGGGACGTTTCCGCCCCTACCTGCTTTTCCTGGCGGTGCCCTTCGGCGTCATCGGCATCCTGACGTTCCTCACGCCGCCGTTCGGCCAGACCGGGAAGATCGTCTACGCCTTCATCACCTACGCACTGATGATGATGGTCTACTCGGCCATCAACGTGCCCTATGCCTCGTTGCTGGGCGTGATGAGCCCCGACCCGGCCGACCGCAACACGCTGGCCACTTACCGCATGACCTTCGCCTACCTGGGCTCGTTCCTGGCCCTGCTGCTCTTCATGCCGCTGGTCAACGCCTTCGGCGGAGGGAACAGCGGCGGACCGATGCTGGGCTGGCTCACCGCCCCGCAGGCCGGCTGGCTGATGGCGGTAGGGGTCATCGCCGTGGTATGCGTGCTGCTGTTCCTGGGCTGCTTCGCCCTTACGAAAGAGCGTGTGAGACCCGTCAGGCAGGGAAAGACCTCGCTGAAGACCGACCTCCGCGACCTGCTCCACAACCGGCCGTGGTGGATCCTGCTGGGGGCAGGCGTCGCCTCGCTGGTGTTCAACTCCATCCGCGACGGCGCAACGGTCTACTACTTCAAATACTACGTCGACGAGACGGCCGTGGGGAGCATCAGCTTCCTCGGACTGCCCTTCGTGCTGAGCGGACTGTACCTCGCCGTGGGACAGGCCGCCAATATCCTGGGCGTCATCCTCGCCGCACCTGTCAGCAACCGCATCGGAAAGCGGCGCACGTTCATGGCGGCCATGGCCGTGGCCTCTGTGCTCAGCGTCGCCTTCTTCTGGCTCGGCAAGGACCAGCTCGTGCCCATCTTCATCCTGCAGGCACTCATCAGCGTCTGCGCCGGAAGCATCTTCCCGCTGCTGTGGAGCATGTATGCCGACTGTGCCGACTACAGCGAGCTGCAGACCGGCAACCGGGCCACGGGCCTGATCTTCTCGTCGTCGTCGATGAGCCAGAAGTTCGGATGGGCGTTCGGTACCGCCATCACCGGATGGATGCTCGCACAGTTCGGTTTCCAGGCCAATGCCGTACAGTCGGCCGAGACCCTCCAGGGCATCCGGATGTTCCTCTCACTACTGCCGGCGGCCGGGGCGTTCCTCTCGCTGGTGTTCATCTACTTCTATCCGCTCAGCGAACAGAAGATGAGACAGATAACACACGAGCTGGAAGAAAAACGGACGGCCGCAGCCGACAGACAATAGAATGCAAAACCTTTCAATATTCCACGCTATGGACAATTCATCAGAACTGCACGCTGTGGACAATTTATCAGAAGAACTGCGCCGGGAGCTGGAACAGAACATCCTGCCTTTCTGGCTCCACAGGATGACCGACCGCCGCTACGGCGGATTCCTCGGACGGATAGACGGCGGCGGCAACCCCGTGCCTGATGCCGAAAAGGGAGCCGTCCTCAACGCCCGCATCCTCTGGGCGTTCGCTGCCGCCTACAGGGTCCTGCACCGGCCGGAATACCTGGAGGCAGCCACACGGGCCAGAGACTATTTCATCGACCGTTTCATCGATGCCGAACAGGGCGGTGTCTTCTGGAGTCTGGATGCACAGGGACACGTGCTCGACGGCCGGAAGCAGACCTACGCCATCGGATTCGCCGTCTACGGACTGAGCGAATACGCACGTGCCACCGGCGACAGCGAGGCACTGGACTATGCGAAGAAGCTGTACGGCGACATCGAACGCCACGCCTTCGACAGCCGGCACGACGGCTACGTCGAGGCGCTGACCCGCGACTGGCAGCCCATCGCCGATATGCGGCTGAGCGACAAGGACGAGAACGGGTCGCGCACCATGAACACGCACCTGCACATCCTCGAACCTTACACCAACCTCTACCGGGTATGGCGGACACCGCAGCTGGCGGAGCGGATCGCCAATCTGATCGACATCTTCCTCACACGGCTGCTCAATCCGGAGACCGGCCACCTCGACCTCTTCTTCAATGACAGCTGGCAGGGACGGCGCAACATCCAGAGCTTCGGACACGACATCGAAGCCGTATGGCTGCTGCACGAGGCCGCACTGGAGCTGGGAGACCCCGCCCTGCTCGATCGGGTGGAAACGGCGATAAAGGCTATCGCAAGGGCCGCCGACGAGGGACTGCAGCCGGACGGATCGATGGTGTACGAACGCTGGACCGACACGGGACGCACGGACACGCAGCGGCAGTGGTGGGTACTGTGCGAGTGCGTCATCGGCCACATCGACCTCTACCAGCACTTCGGCGACACGGAAGCCCTCGGCATTGCCCGCCGCTGCTGGCAGTACACCGCCGCACACATCGTTGACCGAGAACAGGGCGAATGGTTCTGGGGATGCGACGAGAACGGCCGCCCGAACCTCGCTGACGACAAAGCCGGCTTCTGGAAATGCCCCTACCACAACACAAGGATGTGCCTGGAGGTAATGGAGAGAAGCCTCTCCTTGAAGAACCGGAGAAGCTGACGGCTGCTGGTAAAGCTGGCATTACCAGCAACTCTGGCAGAAATAGAAATGCCAGTGATGCCAGAGAAGTCTCCCCCCCTCATAACCCTAACCAACTCCCCCCCGACAAAACTTCCCCGTTATGGAAACCTACGTCTTACATGAGATTACTCCCCTGATGGAGACCGACGCCCTCTACATCGCCGACCGGCGCAAGGGCGAATTCTCCTATCCCGTACACAACCACGACGTCTTCGAGCTGAACTTCGTCGAGAACGCCGCCGGCGTAAAACGGATCGTCGGCGACAGCAACGAGGTGATCGGCGACTACGACCTCGTCCTCATCGCCAACCCCTCACTCGAACACGCTTGGGAACAGCACGAGTGCAAGAGCGAAGACATCCGTGAGATCACCATCCAGTTCAACTTCGGCGACGGAACGACGGACAACGACCAGTTCTTCAGCAAGACACCCTTCGAGAGCATACGGCGCATGATGAAAGAAGCACAGAAAGGACTGGCGTTCCCCATGCCGGCCATCATGAAGGTCTACGGCAAGCTGAGCGGACTGAGCCAGATCACCGACCGCTTCACGGCGCTGATGGAGTTCCTCGACATCCTCCACACGCTGTCGCTGAGCACGGATGCACGCACCCTCGCCACCACCAGCTACGCCAAAGTGGACATCGAAGACGACAGCCGCCGCATCCTCCGCGTGAAGAAGTACATCTCCGACAACTACAAGTACGAACTGCGACTCAAGACGCTGGCCGACCTGGCCAATATGAGCGAGAGCGCCTTCTGCCGTTTCTTCAAACTGCACACCGGACGGCGGCTGAGCGACTACATCATAGACATACGCCTGGGCTATGCCACGCGGATGCTGATCGACACCACCGACACCATTTCCGAGATCAGCTTCAAATGCGGATACAACAACATGAGCAACTTCAACCGCATCTTCCGACGGAAGAAAGGCTGCTCCCCCACCGAGTTCCGCAACAGCCATCATAAAATCAAGGTGATCGTCTGAAGCCATCCCGCCCGGAATCCACCGTTATGCAGAATAGAAGGTGCGCCAGAAAAAACAGACCTGCGCCTGACAACCTATCTGCAGCTGAGAGCCTCCAGAAGCAAGGAAAAGCCCGTTTCCCTACTCACAGACGAGTTGGGAAACGGGCTTTCCCTTCGGGGGGCATTCCAAACCGTAAGACCTTCAAGAAGACATTTGTTTTCTGCCAGGTCTTCCGCCACGCCCTCCCCTTCGTCGACGGTCCGTCCGTCACGCCGCTTATAAACAAAGGAATATATATTTATATAATTCGGCGACAAAAAAGTGTAAAGTTTCGTTATTTTCAGCAATCTCCTTATCTGTCGTCGATGAAGAGGATGCCGCTTAAGAGAAAAGCTACCAATTTGTCGCATACCTCCACATACCACTGATTCAGCGTAGATTACGAGACAACCGAATCAAACAAAATGAGGCAGCAGACAAATCGGTAACTGTAAAATTACAAAAACAGTCCTGTAAAAACACAGCTTTTGTAAAGAAAGAAGATACAAAAGGGGCGAAAGTTCCCTTTCTGTCCCTGTCAGGTTCCCTATCTGTCGCACAGACGGGAAAAATGTTCCCCTCCTGTCGCACAGAACCTCCCGCACCGTCGGGGAAAACCTCCCGGAAAGTCGTAGGGATGTTCCCTTACCGTCGCATGGGAACGGCGTAAGAGGCTGTGCGCCAGAGAGGAGAGGATTACTAACTAAATCAGTTACAATCTGAACGAAAACGATAGTCTAAGTCCAAGACGGCTGCATGGCCGGCTTCAGAGACAGGAGCTGACGCCCAGTGTCGTGGCCAACGCCGTGAGGACGGAGATAAGAATGTTCAGGACATTCTTCCATACTGGCTTGTTCATAAGAGTAAAAAAGTAAAAAGGTAAAAAAGTAAAAAGTAAAACAGTAAAAAACAAAAGCAGAAAGGCAAAACAGCAGAAAGGCAGGAGTGTGGCGACAAATAGGGAAACAAAGTCGCTTTTCAGCCGCTCCTCGCATTCCCATGTCTCCCTATCTGTCCGCCAGCCTGCCTATTTACCGACTACCCCTGCGGATGCGTGCCTGCCTCGTCTCCGCCGGTGGTGTCGCCGGCCTGCGGACCGCCGGAAGGCGTGTTGCCGCCGGGCTTCTGGTCCTTGCCAGGCTCCTTGCCCGGTTCCTTGGCCTTGCCCTTCTCCAGTGCGTCATACTTTACCGCCTCCTGGATGCGCAGACCGCTGATGAGGGTCTTGATGCGCCGGTGCATGGTATCGACGGTCACGGAAGGCGCAAAGAGCACGTGTGCGCCGTAGATGTTCTTCTGGACATTGAAGTCCTTGGCATCCTCGACACCCTGAGAATGGAAACTCACACGGAATGTTCCCAATCCGTCGATCTTCACGCGGCTGCCGCTCTTGAGCACCTGGTTCATTTCGAACACCAGGGCGCTGATAACAGCCAGGATGTCAGGCTCGGTGACGGTACACCTGTTGCTGATGCGCAGGGCAAGCTCCTTGATGCCCACAACGTCTGAAGACACCGCACGGGCATACCAGAATCCCTTGTGCTTGCTGTTCTTACGATTGTCTTGATACATACGATACTTGATTGACATAACTTAAAAAATTTAAAAGGTGAATAAATTAGATGGATAAATAAGGTGAATGAATTAGATGAATAAATACTGAAATATCGAAATCGCTAAAGCGATGAAGATATAAATAGATAATGCGACAAAAAAGTGAAAAAATAAAAAAGCAGAAAAATATAAAAGTAAAAAGGTAAAAGAGTAAAAAAGTAAAAAACTAAATACGCAGTAAAATAAAAAGATAAACAACAGAAAAACTAAAAAAGCAACAATGCAAAAACATATAAAAATATAAAGGTAAAAAGCGGAAAACACAGAAACGTACAAACATAATTCAACATAAACATAAAAGTATATAAAAATGAAAATACATTTATTCAGAAATCATACTGTCAATGAGTTACAGATGATTCCAAAGGGCCCGGAAGACAACAGGACCGCAGACAGACAGGAAGTAAAGGTGTGTCCCTACGGTTCAGCTGCCCTATGGACTTTTGGCACAGCCCCGTCTACAGGCAGCCCTGTGTCCCGAGTATCTGGTGCCGGTTGCCGCCCCTGCGCCTGTAGCTCACGTGGATCCACCGTTTCCGGGCGGAGCCGCACGGCTCGAGGATCATCTGGTCGAAGTCGGTGTGGCGGAGAACGGCCACATACTTGCGGCACATCTCCAGTCCGGTGACATGGATGTCGGCAGCCTCTCCCTTCAGATGCTGTGAGCGGAGGGCTCCCTGTACGGCCCTGTTCAGAGCCTCGCAGCGATAGCCGCTCGTGACAATCACCCTCCCGACCTGTCGCCGCAGCGGTTCGAGGACGTGTGTACAGAGTGCGGAGAGGTTCGTCACGACCTCCTCCCGGGGCGTCTCACCGCCTGCAGGAGCGTCGGCGGGTACATTCTTGATTCCCATTGCGATGGCTGTTCCGGAGCGGAGCATCTCCCCCACGGTGAAGTGGGGTGAGAGTCGCTCTTCGCAGTCGAGGTCTGTAGATTTCGTTTGGTTCGTCATACACATTGTTATTATAGACCGTTCAGTCAGATAAGAAAAAAACTCAGTGTCTGTCAGCTTTGTTTCTGATGACAATGCAAAGGTACGGCGAAACAAACCCGATTCCAAACAAAAGGTATGTAGTTGTGTCTGTAGAAAGCCGGGGAGGCTTCTCACCGCTTCCAGAACCGTGCGGTGATGTCCTCGAAAGTACCGTCAGGACGTCGGCGGAGCATTCGCTGGTTGGTGCGCGGCGACTTCAGGCTGCCGAGGTGGCGGAGGTACGGTCCCACCTTAATATAATGGAAGTGCAGCGGCGAGACGAGCGGCGAGAGGGCCGTGCGCCCCGTGTACCATCCCGTCTTCAGCCCGGGGTGGCTGTGCAGGACGTGGCAGGCAAGCCTGTCGACCGCCGCTGGGTCGGCATCGCCCCCCATGAATCCTACGCAGGTAATCGTCTCCTCCGCATCCCGGATGAGGGCCGAGAGGGTCTCCTCCGTCAGGAACGTGCCGGTATCAGCCCACAGAAACCTGCTGTGGCAGCCCGGGCAGCGGCAGGGGCATCCGGAGATGTTGATGGCGAGCGTCACCTCGTCGGGGAATTCCTGAAAGACAATGTCTGTATTGATATAACGTAACATAGCGGTTGACGTGTGATGGATGATACCTGCAA
>ERZ772945.1552-NODE-1552-length-15939-cov-3.113825_pt1 | contig 15939 bp, 14 predicted proteins | sample MGYA00511681_ERZ772945 | MGnify/ENA primary metagenome ERZ772945 (study PRJEB29015, sample SAMEA2737943) | human oral metagenome | biome: human oral; feature: human-associated habitat; material: dental | place: China | collected 2143 ...
ATTAATTTCATAGAAGATTTCCATTTCAATTTTAGATGCATCATCAGAGAACTTACGGATTGTGATACATGGGTAGTCTGCTTTAGCTACTTCGAATTCTTCCCCAGTGGATACAGTTACAAGAGTCTTACCTGCAGTTACACCAGCAGATTTAATAGCACCATCGGCATCAATAAACTTACGTAATTCATTAGCTAAGATACGTGCTTTAACTGGTGTCAAGAATGCATCAGCACGGTTATCACGGTCCATTGTATAGTATTCACCATTGTTACCATTAGACTTAACTAAATGAGCAATAGTAAGTTTAAGCATATTATTCCAATAAGAAATATCCATACCAGTAGGTGCTTTATCCTTGTCACCATCTGGCATACGGAAACGATAACCACAATATACGTTCACAGAACGATTGTTGCTACCATTACCTGCTTTACGTGTGTTAAATAATGATTGTCCTAGAGCCATTTTAAGTTTCCTCCTATAGAAAATCTAACTTAATTTTGATTACGAATGTGTTATACTAGTTATAATTTCCTACTTAGACAAAAATAGGCTACCATAGAGCAGTGCCCTATGATAGCCTATTTGTTTATTAGTCTTTTTTTAGTCTTCTTCGCCGTAGTTTACATAAATACGTCGATAATTACGTTTATATACTTTCTTAGCTACAACGTCATTACGCAATTTGTTATATCGTTCATATAAATCAGCGAATGCTTTACGTTCTCTATCAGAGATTTGAGGATTATCGTCATTAAGAATACCATCAATAACGCTCATACGACTATTAATCCTATGCAAGAGTAATAGAGCATCGTCCTCGTCATTAACGTTTTGAAGAGTGACAGCATAATCATAATAGTCTTCTTCAATGTCTTTAATAGAAGACATAGTGAATTTCTTAGTCATACTTTGGTATTTCAATTTAACGTCGTCAAATACAGATTCTAGGATAGAAGAATCATCAATTCTAGATAACGCAGTAATCATATGATTCATTTCACGTTTAACTAAGCGTACTGGTGTGTAAGAAGCAGCTTTACGTAGTAAACGTATAGTACGGATACGTTGACCTTTGATATCATTGTAGATCCGGATTGTCCATGCAATAATCGCAGAAGGAGAACCACCTTCGGAGAACATGTTTAAGTAGCCAAACTTTTTGAGTTTGCTAATAGCACTATTAAGCTCATTAATGAACCCACAAGACATAATAAAGTCATCAATAGCAACGTTACTAGTCAAGTCTGCCGTGAAGATAGAAGTCAATTTATGTAATAAATCTTTCAATCCAAATGTAAGTATAGCTACATAATTTACATTGTCTGTAGTACGTAGTACATCATTTGTAGTATCAAGATATAAATCAATCTCTTTTACTGCACGATCTATTGGACCAGATGAGTTAATCATTGAACCTATATCATGTAAAATAATAGCGAGGATCTCTCTATTAGTCAAACCTAGCAATGGATTAAATAGTTTAGAGTCAAGTTCCACATAGTACTTCTCGATAGTGGTAGTATAATCAGATATAAGTAAAGGATAGATATCACTTTCTTTTAAGACTGGTTGTACGTATACACCAAAGAAGTCTAAGTCTGTGTTATTAGTGTATAAGACACCTTCACATTTGACATCTCTAAAGAACATGTTTAATTCATATGCAAAGTTTCGAAGGACATCAGGATCAGCATCGTGTTTTAACGAATCAATTATAGTTAAGAGATCATTAAAATCATAATTTGTTTTTGCTTTATCCATTCTTATCCCCTTGTGAAAACAAAGAGTGAGCCTATAGACACTCAGTCTATAGGCCTGCTCTTTTACAATAAACCACGAATGCTATACTAATTCACCATCAGTATAGTATTACTGAATGTGGATATTATTTTTCAGTTTCACGAACTACACGATCCAATTCGAATGGTTCAACTTTAGAAGTTACACCTGCGGCACGCATAGCATCCAATTCTGCTTTAGCTGCTTGAGCTGCTGGAGTCAATTCAGCTTCTACAGAGTATGTATGAGGGTTGGAAGCCAAGTCGTATTTTACAGGGTAAGGGTAACCAGTTGGGGATACAACTTTAGTACCGTCATGACGGATGGAATCATAGAAACCATGGTCGTTCATGTCGTAACGTTCGTTGTAATCTTTAGTTACAGGTTTAGTATTTTGAACTGTATCACGAAGACCGGAAGCGTTCAAGATACGAAGACGACCTTGTACTGGTTGATAGGAGAAGAAGTGGAAACGTTCAAACGCATGTACCGCTGGGAGAGCGTAGTTTTGTTTGTTACGGATTTCGTTGGATAAGTACAATTGATAATCGTAAATAGTGTAGATAACACGGTCAGTGTTACGAGGGTTCAATACGATAATCAAGTTGGAATCGTTACGAAGTTTGTCAGAAGAAACGAAGTTGTAAACACGTTTATCGGAAGTTACAACTGTACGTTTGTAATCCAATTCTACAGGACCAATGCTGGATGGGGATTGGTAAGTGTATTCTACTGGAGTAATACGACGAATCAATGCAGGAGCACCGATAACGGATACAGTTACGTTAGGATCGTTCAATACTTGGAGCAATGTAGTTACATACATATCTAATTGGTCCATGAACATTGTACGTCTCCAGTTTACTGGATCCATGTTATAAGTTTCTGGTGGGCAGAAGTCGAATGTAGCTGCAAGTTTGTTAGCTGCAGGCATAGTTTTGAAAGACAAATTCAATTCTTTACGGATTTTGTCATCTTTGTAGTTACCCAATACGTCTTTGATCAAGCCAAGAGTTTTGGACAATTGGTCAACGTTGTATAACGCTTGAACGTCTTTTACTTCTTCAGGAGAAATAGGAACGTTGATAGGGTTAGCATTAGGGATTTCTACGATTTGAGTTACAGCATCCCAACGTACGGAAGGAGTATCAACCATTGCATTGGAAGTGTCACGTTTAGAATCAATGATTACACCTTTGATGTCAGCAGAACCAACACAGGAAATCATGAATTGATTGTTTTTAGTGAAACCAGTGATAAAGCCTTCAACTACGTCTGTAGTACCAGGTTTTACGAAGTTGAATTTAGTAGTGATTTGACGATCCAATTCACCATAGCCAGGTTCGAAACGACGAGGGCTAATAGCGATTACCAAGTCGCCAGTATTACCTGTAGTTTTAACACCTACAGTTTTGTAAGTTTCACCAGCAGCATTTACAGCTTTGGAGTCAACAACGATTGCATCACCTTCTTTAGCGTTAGTACCGTCGATTACGATACCAGTGATAGCTGTAGTAATGGAGTATGCATCATAAGCTTTGTTGAAACCGTCTTTAGCACCATAAAGAGCCAAGTTCAAGTGTTCACGCATAGCTTTTTCATCAGCACCACCAGGGATGATAGGTTTAGTTTGGTTAACTTCTACGAATACACGACGTGTAGGAGCAGAAGATTCCATCAATTCAAAAATACGATTTTGTTCTGTGAACATATCGATTTCAGTACCATCAACACCGATCATTTTGCGCACTTCCATGCTCAAAGTGAACTTAGGAGTTTTAGCTACAGCTTTAGGAATAACGCCTTTATCGAAAACGTTATTCATCATCATATTTTTGTGTAAAGGTAATACAAGACCCATAACTGGGTTGTAAGAACCGATGGAAGCATATTCCAAGATACCTTGACGGTCGTTTTCGAAAAGTTGTTCCATCATCAATTCATGGTCACGAAGACCTGCTGGATTGTCAGCAAATTCGTCTGCATCAGCAGATTCATTTACGAAGAAGTTTTTAAGGGCACGAGCAGCGTCCTTATTACGCATTAAACGAGCAGATTCAGTAAAGAAATCTGTTTGTGTTTCGCTTGCGATATTTTCTGCCATTTCTACAATGGCATTAGCGAATTCGTATTCAGAGCCTTTATGGAAAGAGCGGCTGGATACAACATCGCTAGATTGATTACCTACAACTGGCATATTTGTAGTCTCCTTTCAGGATAGTTTAATTTAAACATTAATGCTCAAATTAGCGCATTTTAATATATTGTTATATTAGCTAAACGGGGCAGACTGGTCACTCAGTTTTTTCTGTATCGTCTTTAACTGTAGTGGCAAGTAGTTTGACAAGTCTATCTAATATAAGCAGCGAGTAAAATAGTTCAGACTTATTCTCAATATAAGACTTAGTCGCAAACGTATTAATGATATAGTGTTCAACTGTATCACGTAATTGTTGAGTAAGTTTGGTCACACGTAGTACTATATTGATATTGTCTGGAGTCTTAGCAATATAATCGATCTTAGTAATAAACCGATTGATTTGATCATACAAATCCATCCATCTAGTCTTAAGTTCTTTTATTGCTATATTTTTTTGTTCTGGTTTTAGATTGTTGAAAAGATTATCTTCAATGGCTTTGATATCAGTATCTAGTTTAGGGTCTCCACCAGTATTACCATCATCATTACCAGCATCACCTGTACCATCTCCAGAGTCATCGGTGTCTCCACCATCATCTCCTCCAGCATCAGGCACATCATCACCATCTTCGGACGGAATGTCATCTCCATCTTCACCAGTATCTGGTTCGATATCGTCACCATATCCACCGTCATCGGCTGTATCGTCAGTACCAGCGTCTGGAGCATCGTCTCCATCTTCGGTTGGTATATCCTCACCGTCTTCTGATGTATCTGGCTCTATATCATCACCAGTATCGTCCCCATCACCATCAGCTGTTTCTCCGCCATCATCATCGTCTGGGATATCATCATCGGCATCAGGTTCTACTCCGTCATCTTCTGTTGTATCATCTGCAGTATCCCCACCATCTGTACCGTCATCACCAGTATCAGTATCATCGTCATCAGTAGGAACTTCATCGTCTCCATCATCAGGCTCAACATCATCATCGGTGTCGTCATCAGCGGTATCATCTGCTGGTGGTTCTTCTTGAGTATCATCATCTTCAGGAACATCTGGTTCCATTGTATCATCATCTTCAGCAGGGGTATCTTTTTTCTTCTTATTATCCTCTGCTTCAAGGATAATAGAATTAGTTAGTTCGTCAAGGAATCCCATATATTATCCTTTCATAAAAACTCTCATATGTATTCTAAAATCATTTAGCTTTGTCGATTGTTGACCATACCATTCTATTAAGTCTAATACATTTTGTATTTCGCCAGACTCAAGGTCCCGTTTTACATATCTAAGCATTGATGTAAGTTTACTAGTACCCTTAATAATTATAGGATATTCACATAGTTCAGGGTTTACTGTAAATATAGGATACAAATCTACACCCTCTATGACTATCTTATGTGATTTAGAAATACAGAATTCAATTATCTTAATAATCCATCTTCTACGTTCAATAGTAAGCTGTTTCTTTTCTGGAGTCATAGGGTCTTCTCCATCAGCAAATACTCTTGAGTATGTATTAATGAACTTTAGGTACCCAGGATTCTTTTTAATAAACTCATAAAAGGTTTTATAGTGCTTCTTACAGTAATCAACAAGCCATTCAGCATCTTGTGGATAAATTATAGCATCTAGGTTTAATAATTCAGCATTATGCTTTTTAGCTAATTTGAATGATAAGGTTGTCTTACCAGATGCTGGATAGCCTAGTATAAAACACACATTGAATCCTTTACCACGGTCAAATCTATCAAAGTTTACATATATATCATCATCACTAAAAAATAATGGATGATCTATCTCTGATTTGAATAAGCCCATTATTAATCATCCTCGTCTTTAGACTTACTGATAGCTTCACCATGTTTAACTACCATAGTGTATCCAAGCTTTTCTTTTTCACGGATAAGTTTTTGTTTAATCTTCATAAGATTACGAATCTTTTCTAATTGGTTCTTTTCTTCGGCATCTTTAAGATATCGATTACACATATTGATTTCGATGTCTAATTCATCCATAAGTTTTCTACGTTCATCAGCAGAAGCTTGACGTCTAGTTACCCACCATCCGAATAAACCAATTACAGATAATGTCGGTGCTACCATATATAACACACCAGTAGTGATAGCTAGTTTAATAATAGTAGAAGCTTTAGGGATAAACTTATCAGCGATAACTTCTTCCCTAGCATTATCTTCTGTATCTTTAGTTACAGCAGACATTAAGTTCTTAATAGCAGCATCAAAAGTACGACTAGCCATCTTTTCATTATCAGATAACTCAGTAAGCTTCTTATCTAGTTTTACACCAATAGCTTTAACTGTATCTAAGAAACTCATTTCCATATGTACTTTTTCTACAGCTTCTAAATTAGCTTTGCTAGGCGTAGTAAAGATACCTTTGATATCACATTCCAAAGCATAATATAGCTCACCTAATACATAGAGATATTCTTTCATATCACGGCGTTCTAATTCTTCTACATAGCCTCTGAAGATAGATACTAATTGATTATAATCATATCTATACCTTTCTTGGAGTGAAGCGATTCTATTGACCACAAGATCAAAGATTTCTTTACGAATATAGTCAGATAATACTAGACTCTTAGATAGAATTGTAGCAAACTCATCTGGTTTAGTAGCATAACATATAAATTCTTTATATCTATAACCAACATCAGAGTCCAGCTTTAATATTTTCCAGGTGCGGGTTACATTGCTACGTAGTAGCTCATTACCACCATCATCATAGAAGTCTTTATCAATATGATCAGTATCTTCTTCAGTAGCTTCAGTGACCACGGAAGAATGTTTAATAATCTTTCTAAAGCTTTCTTGTAATACATTATCAGTATCTCTAACGAAGAAGTATCCAGTAATAGCTTCTAATACGGCATATCTATCATAGTCACAATTATACTTATCTAGTAGATAGAAATAGTTTTCTAGAGTAATCTTATACTTATCCTCTATAGGAAGTTTATAAGTATCAATCAACTCTGCAAACTTAATAGCATATACTTTAGATTGAACTTCATTGAATACATTCTCTGAGATAAGCTTATCTGTATTGAAACGTTTATTAATCATAGAATGATTCTTAATGACTCTATCATATGTACATAGAGCATTTGCTTCATTAAGAATCTTATGTGCAGTATGAATATATTCTTTCTTTTGTTGGTCACTAAGATCAGTGCTTTCATTGATGACATTTTCATCAGCAATAATTCTCTTCATACCTTGTCGAATATGCTCAGGATTTTGTACACGACGTACCCCTTCCAATACTCGGCCAAAGTATTTCTTCACATGTACAGGATTACAAACTCTTAGAGCATCAAAATATAAACCAATAGATTTATCTACTGATTTGTCTAATGAAGCATCTAAGTTTAAATGGTTCTCGATTGCAATTTTTAGGTTTCCTTCTGTAGGGTTTCTTCTGGCTTTTTCATAAGCATGAGTCATAATAACCCCACCAGGTTTACGCTTACTTTCTAAGTATGCTTTACGTTGTCGTAGTCGTCTTAGCATTTTTACTTTATACCCTCACTTTCTTATGAATAATTGATGATTATATATAGGTTCTCTAATTAATTTACCCAGAACGCACTTATAGGGGAAACATATAGTTAATTTTTAAAATCCCATAAGAATCGGAGGTACTATATAGATGTCCATTAAAAACATCCCATACATTATCCACGAAGCTCCTATGGCTGTCGCATCTTCTGAAATTGTATCTGAAATTAATGGTAAGATTATTGCACTAACAGTTTTACAAGACTTAGGTGTACAAAACCGTAATAAACGTATTTACTTACCTAGCGATCTATTACCAGAATTGCGTTCTAGTCGTGCTATGGAACTTCTTGAAACTGGTAATCTTAAAGGTGAATTAGGTCACCCTATGAGCCAAGAGTTATCCCGTCAACAAACTATCGACCCAGTATTAGTTTGCTGTAAATATCTTAAACTTTGGAATGAGGGTAATCTTATTAAAGCTCACGTTACTGGTACTAATAACCAATACGGTGATTACTTTAATAGAGACCTTATGGATGGAGAAAAACCATCTTTCAGTTTACGTGCTCTAGGTACTATGCAAGTTAATGGTGGTAAGTCTTATGTAAAAAATATTAAAGTTATCACTTGGGACCGTGTAATCTATCCTTCCCATAAAGTAGCTTACGTAGAAAAACTTATTACTGAATCTGCTGGTGTAGATAATACAACTGTAAATAGTAACCAAGTTGTAGTAGAAGAATCTTATCAAGGTACTATTATTCCTATCACTAACTGTCCACAAGTTAAAGACTTCATCAAAACTGAATCTGCTAACTTGGATATTATGGCAGAAGCGTTTGGTATTAGTTCTTATGACAGCGTTGCTGTTACCAAAGAGGGTACAATTCAAATGTTTAATCAAGATGGTTCTACATTGGTTATGAAACCAGAAGATTATATCTTAAAAGAAATTAGAAACTACGCTGAAAAGAATTTCTAAGAAAAAAAATAAAAAGAATCTAGGTAGAGTCAATGACTCTACCTAGGTTTTACTATCAAAGCTATTTTATTCGGAGTTACAAATCTCCAACCCATAGGCCAGTAACGATCGTAAACTTCACCATAGTACTCAAAGAGTTTATGTGATGGTAAGTATATACCATTACGTCTTACTGGTAAATCACCAAATTCTTTGGTATACAAATCACAATCTCTAGGGACATTAGTCATATCACCTAGCATTACATAGTTAAGATATATTGGATATGTAGCAGGCTTTCTATAGACAAAGTTCTTATGATCAGAATACTTGTCTACATAATGAGTCTTTATGAAATCTACATCTATTTGATAACCTAATAGTTTAGCTAACTCATCTAATCTATTAAGCATAAATGTACCAGTTCTGTACTCATTCTCTGCTTCTTGTTTCTTAACCAATTTATCTTGGAAATGTAATTGATAAATGTCTAAAGCCTGTTCGCAGTGAGATAACTCATGTAAAGTAATTTCAGTGACTCTAGTTACATACCGTTCTGCAGTATCTTCATCTCTACCATAATCAAATATAGTTGGTAAACTTATATTGATCTTTCCAAATACAGATGTATTTGCATAGGCATCTGAATTATCTGGTAATGGTGTATCCAGAACGTGTAATGTAGTGTATGGGTGGGATGGATTAATAACCCCGTTATACATTAAATAAACTTTGATAGCTGTTTTCCTCATCAATCTAGAGGCAGCTTCGTAAGAAATTCGCATAAAATCTATCACCTCAACATTATGATATATAACCAAAATAACCCTTAAAGGAGGCAAATAGGCATGGCATATAATAGAATGACTGATGTTATTAATAAGATCGAACGACGTCTAGGTACAAAGCCATTAGGGTTACCACCTGAACTAGCTAAAGATAAATGGGCTAGTGAAGTAATCATTCCAGATACATTATCTACATTTAGCAGATATTTCCCTCATATGATTAGAGTCTTGTTGACTAAAGAAGATCAACGTGGAGACTATTATCTTCTTGATAGACATATTCCAGAGAACTATGAAATTCTTGGTGTTAAAGACCTTATGTGGGAAGACTTGGATACTACAAGAACTGGTGTACAGCAATATGGTACATACGTTATGTCAGCTAAAGCATTAAGCTTTGATGATATGATGCTATCTCAACAATATTCAAACATTGCATCATTGTTTAATAATAACGTATACGTTGAATACATTCCGCCTAATATGGTTCGTGTAACTATGAATATGGCAGGTCAAGTATCTAATATTTTAGACCAAATGACACTAGGTGTATTCGTTAAGCACCCATCTAACTTAATGACTATTGAACCAACTAAGATGGAAACATTTGAACGATTGGCTACAGCTGATGTAGCAACTTGGTTATTTGAATACTTGAAACACTTTGATGGTATTGAAACAGTATTTGCTAATATAGATCTTAAGTTATCTTCTCTTGAGCAGCAAGCGTCAAGACGTGAAGAGATTGTACAGTTCTTACAAGAAAACTATGTCAACCCAGCAAATGGTAATCAACCAATCATGTACACAGTATAATAGAAAAAATCCCACTATGAGGAATTTCCTCATAGTGGATTCTTTTTTATAACGTTATATTATTAGTTCCAAGCAATCCAGTTGTACCCATATACTTAGCCATAGTACTAGCATGAATCAATGGATTATATGTAGATAAGAATCTTTTAAATCCTTTGATACGGTTTATAGTTACATTGAATGAATCTTCAGAAGACTCATTAAATACAAAACTTACACCAGCATAGAAAGACCCAGTCTTCTTATTATCAATAACTACAGGTACACAGTATAACGATGCACCCTTATAGTCTTTCATAAGCATAGGTCTTACTGTATTAGAATTACATCTTAAATCATACGATACACCATCTCTACCAACCACATAGTCAAATGGTGAGTTAGGTGCATTTACATTACACACTTCAATGATAGTATCTATTAGTTCACAGAACTCATCATAGTTCTCCCAAGTCAAATCTATAGATATATTATTGTTCCCACGTTGAGTCAAAGACATATAGTACTTATATCTAAGATTTGTAGTTATCTTATTACCATTATTAATTAAAGTGTATTCGTTATGTAATGGACTAAACTTAGTATTACCATTTCTTAGTGTTGTAGTATTGAATGCTACAGTAATCTTCATAATAAGATTATTACCAAAATCAAATACTTCCTCGCTTATCTTAGTATATGATTCAAAATTTTCCATAGTGCTTCCTCCAAGAACCTCCAAGAAAAATAATCTTCATAATATAGTTAAAGTCCTTGTAGAAGACAAAAAATAAAGACGGGATTGATTACCCGTCTTTATTTAACAGTGATTATGCAGAAGCTTCAGTAGATTCTGTTTCTACTGTAGCTGTTGCAACTTCTTTGGATTCTTCTTGTTTCTTAGGTGCTGTTTTAGATTTAGGCAATTCAATTTTGATATTGAATCTTTCTCCATTATCCATAACACCTTGTAGTACAAGAGAACCGTTTTTAAGATCAGATTCTTTCTTGTTAAAGAAGAATCTTTGATCTTTACCAAGACTATCAGCTTGGGTTTGGATACGCTTGAAAGCGCCTTTGTTGATGGATTTAACCAATACATCAACAACGTCTTTCTTAATCGATTTCAAATTAATTAATTTATTTAATCGATTGTAAGACTTGTTTGTGTCTACTACTGTAGTTTTTGTTTGTTTTTCGTCACTAGCGTCGTTAGTTTTAGCTTTTTTAGCTTTAACTACAATACTAGTCTCTCCACAAACGTCTAGTAAGTTTGCAATATCTTCATCCTTCACAATGCCGTACTTATCTGTACGTTTATTGTAGAATACAGAAAGATATTTTACTAGCAAATCTTTGATCACTAGTAATTTATCTTTCTTAGGCTTTGAAGATAGTGCACCCATTACATAGAATGCATCACCAATGGAACGAACGTTAGTTAACTTGCCTTTTTTGAGATTTTTGTAAATCTCTTTAGCAAGGTCTTTCGTAACCACCTTTTTCATTAAGGCTTTACAGGTTTTTTGATAGTGAGCGTCTGCGTTGATCATCAGTTCACTAATTGTTAAACCTGTTGCCAATGATAAATTGGCTACGTCGAATTGGTGTGCATTTGTCTTAAAATCAATAGTTCTCATGGTAAAATTCCTCCTTATAGGAAATAATAAATAATTGAAATACATAATCACTATTACCAATATAGTATACAACTGAAAAAGTCTTAGATAACGAAAATCCGATATAGGCATTGCCTATATCGGAATTGTTTTATTCTATATTATTAAGAGTTAATGTATTAAAATAGTCAAATAGTATAAATGGTGTTATTCTTACATGTTTATCCACAAACTTAGGCTTTAATAGATTACCATTAATATCTTTTGCTAATAAAGTGTAGTTTCCATCTTTTTGTTTGGCCCATTCAATAGATAAACCATTCAAAGTCACGGATACACTAAAAAGATAATCTTTAGATATAGAGACTTTTACATAAGGTTTACTATTAGATTCTTTAGCCATACTCATATAGTAGTCGGCTATAGCGTATACCCCTAGAGTCAATAATCTATCTGCTATATCTAAATCTTTATTGGTCAAATCATGATTAGAAACGCTGATATATAATTCTACATCGGGTAAACTATCATCATTATTAAAGAATAGTGTTACACTATCTAGCAGATCTTCTTTAGTAAAGCCTAAGCTAATTTTATTTGGAAATAGCTCACCAGTTTTGAATCTTTCGCCAAATCTATGGTGGGCTTTAATAATATCTAATGCTTGATCACAAGTACGTATCATTTCTTATTATCTTCTTTCTTATATACACTATTTATATCGAACGTATCTCGATAGTCTATAAACATACGGTTTGCTTCATATTGAGCTTTTACATTCTCACGAATAAGCTCAAGATCTTCAGCTTTATTATTCAATGTATTGAAATCTAGCTGTATTTCTTTACAGTCTGAAGCATATTTCTTAAATATAGGTTTCTTAGCTCTATAATACTGTCTAGTAGAGGTAAATCCTGTGTCTACAAACTCAATATAATCAGTATCATCGTTTCTAGTTCTGCCTAGAGTTTGTCTAGCTAGTACCTCAGACTTAAATGGTTCATTTAAAACAAATGTAGCTTTAAGCCCACGTATATCCAATGCTGCACCAGCAGACTTAGTTGTAGAGAGAATAATAGTCTTAGATAGTGCTACTTGTTTTTCTGCTTGTGTATATGTGGATGTAAATATCCCCACATCACCACGATACTCTGGATAGTTCTCTTCTATCCAGACTTTAATCTCTTCAATAGCCTGGTTAGTCCCAATATATACTAAGACTTTACCACCTATACGAAGAATCTTATCCATCATAACAAGCATAATCTTTCTAAACTCTTCAGTATTAACTAATGAGTTCATATACTTATTACGGTCTAGACCATACATGTAATTATAACAGTTAGCCCTCATCTGTGGAGTCGGTCTACTATTATACAGTATAGCATGGTATCTTGTATGTGGATCATTATCAGCATCAAACAAGTCTATCTTAGGTACGTTCTTAAAGTATAGTTTATAGATGGTATTCTCATCACTATTACTTCGTATAGGCGTAGCTGTAAGATATAAAGTCTTCTTTGTATTTGTAGCATAGTCTATACTAGCAATATTCTCAAAGTTAAGATGTGCTTCATCGAATACTTTCATATACACATTAAGCTTCTTAAATAACTCACCTATAGAATCCCATCCAAATCTCTCACCAAAATTCTTTAGTGTAGAATGAGTTACCATAAATGCTTTATACTTAGATAGATCGGTTAATCCTTTAAGAATCTTGTGTATAGCAGCTGCACCAGTGATTATCAGTACCTCCCTAATGTCGGTATTGGTATATTCTGCTACACAGTTTTGCCACTGCTCTAACCATGCCTTATTTGAGGCAATTACACATATCTTTACATTCCAATATGCCATAGCTGCTATAGTTACATAGGTTTTACCAGCACCAGTATTTAAGTTTACTGATAACTGTGTCCTATTACTATTAGCCATATATTCACCCTTAGCTAGAATGAATCTTAAAGCCTCTTTTTGTACATCATCTCTAGGCATATACTTAATAGTGGTCATAGTAGTCTGCTCATACGGATCACTATTATACTCACGTTCCATTTCTACACCTAAAGTTCTAGATATAAACCCTGTATCAACCCCTCTAGGGAGATACATAAGTTTCTTCTCTTCATCAAATCTAACTCCTACGTATTTATAAGTATGAGTTAATGGATCGAAGATAGTAAAGTACTTTTCTAATCCAGGTACTTTACCTGGAGTGTAATCAGTAACTACTATACAGGTATTTCGTATTATAGCTCTCATAATACCTCCTTTAAAGAGAATACAGTATGGGAATAGCTCCCATACTGTATAGTTTCTTTAGTCTTCAACTTTAACAAACATGCTCTTGACTTCTTTCTTAGTATCATCTATAGATAAGTCTCTAGCCTCTTGGTTTAAGAACTCTTGAGGGTTAAGCATGTAATAGTAGTCTATAGACGATGGAGTTTCTTTTAAGAAAGTATTAGGATTCTTCAATGTGTCTTTAATACGTTCATATGCTAAGGAGATAATCAATGATGGATTTTCTCTTAAAGCTGTGCTTAATGCAAGTAATTGATACTTAGCTTCAGGATAAGACCAATCAGGTTTACCCATAATATCATCAGCAGCTCTAACTAAGTTAGCAATGATAACCTCAGTGTGTACACTCATTACATTAAGACCACCCTCAATAATGGTAGCATTAAACTTAGTAATGATTTCAGGTAATGTAAACTTAGGAGTTATGCTTGCAATATTGATAATACGTTGAGCTTGTTCCATTGTCTTAGCTAATTCATTATTTTGAATACGCATAAAGAATAATGGAGTCTCTTCGTTCAATAGTGGCTTAGCATTCTTCTTAGCTACATACAATGGTATATCAAAATATTCACTATCATCATCTGGAATATTAGAATTTACAATTCTGCCAAATATATCACCAAGATAGAACTTAGATACATGATCTATATCAATCTCTTCACCACCATCATCATCGATAATAATGAACTTGTCAATATATTCATTTAAGATGTCTGTATCTTCACGTTCTTCACGGATAGAATCATATTCTTCATCTGTAGTATCTTCAGAAATGCTATCTTTATATATACGAATCTTAACTTTAGATAAGTCTACTTCCTCTTTAGGGAGAATACGATTATCGAAGATAGTAAAGTACTTATGGAACTTATCAGGCCATTCAATAGTTTGAAGTTTAACTTCAAGAAGATGCTTAGCTGATAATAGTACTTGAGTAAACTCTCTACTGATAAGCTCTGCAGCGAATTTACCAATATTGATATTATTATTAGTATGAGCTAACTTACCATAGCAACGATAGCAAATACCATGACCATGCACAGCAGATGCACATGTAGCTGGGCTATAAAGATAAACAGTTTTACCCTTGAGATCTTTCCAGCTATCTTCCGTAATAAGTACATCAAAACCATTAAAATAACCGCCTTAAAAACGATTTAAAAACATCGAAAATTATAAATGCGCGACAAAAAGCGGCATTAGTCGCTTATAATTTTGAATGTAACGACTTTGTGCGCCGTTATTTTATACCGCCCGCCGTCGAAGTATAAAAAATCACCTTTTACAATGCCTTTTTGCGTGTCGTATTTGAAAATGGCTTCTCGCCCGAATTATAAGCGTCAACCGCATTATTCGACATTGAGAATCCTCTATATCCAGCCATTAAAAAACAATCCTTTCTAAAAAAAACGGGGCATAAAAGCACCAAAATTACATATTGTTTACCTCATAAAAAACTTCACATGGCGCAACAAAATCGCCGTTATCGTCGTACTCATTATCAAGATCCGGATTATTTCCGGCGGCGTAACTTGTTGCATAGTCTACAAGATAATAGATATCATCAACCTTGTAGGCATCCAGATCGTCATTGTACGGCAGCCCGCCTACCTCAAAAAAATCATTTTCAAAATGTGTGCCATTTTTGTCAACCATGCTAATTTCCAATAAATTCTTTCCGTCGTAAAACTTTGCCATTTTATTTTACCTCCACTTTTTTAAAAATCCATTCCGCCAAACGGCGGTTATCTCTACAATTATAATAACACATTGAGATACATTTTGCAAGCGTTTTCAAAAAATATCGCAATAAAAAAAGGGGATAAATCCCCCCGAAAAATTAATTGTAAACTGAATTTTATACACTTACAGATATAACATCAAAATCAAAGTCTTTCCGATTTTTTATTCTTACATAAAATCCTTGAGCGCTGCTGCCTGCTGCAATAAAAATACTGTTTTTTACATATTTAAATGTGTCGCATGTAACGCCGTTTGAAAAACGAA
>ERZ772945.1555-NODE-1555-length-15911-cov-19.983350_pt1 | contig 15911 bp, 12 predicted proteins | sample MGYA00511681_ERZ772945 | MGnify/ENA primary metagenome ERZ772945 (study PRJEB29015, sample SAMEA2737943) | human oral metagenome | biome: human oral; feature: human-associated habitat; material: dental | place: China | collected 2143 ...
TGGCCAAGGGGCCCATCAACGTGGCGTGGAGCGTTCTTCCGTCGATGCGGGAGCGGCGTCGTGGACACATCGGCGTGGTCGCCTCCGTGGGCGGCGTCGTGAGCCCGCCTCATCTCCTGCCATACTCCACAGCTAAGTTCGCAGCTCTGGGTTTCACTGACGGGCTGGCCGCTGAGTTGGTGGGCACCGGCGTGACGGCGACCAGGATCGCGGTGCGCCCACGGGACGGCCGCGCCCGAGCGGTCAGATGTCCAGCACCTCAACGGCAGAGGTTGTCAGGGCGGCTTCCACTCGCTGGGCGAGGACGGAATCCGCCTGCGAGAGGTCCTCAACGTCGGGATAGACGCTCAGGGTCCTGTCTCCGACAACCCAGAAGTCGCGACTCCACGTCTTGGGGTCGGACCACATATCCTCCTGGTTGGACCATTCCGGCAGCGTTCTGTGAACCTTCGTCGCCACCGCCAGCTGGCCTTTCGCTGTGAGGTAGACGGTGTCGATGCGCGTCCCCTCGGGATCGGGTCGCCTCAGGCGCACCACGCGTCGACCAGCGAACGTGACGCGGCGATCCACGCCATCCGTCGACAGCTTGAGTTCAATCTCCTGAAAGCCATCGGTGAGGCGGCGATGCTTGTTCACATAGTCGCGAAGAGCCTCAACGATTGCAGCCGAGAGGCTTCCCGCGATTGTTCCCGCCTCAGAAAAGAGGCTCACGTCGCTGTCTGATACGTACACGTTACGAGTAGGCATGTACATAACTATACGCATATCGACGCGAGTGTCAAGAGCCGACGAATGACCAACCGACCGGTCACTGTGGGTCACCCGCGCGCGATGCTGGGCGCGCGTACAGGATCGAGGGAGAAGAGCCTACACCGCGGCATTTGTACACAATCTTGTCCACAGTTGTGAATAAACTGTGTCGGCTGCCATCCAGAAGGTCGGTCAGAGAAACGGAAACTGACCCGACAGTGCGGCACAGAGCCACCGACACTCGAGGGTGCGACGACCGCAGCGCGGCGCCCCCTGCCGCCCGCGCGGGGACAGAGAGAGGCGCCCGGAGCCAACCGGCTCCGGGCGCCCTCACACCGATGCACGGGGCGCTAACGGGTCGTTCTCAAGGCCGACCGCCCCAGCATGAAGGGAGCAAGGATCATGGAGGAACCCAGGCCCACTCCGAAGCCTCCGAGCACGTCTGTCACCCAGTGCACGCCCAAGTAGAGGCGCGTCACCGCAATGAACGCGATGATAGCGATCGCGGCGACCCACAGCAGGTGGCGGATACGGCGCCCGAAGCGCGTCATCGTCAAAACCAGGACCAGCGAGATGACAAGCGCGGTGACGGCGGTTGCGTGACCCGACGGAAACGAGTAGGAGTCTTCCGAAATGAGCCAGAACGACTGATCGGGGCGCGCACGCCCGTCGATGTGCTTGATGATGTAGCCATTCACGCCCGACAGGGCCACCGAGCACAGGATGTACAGGGCGTGCATGACCTTCTTCACGAGCCACCACACGACTAACGCAATCACGAGCGCCAGCACAACCGCGCGCTTGGGATCAAACGCCCACGACACGCCCGCCATGATCGAGTTCATCGCGGGGGTGCGGGCATCGATGAAGTCCGACCACACGGCCGTATCGACGGGAAGGGGGCCGTGCAAGAACCCGCCGAAGACGGCAACCGCCACGACGATGACGGCCCCGGCAATGGCGGAGGGTGACAAGAAACGACGAACAATCATAAGGAAAAGCCTACCGTAGTGTCAGTCGTTCGCGCCGTGCTCGTACATCCACCTGCCCGCGCGACGGCTAAACCGCGATCGCTCCCGCATGCTCCCGGTTTCGCCCGTACGCTGATCCCTCCAGGAGGCCACGAACGTGACGGTTCCCTCGTCGTCTTCGATCCCTCCGGCCTCGGACCCGAGGATGCGCAATCCCGTCCACTGCGTGCCCTCCACCCAATAGGGCGGGGCGGGCCGAGTGCGCGGATGCCACGTGCGAAACAGGTAGTCCTCGTCCCGCAGGGCAAACGCCGTGTAGCGCGAACGCATGAGTGCCTCGGCGGTAGGGGCGGCCTCGCCGTCCAGATAGGGTCCGCAGCACTGCGACAGGTGCAGGCCGGAGCCGCACGGGCAGGTACGAGGCCGGGGCGCGCCAGCGCTCGCAGCGCCGGGGGCAGCGGGGGAGGAGCTCACGCCCGGTCGCCCACGGAGGCGAGCCAGCGTTCGGCGTCCAGAGCCGCGCGACACCCCGAGCCGGCTGCCGTGATGGCCTGACGATACGTGTGGTCCACGGCGTCACCGCAGGCGAAGACACCCTCAACCGACGTGCGTGTCGACGGCTCCTCGACCGTGATGTAGCCGGCCTCGTCGAGGGCCACCTGGCCGCCCAGGAAGGCCGTGCGTGGCAGATGGCCGATAGCCACGAACACGCCGTCCACGTCGATCTCGCGCGTCGAACCGTCGACGGTCGAAGCCAGCCGCAGGCCCGTCACGGACTCCTCGCCCAGCACCTCGGCCACGGTTGCGTTCCATTCGAAGGAGATCTTCGGGTTATTCAGCGCGCGTTCGGCCATGACGCGGGAGGCACGCAGCTCGTCGCGGCGGTGCACCACGACGACCTCGGAGGCGAAGTTCGTGAGGAACGTGGCCTCCTCCATCGCCGAGTCTCCGCCTCCGATGACGGCCAGTCGCCGGTCCTTGAAGAAGAAACCGTCGCAGGTCGCGCAGTACGAAACCCCGCGCCCGGAGAACTCCTCCTCGCCGGGGACGTTCATGTGGCGGTACTCCGAGCCGGTCGCCAGGATGACCGCACGAGCGTAGAAGACCTCGTCCTCGGTGGCCACCGCCTTGACGGGGCCCTCCAGATTGACGGCGAGAACGTCCTCGTACCGAATGTCGGCCCCGAACCTCTCCGCCTGCGCACGCATGTTGTCCATGAGCTCCGGTCCCTGAATGCCCTCGGGGAAGCCCGGGAAGTTCTCGACCTCCGTGGTGTTCATCAGGGCGCCACCGGCTGCCAGCTGACCGGCCAAGACGAGAGGGGCCAGGCCCGCGCGCGCCGTGTAGACGGCCGCCGTGTAACCGGCGGGACCCGACCCGACGATGACGACCTCGTGGACGGTCGCGCCCTCGGGAACCTCGGTAGACGGGACCTCAACCGCGGCGGCCTCGGCGGTGGAATCGGTGCTCTCGGCCGTCACCAGGCCGGGAATCGTCACAAAAGACATGCGTACCCTCCTTCAGGGTTACTCAACTGTAAGCTCGGAGATCCACGCCCAGTTGCGCCCGTCCTGGCCCTTGGGCATCGAACGGAACTGCAGGGCGATCGAGTCAGTCTCGATCGGCGTGGGCAGCTTGATCGTCGTCGTTGGGGACAACGCGGACGTCGCCACTTCTGTTCCGCCGCGAGGGTTGGACGGGTCCGTGACGTTGCGCACCACGATCTCGCCGCCGGACGTGGCCGGGTCCATGGTGAGGGTCACCGACGACACGGTCGCCTTCTTCTGTAGCTTCACGACAATCGTCACCGCGGTCTCGTCACGGAACTGATTCATGTCGAACCAGCGCGAACTCCACGACGTCGACGGGTTGGCGTCGATCATGTTGATGGCCCGATCCGGGTGATCGCCGTCGTCGTTGTTCCACGACAGGACCTGAACCGAGGAGATCGCCGGCGTGACGGTCGCCTCCGGCGGAGGGGTCGTCGTCAGGTTGGGAGCCGGTTCGTCGTCGGACTGCTGCGTGGAGGTGCCCGCGAGAAGCGACTGGGTGAGATCCAGGTCGGTGACCGGGCGCGTGGCCATCCACGGACCCCAGATCGCGCCGATCAGGAACAGGACGACACCGAAAATGAGTGCGGGTCGCGTCGGGTCAATGAGCTGTGACGCACCGGTCGAGGGAGTCTGGTGTGGCTCCGGAGAGGTGGCCGCCGCGGCGCTGGCAGCGGGGGCGACGGGAGCCATGACCTCGGTCGGCCCATCGCTGGGCGGGGCGGGAATGGGAGCCTCGCGCAGCGGACGCACGCGCGGGATCTGGTGGGTCGAGGGGGCGTCCTCCCGGGGAGTCGGGTGAGGATAGTCCTCGGGATTGACCTCGCCGCCGCGCTCGTATCCGCTGGCCGCGGGCTGCGTCGGAGGGGGAGCGATGGGGAAGGCCGTCGCGTGAACGAGCGCTTCGTCCGACGAGGCCTCGATGGGCTCGATGCCGTACTCGGCGAGCGAGGCGGGGATCTGCGCGCCCGCGCCTTCCTCGCGCGCGTCGGAAGCGAATGGCTCGTCGGGAGCCGGGATCGGGGGAGTATGCGCAGATGCCCCACCCGTCGAGGCCTCCGACGGTGACGGCTGCGGAATGGGTTGAGCGGAGAGCACCTCGTCGAAGGAGGGCAGGTCCTTCTCGTCGCCGGTACGTTCGGGCGCGGGGGCCATTGTTTCCTCCGTCTCCTTAGGTGTGTGTGCCGCCATTATCGCAGTTGCGTCCTGGGCTGGCGCGCAAGAGGCTGTCAGGATGTTCACCACAGCGGCTGGCACGCGCAGGCGCGCCAGGAGGGGACGCATCATCGTCGCGGACTCGCGCGGGGCGGCGAACCGCAGGACGAGCAGGTACACGAGGCCGGTGACGAGCGAAACAACGGCGAGCTTGATTGCTGCGAGAATCATGCGTGCCAGTGTCGAGTCGACACCGGTGTGAACCCCGAGAAGCCACAGCGCAGCGAAGCCGACGATCCCGGCGGCCACGGCCGCACCCACATAGGAAGCGTAGGAGCGCAGGAGTCCCGCGCGGTCAACAAAGCGGTTCTCGCGCGAGACCCACACGACGGCGATGACGCCCTGGGTGAGTCGGCAGGCGGTCTCGCCGAGCGCGGCGGCAACGACCCACCAGCGCTCACCGGTCAGGGCGAAGAGCGACCAGCCGACGATGACCTGGATGATCGTTGGCCCGATGCCCATGAGGAACACGGGCTTGACGTCCTCGTAGGCGAAGAAGACGCGCTGGCTCATGAGAACCATGCCGGTCGACGCGACGCCCGGCATGAGGGAGGCGAGGACGAGGGCGTAGGCCGTGACCGCCTGGGGATCGCCGCCCTTGGCGGCCATTGCGATCTCCATCATCGGCACCGAACCGGCCATCAAAATGGCGGCCGCCACGAGCGTCAGGGAGGTGATCGTGCGCACGCCCAGGTGGTAGCTGTCGGCCACCGCGCGGTCGTCCCCGTCGGCGACGGCACCGGCCATGCGGGTGAAGATCGCCGTCGTCAGCGAGACCGTGATGAGGGACTGGGGAACCATGAAGATCATGAACGCGGTCGAGTAGGCGAGGATGCCCACGACTCCCCCCTGGGCACCGTTGCGGCCGATGAAGCCGTCCGCCATGGCGGCCAGGTTGTTCGTTGACAGGACGCCGACCTGAGAGACGCCGAGCGTGGCGAACGTCCAGCCCGCGACCTTCGGCATTGACCCGAAGGAGGTGCCGCGGAAGTGGAAGTCCGGCGTGAAAGACACGCCCGCGCGCCTCATCGGCCACAGCAGGCACAGCGCCTGACAGATGACGCCCAGCGTCGCCGAACCGGCGAGGACCCAGAACTGCGCGCCCGTCACGTCGGCGGCGGGGATGCCACCCGCCGGGGCTCCTCCCCAGATCGCGAGAAACACCCCGAGTCCGGCGATGCCCACGACGTTGTTGACGACCGGTGCCCACATGTAGGGACCAAAGATCTCCCGGGCGTTGAGAAGCTCGCCCAGCAGGTTGTACAACCCGTAGAAGAAGAGCTGAGGCAGGCACAGGAGGGCGAAGAGGATCGCCAGATGACGGATGTCGTCGGTGTATCCCGCCGCTGTGATCATGACCAGAACGGGTGCGAGCACCATCGTCACGAAGGTCACGAGGAACAGGACCGTTCCGGCCAGCGTCAGCAGGCGATTGACGTAGGTGTCGCCATCATTGCGACGCTTGATGGCCCCCACAATCTGGGGGACCAGGACCGCGTCGAAGATACCCGAGGCGAGGAGATTGAAGACGGTGTTGGGCAGGGTGTTGGCGGTCTGGAAGGCGGCGCCCACGCCGCCGGCGGTGGCTCCCACCGCCGCGATGAGCATGGCGTTGCGCACGAAGCCGAGGATGCGTGACACCATGGTGCCCGATGCCATGAGCGCCGACGCCCTCAGGATCGATCGACGAGGCGTGTTCGAGCTCATGGTGTCTCCTTGTCCGTGGCGGTCGCTGATTCGTTGGCCGTGGCCGTTGGTGCGCTCTCGGCGCTCCGCGCCTGCGCCCTCCTCGCCGCCCTGTTGCGCAGAGAACGCGTGATTCCCGCGAGGAAGAGAAGGCCGAAGAGCGAGGCGATGACCGCTGTGATCGCATCCTCCCAGCCGGCTCGCATGCGAACGGTGACGGTTTGGGAGTCGTCAAGGACGACGTTGTCGGGTGTGGTGACCTTGTAGGTCACCTTGATGTCGCCACTGCCGATCGCTCCGACGGGAACTTCGACCGTGGTGGCGCCTCGGGCGGCGAGAACCTGGGAGAGGGCCGGCGTCGCGCGAAGCCTCGGGTCGTCGGGGATCAACGTGACGTCGACGCGGATCGGCCAGGGAAGCTTGTTACGCACGAGCACGGGGAAGTTGGCCGACTTGTTGATGAGGTTGACGGCCGAGGAGGGTTCGACGGTGACAGAAGACAGCAGATTCGTGACCTGGGAGGTCAAGGCCGTAGCCGCTTCCAGCTGCTTGGAGGCGGAGAGCTCGGCCGACAGGGACGGCAGGAGCTGCGGCGTGACGGAGTCGTAGACGGCATCGGGGTCGTCGGTTGCGCGTGCAAGGGGGGCGAGCCGCTCGAGAGAGGAGGCCATCGCGTCGATGGCGGTGGACGTGTCGGCTTCGAGGGTGCCCGCCGTGACGGTCACGCGCTCAACGTCGGTGGGTTCGCTCGATGCCATGTCGGTGAAGGACAGAGCGCTCACCCAGCGCGGGGAGAAGAGCGCGTTGACGCGGTGGGTCAGCCGCTCGTTGACGGCGGTGCCCCGGGCGGCGGCCGCGAAGACAGTGCGCGAGGAGGAGGGCCGCTCGCGCGCGATGATCGCCGTGATGGCGGTGAGGGCCTGCTCGGCGTCCAGTTCGTCGCCTCCCGTGGCGTTCCAGGACAGGATAGACGCGATGTCCCCCTGCTGGGCGAGGACCCGTGCCCCCGTGCCGTCCGTCGTTGTTTCGCCACTTGACGGATCGACATTGACGCGCGCGAAGGAGGTGAAGGGAACTTCGTCGGCCGGAGCGAGGGCCGAGGCGGGGGCGATCGTCAGCTGGTCGGGGGAGGCGAAGTTGGCCAGCAGCGCGGTGCCGAAGGTGGCGTCCGCCGGCCAGGCAACGTCGCGCAGAATCGTCGGCCCTTCGTCGGGTGTCGTCGTCGTTGCTCCGCTCTGACCGCTCCCCGCAGGGGCGGGGCTCGCACTCGGCGACGGCGAGTCGGGCGATGGGGTGGCGGAAGCGGAGGGCGTGGGGGCGGAAGCGGAGGGCGTGGGGGCGGAAGCGGAGGGAGTCGGCGTGGGGGCCACCCAGCCGGCCTCGCGAGGCGTCGCGGGGAAGCTTCCGATCGAGTGAGTTGCGCGCGCCCAGAAGTCGGAGTTGCTCGACAGGGCGAGGGCGCCGAGGTCGGCATCGCCCTCGGGCAAGGCGACGACCTCCGTCGCGGCCGACATGAAGGCCGACACGAAGGCCTCCGACTGGAGGTCGCGTGAGCGTACCGCTGGATCCGTCGCGGTGGGCGCGGGCGTCGGCGTGGGGGAGGGCGTGGCGCTCGGCGAGGCCGTCGGCGAGTCGGACTGCGTGTCGTCCCCCGATTGGCCAGACTGGCCCGGCTCGGGCGTGGGAGACGGGCTCGGCGAGGCCGTGGGCTGCGGGCCGCGCGGAATCAGGAGCGGATCGACGGCAAGAGTCACGCCCGCGGTTGCGGCAAGAGTGAGCACCGCCGAGCGCTCGGCTTGGTCCTGAGAGGCGCTGGCCGACGTCCACGGGACGAGCGTGGTGATGCGTGACGCGGAGACTTGCGTCCCCGAATCCCACACGATGATGGAACGGTCCTTGCCCGAGTACTCGCCCGAGGTGGCGGTCACGGTGGCCACTCGAGGCCCCCACTCCTCGGTGTCGGTCAGCGGCAGCGCGGAGGTGGGTATGCGGATCTCGAAGGCGACGGTGGCGCCCCTGGCCACGTTGGACAGCGATGTCGAGGCCGCGTGCGTGGCGTCGGGTTCATCCTCGGTCAGCGCGGTCGTCAGCGCGGCGACGGAGATGGGCGTCTCGTTGGTCACAAAGACCTCGAGGGACACGGACGCGAGCGTCGTTGGGGACGCGTTGCGTACGGTGCCGGAGACGACTAGCTCGCTCTCGTTCGTGATGATTCTCGGAGAGAGAGAGTCGATCGAAACGGATAGTCCCGACTCCGTGGACGCCGGGCCCATGACGGCCGGACGTGACTCGCCCGACCCCGACGCCGAAGCGGGCACCGGGGCGGCCCCGGCCTCGTCGATACCGAGACCGAAGGGAAGGGCAACGACCGCGCACAGGGCGGCAAGCCATGCCGCCCGCCTAGTCACGGCCATCCCGATACAGCAGGTCCAAGGCGATGCGCACGATGCGGCGCTCGTTGGGGTAGGCCAGCTGGCGTGACACGTCCCTCAGGGGGACCCACGCGGCCTCCTCGGCCTCGTGATCCGGATCGCCGTCGACGCAGATGATCCCCGACTCATAGCCCATGAGGTAGTGGTGAACGACCTTGTGAACGCGGCGATCGTTGCCAGAAAACCAGTAGTCGATCGAGGCAAGGTGGCGGATGATGCGACCGTGAATGCCGGTCTCTTCGGCGACCTCGCGCAGCGCCGCCTGCTGCGGGGTCTCCGAACCCTCCAGGTGGCCCTTGGGCAGGCACCACTCGACGCGGCCCGCCCGGTTGCGCCGGGCGATCAACGCGGCATAGGGAATTCCGTCACGTACGTCAACGACAATGCCACCCGCGCTGGTTTCGGCGGAAATCGGCAGGTGGGAGCGACCTACGCGCACAGAAGCGGACCGACGCGGGGGTCTGGGCACCCCGGCTCGGCGGTCAACTGAACGTGCAGGCATGACTCCACTGTAGCCGTTGGGTGGCCCCCGGTAGTCGACCAGGGGGCTTTCCTGGCATGCTTAGGAGCGATGAGTACTCAGTCAGCCTCCCCCAGAAACGGCACCGTGAGCACGCAAAACGGCGAAACAACGGACATTCCTACCCTCATGGCGAACGCCACGAGGACCTTCGCCGCGCTCCCGCCCGCGATTATGGAACTCGGCACGATTTTTCGCGACGCCGGGGAGGAGCTGGCGCTCGTCGGGGGGCCTGTGCGCGACGCATTCCTGGGGGTGACGCCCCACGACTTCGACATGGCGACCTCCGCGCGCCCGGAGCGCACCGAGGAGCTGCTGTCCCGGTGGGGCAACGCCACCTGGGACATCGGCAAGGAGTTCGGCACGATCGGCGGGCGGCGAGGGGACGTTGTCGTCGAGGTGACGACCTACCGCACCGACGAGTATGAGATTGGCTCGCGTAAGCCCGAGGTCACCTTCGGCGACACGCTCGAGGGCGACCTGACGCGCCGAGACTTTACGGTCAACGCCATGGCGATGCGCCTGCCGCAGATGGCGCTCGTCGACCCCTGCGCCGGCCTGACCGACCTGGCCGCCGGAAACCTGCGTACCCCCGTGTCCGCCGAGCAGTCCTTCGACGACGACCCCCTGCGCATCATGCGGGCGGCCAGGTTCAGCGCACAGCTGGGCCTCGACGTCGACGAAGACGTCATGAACGCCATGGAGACCATGGCCTCGCGCCTGGAGATCGTCTCGGCGGAGCGCATCCGCGCCGAGCTCGAACGCCTCATCATCTCGCCCTACCCGCGTCGCGGCATCGAGCTAATGGTCCACACGGGCGTCGCAGACATCGTCCTGCCCGAGGTTGCCGCCCTCGTGTCCACGGTTGACGAACACAAGCGCCACAAGGACGTCTACGAGCACACGCTCACCGTCGTCGAACAGGCCATCGACTTAGAGACCGGACCCAACGGGCCTGTCCCCGCCCCGGACTTCGTTCTGCGTTTCGCGGCCCTCATGCACGACGTCGGCAAGCCCGCCACCCGTCGCTTCGAAGCCAACGGGTCGGTGTCCTTCCACCACCACGAGATCGTCGGCGCGAAGATGACCCGCAAGCGGATGAAGGCCCTGCACTTCGACAAGGCGACCATCGAGGCCGTCTCGACGTTGGTCGCCCTTCACCTGCGCTTCCACGGCTACGGGGAGGCCGCCTGGTCGGACTCCGCCGTGCGGCGCTACGTCGCGGACGCTGGAGACCTTTTGGAGAGGCTGCATCGCCTCACGCGCGCCGACTGCACGACGCGTAACCGCCGCAAGGCCGCCTACCTGTCCGCGGCCTACGACGACCTTGAGGCGCGCATCGCTGCCCTGCGCGAGCAGGAGGAGCTGGACGCGATCCGCCCCGACCTCGACGGTGACCAGATCATGGAGATCCTGGGCCTGCGGCCCTCCCGCGCCGTCAAGATCGCCCGCGACTACCTGCTGGAGCTACGCATGGAGCGCGGCCCCCTCGGCGAGGAGGCCGCGCGCGAGGCCCTGCTCCACTGGTGGGCGTCGGAGGACGTGCGCGCGCTGGCCGAGGAGTACCAGGCGCAGCAGGCTCGCTGGGAGGAGAAGATCGCGCAGAAGAAGGCGCGCAAGGCGGCGGCGAAGGCCGCGCGCGAGGCCCAGTAGGGGCCGCTCGCGGCGCATTCGCGCGACCATCCTCACGCCTGCGCGCGGTGCACCCCTCGGTGCCCCGCCGTAGGCTGGTGACAACCGAACGAATCCTAAGGAGGCTCTCCCGATGAGCACGTTTACCCCCGAGAAGGCGTCGGCCGACATCGGCGTGTACGGACTGGGCGTGATGGGAGCGAACCTGGCGCGCAACCTGGCCCGCAACGGCTACGCGACAGCCGTCTTCAACCGCACCCCCGCCCGCACCGACAAGCTCATGGCCGAGCACGGCGAGGAGGCGACCTTCGTTCCCTCCTCGACCCTGGAGGACTTCGTCGCATCCCTGCGCGCACCCCGCGTGGCCATCATCATGGTGCAGGCGGGTCCCGCGACGGATGCCGTCATGGAACAGCTCGCCGCGCTCATGGACGAGGGCGACATCATCGTCGACTGCGGCAACTCCCTGTTCACCGACACGATCCGCCGCGAGAAGTGGGCGGCCGAGCGCGGCCTGCACTTCGTGGGCGCAGGCGTCTCCGGCGGCGAGGAGGGCGCCCTGTGGGGGCCGTCCATCATGCCGGGAGGGACCCGGGCCTCCTACGAGCGCCTCGGCCCCATGTTCGAGGCGATCTCCGCCACCTACGACGGCGTCCCCTGCTGCACGTACATCGGGGCCAACGGCGCGGGCCACTTCGTCAAGATGGTCCACAACGGCATCGAGTACGCCGACATGCAGGTGATCGCCGAGGCCTACACCCTCCTGCGCGAGGGCCTGGGGGCCACTCCCGCCCAGATCGCGGACATCTTCGCAGCCTGGAACGAGGGCGAACTCAACTCCTACCTCATCGAGATCACGGCCGAGGTCCTACGCCAGGTGGACGCGTCCACGGGGGTGCCCCTCGTCGATCTCATCGTTGACGCGGCCTCGCAGAAGGGGACCGGCAAGTGGACGGTTCAGACCGCCCTGGATCTGGCGGTTCCCGTGACCGCGATCGGCGAGGCAACCTTCGCGCGCGGCGCCTCCTGTGAACCCGCTCAGCGTGCGGCCGGGCAGAAGCTTGCCGGCAATGCCACGCCCCTCGTCATCGAGACGGACGAGGCCCGGGCCGCGTTCGTGGAGGACGTGCGACGCGCCCTCTTCGCCTCCAAGATCGTCGCCTACTCGCAGGGCTTCGACGAGATCGAGGCGGGGGCGGCCGAGTACGGCTGGGACATCGACAAGGGGGCCTTGGCCCGCATCTGGCGCGCCGGCTGCATCATCCGCGCGGCCTTCCTTGATGACATCACGCGCGCCTACGAGGCCGATCCCTCCCTGCCGCTCCTGCTGGCCGCCGAGCCTTTCGCGACCCGCTTCCAGGAGTGCACGCCCGCGCTGCGTCGCATCGTCTCCCAGGCCGCGCTGGCCGGAGTCCCGATTCCGGTGTTCGCGTCCTCGCTGGCGTACTTCGATCAGATTCGCGCGACGCGCCTTCCGGCGGCCCTCATCCAGGGTCAGCGGGACTTCTTCGGCTCCCACACGTACCGCCGCATCGACAGGGAAGGTGTCTTCCACACGCGATGGGCCGAGCCTGGCCGCCCCGAGGAGCAGTGGTCCTGAGCGTCGGGACGCGCGGGACATCGCACGGGGGGTTGGGCGAGCGGCTGCGCACCCACTCCCTGTGTCGCAGCACATACTTTGGGGATCTTCCCGCAAACACGGTTACGCTAGGGGTACAACCTTATCCGCTGAAAGGGCGAACACGTGGCGACTCACAACGGACATACGGACTGGAACGACATCGTCGGGTCGGAAGGATCGGGCGCGTCGGGGCAGGGCCACCTGCCCAAGCGGCGTTCGGTGCGCTCCGCTCCGGGGTCGCGCGCATCCAGAAAGGCCGCGGCCGCCTCGTCCGATGCCAAGAAGGGGCCCGCAAAGAAGAAGAGGCGCTGGCCCAAGCGCATTGGCTTCACGATCCTCACCCTCATTCTGGGTGCCTTCATCGCCGGTATGGGTGTCTTCCTGTACCTCTACAACACCCTGGCCGTGCCGGCCCCCGACGACCTGGCCCTGGCTCAGAAGACCACGGTGTACTACGCGGACGGCACGACGGAGATCGGGACCCTGGGCGACATCAACCGCCAGATCATCGACACGTCGACGCTGCCCGACTACGTCTCCAAGGCGATCGTCGCTTCCGAGGACCGCACGTTCTACACGAACTCGGGCGTGGACCTGAAGGGTATCGCCCGCGCCCTCGTCAACAACCTGCGGGGCGGCGCGCGCCAGGGTGGCTCAACGCTCACCCAGCAGTATGTCGAGCGCTATTACATCGGTGAAACCACGTCGTATAGCGGCAAGCTCAAGGAAGCCGTCCTGGCGATCAAGATCAACCGAGAGAAGTCCAAGGACGAGGTCATCGGGGCCTACATGAACACCATTTACTTCGGGCGCGGCGCCTATGGAATCGACGCGGCCGCCCAGGCGTATTTCGGGCATGGCGCCAGCGAGCTGACCCTGCCCGAGGCGGCGCTCCTGGCCTCGGTCATTCCCGCGCCCTCCGCGTGGGATCCGGCGGTGAATCCGGAGAAGGCGAAGGAGCGGTGGGACCGCGATCTGGGCCTGATGGTCGAGGACGGCTGGATCTCGCAGGCCGAGGCGAATGCGGCGGTGTTCCCCGAGACGATCGACCCGGAGACCCTCAACAGGGAATCCATGACCGGCACGAACGGCTACCTGATGGCCCAGGTGAGGTCGGAGCTGATCAAGTCCGGCCAGTTCGATGAGGATAAGATCAGCCAGGGTGGCCTGCGCATCACCTCCACGATCGTCAAGGAGCACCAGGAGCAGGCCGTCGCCGCCGCCGAGGGCATGAACGAGGTGCGCGGATGGGATCCGACCCACCAGCACGTCGCCCTGTCGTCCTTGGATCCGGCCACCGGCGAGATCCTTGCGGAGTACGCGGGCGCCGACTACCTGGCGCGCCAGCAGAACGCTGTCACTCAGGACATCGCGATGGCCGGATCGGCGTTCAAGCCCTTTGCGCTGCTGGCCAACGCTCGCCTGGATGGATCGGTCTACGACACGTACTCGGGTAAGTCTCCGCAGTACTTCCCGGGCATGAGCGTGCCGGTCTCCAACGACGGCGGCTACTCGTTTGGGAACGTGACGCTCGTGCGTGCCACCGAGTACTCGATGAACACGGCGTACGTCGCGCTGAACCTGGATGTGGGTCCGCAGAGGACCCTCGAGGCTGCCGTCGATGCCGGTATTCCCGAGGACACCCTGGGCCTGAACGACGAGCTTCTCAACGTCCTGGGGTCGGCCTCTCCGCACAACATCGACCTGGCGACCGCGTATTCGACGATTGCCAACGGCGGAGAGCGCGTGAATGCGCACATCGTGAAGAAGGTGGAGGATTCGCGCGGCAAGCTTTTGTACAGCGGGGACGTGACGCCCAAGCGCGTGTTCGACGTGGAGGAGGTCTCCTCGATCATGCCGGCACTCGAGGCGGTGACCGGCGGCGACGGGACGGCCAGCAACGTCGATCGCTCCATTCCGCGCCTGACGACCGCGGGCAAGACTGGGACCTCGTCGGATCAGCTGTCGGCGCAGTTCATCGGCTTCGTTCCCGGCATGGTGACCGCCGTGTCGATGTACCAGTCGGATGACGACGGCAACTCCGTTCCGCTCGACAACGTCGGTGGCGTCAACCAGTTCCACGGCGGCGACTGGCCGGTCGACGTCTGGATCGACTACATGAAGCCCGCGACGGCGAACCTGAAGGACACGGATTTCACGTGGAAGGTGAGCTCCAGCCGCCGGGCGCAGAACAACGGGCCGACGTCCGCTCCGACCGCGACGAGTGAGGCCCCGCAGTCCTCGGCCGAGCCCACGCCCGAACCCACGCCCACTGAGACTCCCTCCGCGACGCCCACCGAGGAGCCGGGCAACGGCAACAACGGCAACGGAAATGGGAACAACGGGAACCCGCCGGGCAACGGCAACAACGGCAACGGGAACGGCAACAACCGAAGAGGCTAGGCAGGCCTGATCCCCCGTCCATCCCGCGTTTCGTGCCCCAAGGTCTCCTTGGGGCACGCAGCGTCCGCAACCCCGGCAACACGCACTCCGATCGACATAAACGCGGCTCGCAGGACGCTCCGGGTAGGTCGCACTGGGCACATTCGGTGCTTGGCGCACTGCGGTGCAGAGTGTCTTGTAACGCCAGGATGCGGCTCTGATGCGCCGGATGGGCGCGTTCCACGGTGGTTGCGCAACTTGCACGGCGCGCCCCCACGTGGAGTTTGGTCGGGCGGCGAAGAAACAGCGGGCGGCGAGCGTGTTGATTGACCGCTGTCAGGTCGCGGCGTGCCTTTGTCCGACGCGCGACTACCGGTACGCCCGCCCGCGATCAAGCTTGTTGACGCTGTACACCCGATCCGTATGCATGACACCCCTTCTGATCGGGTGTATTGCTCCCGAACGGGTGCAGCGCCTCCTTTCGATGCCCTGGCCGCCCTGTCCAGCGCAACCCGGCGGTTGCTCGTCTCCTTAAGAAGCGAGTTTGCGGCGCCAGCGCGACGAGGGACCAGCCTCCCAGCGACACATTCGGTGCGACAACCGCGAAAAAGGGGTGGCCCCCGCCAGACGGCGGGGGCCACCCCTCTCAGCATTCAACCGATGCGCAAATCCTTCACTTCGTGGCGGACACGCGGACCTTCAGGGTCGCGGACACCTCGGGGTGCAGGCCGACGGTCACCGTGTAGTCGCCGACGGCCTTGATGGGCGAGGCGATGATGACGCGACGACGGTCGATGGTCTGGCCCAGCTGCTCCTTGACCGCGTCAGCGATCTGAGCGGCGGAAACGGCGCCGAAGAGGCGTCCGGCCTTGCCAACCTTGCCGGTGATCTCGACGACGGCGCCACCCTGCAGGGCGTCGCGCACCGCGCGAGCATCGTCGATTGTGGCGATCTCGTGGCGGCGACGGGCCGCGGCGATCTGGTCGATCTGCTTCTGGGCGCCAGCGGTCCACTTCGCGGCAAAGCCGCGCGGAACCAGGTAGTTGCGGGCGTAGCCAGCCTTGACCTCAACGACCTCGCCGGCGTGGCCGAGGCCCGGGACGTCGTGGGTGAGGATCAGTTTCGTGGTAGCCATATCAGCTGTGTCCTTCC
>ERZ772945.1559-NODE-1559-length-15873-cov-2.900430_pt1 | contig 15873 bp, 14 predicted proteins | sample MGYA00511681_ERZ772945 | MGnify/ENA primary metagenome ERZ772945 (study PRJEB29015, sample SAMEA2737943) | human oral metagenome | biome: human oral; feature: human-associated habitat; material: dental | place: China | collected 2143 ...
CACGACATTCAGAACCACAATCTGACGCTCTAACCAACTGAACTACATCCACCGTATGTAATAATGCTTTAACTTTTATAAAGCGGTTGCAAAGGTATAAGATTTATATGATATTGCCAAACAAATCCCATTCTTTTTCTTTTCTTTTTTCTTTTCCTGGTATTTCTGCTGTATTTAAGTGAGGTTTCTCTCCGCACCAACAGTTCCAAGCATGCTATTTTGTTACAGAATACTATGTGATTAATCAGTATTCATTTTCTGATTAACCACTTTAAACTTTGAAACAGACAGGCAATTGACCTCTGTTCTGCCCAAGTATATTTAGCACTTTAGAAGATACTATTCCTTATTTTGCAGGTGATGCCGGTGTAACCGGACCCTTTTGCGTACCTGCTGCAGGAGCTTTTGTTGCTCCATTTGCTGCTGCTCCCTGTGTGCTTTGTGCAGGTTGAGCGGCTCCGAATCCCTGTGTATTGACAGGATTGGTTGTTTGTGTTTGCGTAGCGGCTTTCTCTAATACGCTTTCATCGGTCGACGCCTGGGGCGCAGTGTAAGCGCAAACTATGCTAAAGGCTACCATTGCTGCGGCTAATCCCCATGTCGCCTTTTCCACAAAGTCGGTGGTTTTGCGCACACCCATGATGGCATTAGAAGATGAAAAGTTGCTTGCAAGGCCGCCTCCCTTTGACTCCTGTATCAGTACGATGAAGATCATCAGCAAGGAAGCCAGCCCGGTGAGAACTACAAAAAATGTGTACATAACTTGTTATTTATTATTTCTGTTATTTAATATCAGTTTTTCGAGGAAACGAATTTGGTCTGCAAAGTAAGCATTTTTTTTCGGATAATTCAAATTTAATCGTTGAATTATTTCAAGAGCCTTGTTGTATCGCCCTTGCCGGATGTATATTTTAGCCAGTGTTTCGGTGAAATAATCTTCTTCTTCGCCTTTCTCCTGTGTCGTAAGGCCTTCATCTATATCGGGCATAAATTCGGGCTGTTCTTTCAGCTGAATCTTCCCTCCCTCGTTATTAATGAAGTTGTCTATCAGGTTTTGCCCTTTCATGAGTGGCGCGGCTGCCCTCTCTTTCTCCCGCTCTTCTTTATTCTCGGTGTCAATAAGGTACGATACATAGTCGATAGCCGCATCGGCAGGAGTGGGTTTTCGCTTTTTCTCTTTGTCGTCGTTGCTTTCTTCTTCCGGAATAGAATCGAGGAAATTATCAATTAAAGATATGGTTCTGTCTTCTTTTTCCCCTTTGATTTTTCCTGTATTTGTTTTTTCATCAGTTTTGATTGATGGCAGCTGATAATGGGCAGCTTCAATCAAATTAAAGATAACGCGGCGGTCGTTGATATACAAAGCTGCATTGCGCAGTTCGTCATTAAACGACGAATCGTGCAGAATATAGAGATTTTGCAACAATAACAGTCGTGCCGTCTGATAATAGGGATATAGTGCTATAAGGCTGCGAAGGTCATAAAGACTCTCACGGTCGAGAAGCTCCGGGTGCTTAATGAGGCGTGCTATATCCATTTTCATTACAGGATTTTGTGATTTTCTGTCACGCAAGACGGGCTTTACCAGTTGGCAACAGCGGCATTGAATATCTGGTTTATAATGTCATCGAACATCTGCGACACCAGCTGCTCCTGCACACTGTTCAGGCTTTGTGTAGTTTCGTAGTCCTTGCTGGCCGTAAATTGTCGCTCAAAGTCTTCCTTATGATTCTTATTGTTTGTGAACCTTACGTTGACGGTGATTGACAATTCAGTTTGTGCCGAGTAGCCTTCGCTTGATACCGACTTGTTGCGCTGGGTGTATTGTGTAATCTCGCCTGCCAGAACGAGGTCGCCGTTACGCTTTACCTGCTGCAGGTGCGTGTGGTCGGCGAACATGTCTTTCAGCTTATTGTTGAACATTGGCCCCATGGGTCCCCACACGTAACTGCTGCGAACGGGGAAGTCGGCTATCTCAATGGTCTTGGTTTTACTATAGTCAATGCTTGCCCCGTTGAGCTTATAGCTTACACTACAGCCTGTGAGCACGAACAAAAACAAACATAACGTCATAACAATAGCCCTGACGTGCCCCGAACCATACGTGGTATGGCCTGCACGATGCCACAGGCTAAGCCCTGTTTTTAAAAGGTGAATATGTATCATTTTTGTTGTTGTGTCCTGCTGTTTCCTCACAAATTATTTGTGTTGTTTGTTTATTTGTCTTTCTCTAAACCGTATTGTTTGATTCTCCTGTAAAGCGTACGGTCGGATATTCCCAGCTCCTGGGCCGCCTTTTTACGGTTCCCGCCATTACGCTCCAGAGCCTTTTCCACCATCTGCCGTCCCAGATCGCTAAGGTTTAAACTCTCCGGTTCAGCTTTGATTTCTTCGGCTTCGGCCTCTTCGGCCGATGTCGGGACAAACGCTTGCACATGCGAAGCAGGATTAAATGCGGGCACAGATGTATTGTCGGCTGCAATAAAACCGTTGTTGAATGCCGCTGCTCCACTAAGCTGCCGGGCCTCATCGAGCTGTTTCCGCAGGCTTGTCATGTCGCGTCGCAGGTCTGAAACATTGCCTTTCAGCTCGTAGAGAATTTTGTATAATATTTCTCTTTCGCTCTCGTACGAGTGCTGCCCCGGCTTGTTGATGGTGGCAAGCTGCGTGCTTTCGGGGTCTTCGGGAATGAATTTCTTCAGTTCTTCGGCATCAATTTCGCGCTTTTCGCTCAACACCGACATCTGTTCGGTGATGTTTTTCAGCTGTCTTACGTTCCCCGGCCACTTGTAATGTACAAGCAATTTCCTTGCATCTTCCGTAAGCGTTATTTTGGGCAGGTGATACTTTTCGCCCATCTGCATAGCAAAAAGACGAAATAAAAGTACAATATCATCGCCGCGATCGCGCAACGGTGGCACTTGTATGGGAATGGTATTCAGACGGTAATAGAGGTCTTCGCGGAAACGACCCTCTGATATGGCCTTGCGCATGTTTGCGTTTGTAGCGGCTACAATGCGCACGTTGGTTTTGCGGATTTCCTGTCCGCCCACCCTGATATATTCGCCGGTCTCCAATACACGCAACAGACGTGCCTGCGTAGCGAGCGGCAATTCGCCCACTTCGTCGAGGAAAATAGTGCCTTTGTTGGCTACGCCGAAATAACCTTCCGATTCGCCTATCGCTCCCGTGAAAGAGCCTTTCTCATGTCCGAAAAGCTCGCTGTCAATGGTACCTTCGGGAATTGAGCCGCAGTTGATGGCAAAATAACGTTCACGCCTTCGGGGCGAGTTGTCGTGAATTACCCGCGGTATAATTTCTTTACCCACACCACTTTCGCCTACTACGAGCACGCTAAGGTCGGTGGGTGCTACCTGCAGGGCCACGTCCAATGCATGATTAAGCCCGTCGCAGTTGCCCACAATATTATAGCGTTGCTTGATTTTTTGCAGTTCTGAATTATTCATTGGCTGACAAATTTACATATTTTATTTGATATATTGCTGTAAAATTGACAGAAAATTGATTCCAAAACATCGATTTTCTTCTTTAATTATATCGTTGCCTATTGAAGGTAACGATGTAAGGTTGAGGTTCGACGGCCGTCAGCAGCGTTGCTGACGGCCGTCGAACAATGGGTATGACGGCCGCCGTACGCGCTGCTGACGGCCGTCGAACGTTGAGCTTAACAGCGTGTTTAGTGCAGCGTTGTTCAGTAAACGCGGTAGCATTGTAGAATAAAGCGAGGCTATTTATGGCCTTTTTCTATCTTAATAAGCAGCAGGCCGATACCCGTCCACGCCAATTCGCGCAGGCGAACAATAAGTGCAACGAAAATCCCGGCACTGGCAGGCAGTCCCAAAGCTGCTGTCGAGAGCCAGAAACCACCCTCACGGCCACCCAGCTGAAGGGGGATAAAGAACAGCAAGTTGGCAAACAACGAGGTGAAAGCCAGTATCAGCACACACGAAAAATAGCTTACACGGGGCATCAGAACCAGCAGAATGAAGAATATTTCGAGGGCTGAAACAATGCGGCATGCAAGCTCAAGTATTACCGAACTCACAAAAAACCTGGGACTTTGCCGGTGCAGAGCCGATATCTGGCCATCAATAGTGTTCAGCTGTTCGCGGTGTTTCTCAACGAAAGGGCGTGCCCATTTCTTCACCAGCGGGATGTAACGCAGCACGTTCATGATGCGATTGGCAAGCCCTTTCCGGTAGCCGGAAATAAAAAACCAGATACCAAGCACGCAGAACAGGCCTGCCAGGGTAAGCAGTATGGCCAGCAAAGGGGTAACGGTCTGGGTAAAAATGAAAAGGAAAATGCTGAGAGACCAGAACCAGAAATGACTGAAAATGTGGGTCATGGCATACAGAATTACCGATGCCGATGCCCTTTCGGTACCAATTTCCGGTGCCAATTCCATGATGCGATAAGGCTCACCGCCCATCAATCCGCCTGGTGTGGCATAGTTTAAAGCAAAGCCTGACACCGTCACTTTATACAGCCACGCAAAGCCAACAGGGCGTCGGGGGTCGACCGCAGGCTGCTTGTCGCTGGCCGTTGGTTGCTGACATACACCTTTTATAATAAGGTACCACGACGCCGTATTGAAAATATACAGAAAGGCCCACAGCGCAATAGCTGCAAAAAACCAGTATCCGGCATGCTTCAATCCTTGCCAAACCTGTGCAAAGTTAAGCTGTGTTACCATCAGTATAAGCACTGCTATACCGAAGATGAAGAAAGCATTCTGATACTTTTTATTCATAACCGCGCGTAAAAGGGGCTGTTCTCAGGCCTGTATGGCCATGGAAAGGCAATGTTATGACATGATAATGCCTATTGCTGTTTTTCCTTAACGTTGCCCTCCCGCTTCTTAGGGATAGAGAATCTGACCTTTTCGCTCTCGTCCTTTCTTTCGTGATACAGTTTGGGTAACGGGTTAGCGTAAGGCTCGTCATAGTTTTTACGGTTGCGGAAACTGTCGATAGCCTGATAAATGGCTTTCCTGAAGGCATCGACATTGGCCTTACCTTGACCTGCAATATCAAAGCAGGGTGTTATGTTGGCTGATGCACTGATAAGGGGAAGGCCGCTTAAATAACATATGCTGCTGTCGGGGGCCAGGGCCCTGAACGGCGTAATTCCCTGATCATGATACATGGCAATAATACCGTCAAAGGCGGTATAATTGCAGGTTCCAAACAGGTTGTCGGCCTGATAGGGACCAAAAATCTGTACGCCTACGTTCGAAAGAGCCTGTATGGCAGGGATAATGGCTTCGGCTTCTTCCTTTCCCGGATGTCCGGTGGTGCTGTTGGGGTTTAACGCCAGCACGGCAATTCGCGGACTTGATATGCGGAAATCTCTCCTCAGCGTGGTGAAAAGCATAGCCGCTTTCTCAATAACAGCTTCCTTTGTAATGGCTTCAGGTACGCTCTTGAGCGAAATATCGTCGGTCATCAGCACCATGCGGAGGTTGCCGTTTAACAGTATGGGCAGGCCCTTTTTGCCGTCGCCGATACACGTTTCAATAAATTTTTCGTTGCAGGGAAAGTCGAAACCGTCAATGTGCATGTTGTTCTTGTCGACGGGGCACGTAATAAGCACATCGTATAAACCGTCCTTATAGTCGGTAATGGCACGGTCGATTGACTTAACTGCCGCCCTGCTTCCCTCCTGGTCAGGCAGTCCTAAGTCGACTTTTATTTCCTCATCGAAGGCAGGAATAAGGTTTAAGCGGCCGTCCTTAGCCTCGGTAGCATTATTGATAATGCTGAACAGGTTACCCTCCAAGCCCAGTGCGTTGCAATGGTAAGCCGCTATTTTAGGCGACCCGTAGACGACAGGGGTGCATATTTCAAACATAGCGGGTTCAGAAAAAGCCTTAAAAATAAGCTCGTAACCAATGCCGTTTGTGTCTCCGTGGGTAAAAGCCACGCGTATTTTCTGATTGTTCATAGTTGTTATTGCTGTTTTAGTGTATATAAAGCGGCCTCTAATTGCCGCAGATAATTTCGCTTTTTCTTACCGGGTGCAAACACAAAGGCTTCAACAACTAACGTGTTTCCTTTGTGGTTGATGACATGACTTACGAACGGTCCGCCCATAGCATCGCCCTTTACTTCCCATAATCCACGGAAGATAATGAGCTTATTCTTGCGTTCGTGCGCTGTTTCTACGTTAACAGGCAGGGCTGCTGTTTGCATGTACATGGCGTTGGTTTCGCCTTTTATGTTGCTTTTCATCACGCTGTCACGAAGCATGGTAAATACGTTTGCCATGTTTCTTCCGGCTTTTGACAGCGGTTGCCCTTTCAGTTTGTAGATAACAAGGTTTTGCATGGCAGTGGCATTGTTGTTGCTTAGCCACATAAAATTACGGCCTTCGCGACAGCTTGTCATGTCGAGTGGCACCCAAAGCGTAATACCAAACGCCTTTTTTATGGCCTTTTCCTGTTGTATATTGCGCTTGTTTTGCAGCTGATTAATGGCAAAATTAAGTTCTGAGCGTATTAGAAGCTGTCGCAATTGCTGTCCCTGACGGCCGTTAAGGGCCCGGCTGAGCAGCGTTGTTGAGGGCGCATTGATATTGACAACCATCTGCGGATGGGCGTAAACATCTTTTTCGTACGTTATTTTCACCGCATGATAACGCGCATGATCCAGGCTAACTACAACAATATTGCGCGAAAGTTGCAGAGTGTTGTTAAAAGATTTGTGGGAAACAGAAGAAATGTCAAAGCAAGGCTCGCTTTGCGGCAGGGCAGTAATATCGGTACTTAAAGCCTCATGTACAATGTTGTTGGTATCGCCGACAAGCAGTGTTTCGTACATGCGCCCTCCTGAACGGGGCTGCAAACGGTTGTCGTTACAAGCTGTAAAAAGAACCGCAAAAAGCGATATTACTGCGAGATAAAACCTCATTTACCACGTAATTGCTTAATTTTTCGGTCGGTACTAAGCAAGCCACAGGCTGCAAATATGTCCTGCCCGCGACTGGCCCGTATCGTTGTGTAAAAGCCATGGGCTGTAAGATAGTCGCGGAAACTTTCCATTTTTCTGTCGTCTGCGCCTTTTAAGTCGACGCCGGGAATATGGTGAAAGCGAATCAAATTGATGTGACAGTCCAATCCTTTCAGCAGTCGGCATATCTCTTTTGCATGTGCCGTTGAATCGTTAACGCCACCAAAGACGATATATTCAAACGTAAGCCGGCGTTGATGAGAGAAGTCATAGTCTTTCAAAAGCTCAACAATGTCGTGTATTGACATGCTTTTTTCGGCGGGCATAAGGGCTGCCCGTTGTTCGTGTATAGGTGAATGCAGGCTGATTGCCACCTGACAGTCGCTCTCATCAAGAAACCGTTTAAGTTTGTCTTTGATGCCAACGCTGCTCACTGTAATGCGTTTCGGGCTCCAGGCCCATCCATAATCGGCCGTGAGTATTTCGGTAGCGCGCAACACATTGTCCAGATTGTCCATGGGTTCACCCTGTCCCATAAATACGATATTGGTGAGTTTGTCAACCTCCGGCAGGCTATAAACCTGATTTAATATGTCTGAAGCCGTCAGGTAACCATCGAAACCCTGCTTGCCTGTCTGGCAAAAGAGGCAGTTCATCTTGCATCCTACTTCGCAGCTTACGCAAAGAGTGGCGTGCCCTTTTTCCTCCGGGATGTAGACAGTCTCCACAAAACGCGCAGGCTTTTCAGCGGTGTCGTTCGTGCTTTCTTCTTTGGTGAGTATGGCTTTGGCTTGTGTTTGAACAGGAAAAAGATACTTTACGGTACCGTCTTTCGACCTTTGGGCATCGATGGGAGCGGCATTTCCTATCTCGCATACTTCGGCAAGACGCTCTCTGTTGGCTTTTGACAAGTTGGTCATATCCTCAATTGACGATACATGACGCTCGTAAAGCCACTTCGCTATTTGGCTACCCGTGAAGGCTGGCATGCCAAGAGACTGGACAAGAACCTTTAATTCGGTTAGCGTTAAACCAAGCAAAGTTTTCCTTTTCATATATGCAAAGATACAAACTTTTTAAGTAAAGTGGTGTCATTACGCCCTAAAAACGTTAACTTTGCAAAGAAACAGTCGTGAAGAATAACCCTTATGAATGGGACAAAATACAATATAGAGAAGTTCTTTAGCCAGCAACTTGAGGCATGGGACGAGCTGAAATTGCGATATGAAGCCTTAAAAGATGCAGGCTTAAGGCAGTTGGGCAGTTTGCAATTGCAATATAATCCTGCCCGGATAGTATCTACCGGAGCGAGCATTGACCGACAGACAATAGCCGGAAGGCCTTGTTTTTTGTGTAAAAAAAATCGTTCTCATGAGCAATTGACAATTGATTTAAACGATGGCTTTGAGCTAATGGTGAACCCATTCCCCGTATTACCCCTGCACTTTACTATTGTAAGAAAAGAGCATGTGCCTCAAACCATCCTTGAAAACTATACGGAAATCCATCGTCTTCTTGGGCTTTTTCCTGAGCTTTTTGTATTTTATAATGGCCCGTTTTGCGGTGCATCGGCTCCCGATCACATGCACTTTCAGGCTGGTGCAGGGCACGAATTGCCTCTGATGACGGCGTGGAAGCAGGCTGCTCATAGCGGCGAGGTACTTATAAAACAGGGTAATGGTTCTTCGTTATCGATGTTGAAGACTGAAAAATTCAAAGTTTTTATCATTAAAAGCCGTTCGGAAGAAGCTGACATGGCACTGTTTAAACAACTCTATAACGTTATGCCGGTAAGAGAAGAAGAAAGCGAACCCCGGATGAATATTGTGGCATGGCGTGATGGTGACGATTATATTACGGCAGTTTTACCCCGTCGTAAACATCGCCCTGCATGCTACGACTGGGCCGAGGGTGAAAGATTTGTCATCAGTCCCGGGGCTTTGGATATGGCCGGATTGGTAATATCGCCACGTGAAGACGATTTTAACCGGATGACAAAAGATAAGTTGGCGTCTATTTTAAAAGAAGTAAGTATTACTGAAAACGATATGGAAAATATAGCAAATAGCCTGAAAGCAGAGAATAATCCGCAACAATTGTCGCATCAAAACACCGAACCTCACGTGGCAGTAGGTATAGTAAATGGCAAGAAAATAGACTTTATACTGAACAAACCCTATCGTCAGGGCGATGCCATGGTTTCGGGAAAACAGAGCGTTAGTTACGTTAACGGTGCTGTTGTTTGGAACGGGCAACGCTACAAAGAGCTTGTTTTTAAACCGCAAAACGATGGCGACTCTTTCTCATTAGAGGATGTAACCATTGGCGTTAACTTTCATTGGGAGCGCAAAGAAACCCAAACGTTCCTCGGAATACTACGTTTTGTGGTTAACGGTACGGCCATTTGGGCCATCAATGAGTTGCCTGTAGAGAGCTATTTAGAGAGCGTAATATCGAGCGAAATGAGCGCAACGTCGAGCCTTCGGCTATTGGAAGCCCACGCCGTTATTTCGCGTTCGTGGCTGCTTGCGCAAATAGAAAACCGCTATTCTGCCCATAAAGGGCAAACGAGTATTTACTCGTGTATAACGGGTAAGGACAAAATGATAAAATGGTATGACCGTCAGGACCATACGCTTTTTGACGTTTGTGCCGACGATCATTGCCAGCGTTACCAGGGAATAACCAAGGAAACCAGTGCGCATGTGGCAGAAGCCATTGCACATACTCGCGGGCAGGTTCTGATGTCAGAGGGTAAAATATGCGACGCAAGGTTCTCAAAGTGTTGCGGTGGCGCAATGGAGGAGTTCCAATATTGTTGGGAAGACAGCCCGAAACCTTATTTAAAGGCAATAGGCGACACCATGGAGGAAACAATTCCTGACCTTACTGTTGAAGCCAATGCAGAAGAATGGATTCGCACTTCTCCCGAAAGTTTCTGCAATACACAGGATAAACGTATTCTGTCACAAGTGTTGAACGATTACGATCAGGAAACAACCGACTTCTATCGCTGGCGTGTAGACTATACCCAGACACAGCTTTCGCAGCTTGTTAACAGCAAACTTGATATGGATTTCGGACAAATTCTGGACCTCGTCCCTGTTGAACGGGGCAAGAGTGGCAGGCTTTGTCAGCTTAAAATAGTGGGTACAAAGCATACGCTTACTATTGGAAAGGAATTGGAAATACGCCGTGTGCTCAGCACAAGCCATTTGTATAGTTCGGCCTTTGTGGTTGACAAGGAAGGTGTTTGTGCCGACGGTGCTCCGGAAATATTCCATATTATAGGCGCGGGATGGGGGCATGGAGTAGGCCTTTGTCAGATAGGCGCAGCGGTAATGGGAGAGGAAGGCTATGCCTACGACCGCATATTGGCCCATTATTATCCCGGTGCCGAGCTTAAAGAATTATATCAATAACCTGCAAGAATTGCATAAGCAAGGTGCAAGAATTGTATAAATAACTTGCAAAAATTATATAAGCATGCCGCAAAAATGATATAATCGTATGACAAGAATTATATTAACAGCCTGATACTATTATATAAACAGGCCGTAAGCTCGTTTTTAACAAGTAGACAAAAGGAAATCATACTCATGCAAAAGTTTCATGGATTGCAGAAGTTTATGAAATATTCACCGTGGCTTTGGGTGCCATCGTTATCGTTTAGTGATGCTCTTCCCAATGTCGTTGTGATGGCAATCTCTGTTATTCTTTACAAACAGATGGGGCTTAGCAACAGTGCAATCACGTTCTATACATCGTGGCTCTATCTGCCTTGGATACTAAAGCCGGTATGGGCACCCTTTATTGATTTGATAAAAACAAAGCGATGGTGGATTGTTGGCATGGAAATCCTGCTGGGAGCAGCACTCGGAGGCATTGCCTTTACCATTCCAACAACATTCTGGTTGCAGGGAACGCTGTTCCTTTTCTGGGTTATTGCCTTTACGGGTGCGTCGCATTGTGTAGCCGCCGACGGTTTTTACATGTTGGGATTAGACCATTCTCAACAAGCCTGGTTTATAGGAGTTCGTTCCATTGCCGAGCGTCTGGCCACTATTTTTGGGCAGGGTTTCCTTGTAATGCTGGCAGGAAATGTTCAGGTTCTTTTCCGTGGGAGCATCTCTTATTCATGGAGTTTGATTTTCTATGGCATGGCAGGGTTGTTCCTTATCGCCTGGGTGTGGCACGGCACAGTGCTTCCCCGTCCTGCCGATGACGTGCAGCGACAGTATGTTAATGTGCATAAGGTGTGGCATGGCTTTTTGGATACGTTCAAAACTTTTTTTAAAAAGGACGGAATTTTTGTTGTATTGGCCTTTATTTTACTCTTTAGAATGCCAGAGGCATTTTTGTCAAAGGTAACAGAATTGTTCCTTATCGATACGCCACAAGACGGTGGTTTGGGGCTTTCACCACAAGAGTTTGGCCTTGTTCAGGGCACGGTGGGTGCCATAGGAGCCAGCCTTGGCGGACTGCTTGGCGGCTTTGTCGTGAGTCGTAACGGCCTTAAGCGTTGGCTTTGGCCTATGACAGCAGCGTACACGCTGCCGGCAATAGTATATGTTTTCATGAGTTATGAGTTGCCATTGAGCCTGATGGCCGTTAACCTTTGCGTGTTCTTTGAGCAGTTTGGCTACGGTTTCGGTCTTACTTTATATATGTTACACCTTATTTATATTAGCCGGGGCGACTACCAAACCAGCCATTATTCAATAGTTTCGGCCTTGATGTCGCTCTCGATGATGCTGCCGGGGTTGTTCGCCGGCGCACTTCAGGAGGCTATGGGGTATCGTTGTTTCTTTGTGCTTGTGCTGGTTTGCTATCCCGTTACGTTTCTTGTTGCTTCGCGGTTACATCTTGATGACGATTTCGGCAGACAAGAAGAGTTATAGCTTTATATTTCTGTTAAAACTATATAAAACCAAAAACATAAACCGACGATTACGTTGTTTTTTATATATCTTTGCGCCATAAACGTATCATAGCGTGAAAATAATAGAAGTGGTTAATGCCCTTGAACAATTCGCGCCTCTGCCATTGCAGGAAGACTACGATAATGCCGGCTTGCAAGTAGGACTAACAGAAGCGGAAGTATCAGGGGCATTATTGTGTCTGGACGTTACTGAGGCTATTGTTGATGAGGCTGTAGCCCGGGGCTGTAACCTTATCGTGAGCCACCATCCGCTCATTTTCCATAAGCTGCGACGATTGACAGGCGACGACTATGTGCAGCGAACGGTGATAAAAGCCATCGAAAAAAAGGTAACCATTCTGTCGCTGCATACCAACATGGACAGCGTTAAAGGTGGTGTAAACTTTAAGATAGCCGAAAAGATGGGGCTTGAAAAGGTCAGCTTTCTGGGCAAAACTCAAACGGTAAGCGTACCTTCCCGTGCTGGTATTACGGCTGGCGAAGCCTGCCATACTGTTGAAGGCGGCGAAGGAATAGCAGGTTATTTGCCCGCCCCTATGGCGGCCGACGACTTTATTATTATGCTTAAGCATACGTTTGGAGCCGAGTGTGTAATGGCCAATGAGCTTGTCAGGCGCGACATTTGCAAGGTAGCACTTTGTGGAGGGGCGGGCGATTTCCTGCTTGATGAGGCTTTAAAGGCAGGTGCCGACGCTTTTATAACGGGCGAAATGCACTATCATCAGTTCTTCGGATTGGAACAAAAGATACAGCTTGCCATCATAGGGCACTATCAAAGTGAGCAATTTACCACCGAAATTTTTCGCGATATTATTACGGAAAAATGTCCTGGTGTGCGCTGCATGATTACAGAACAGAACACCAATCCCATCATTTATTTGTAAACATTTAAAACAAATCATAGCATTATGGCAAAGAAAGATCCTACAGATTTGACAGTGGAAGAGAAGCTGAAAACACTTTATCAGCTTCAGGTTACCTTGTCGGCAATTGACGAGAAGCGTGCCTTGCGCGGTGAACTGCCCCTTGAAGTTCAGGACCTTGAGGATGAAATTGCTGGTCTTAACACCCGTCGCGAGAAGATAGAAGACGAGATTAACGACTTCCAATCAGCTGTTGCGCAGAAGCGTAACGAAATAGAGACGGCTCAACAAAGCGTTGATCGTTATAAAAGTCAGCTTGACGAGGTAAGGAATAACCGCGAATATGATACACTTACCAAGGAGATTGAGTTCCAGTCGCTTGAAATAGAGCTGTGTAATAAGAAAATTAAGGAAGCTGCATTACGTATTGCAGAGCGACAGGAAGACCTGCAAAAGACGGCTGAAACCATTGAGGAGCGTCAGAAAGACTTGGTTCAGAAGCGTGGCGAACTGCAGGAAATTATGCAGGAAACACGCGAGGAGGAAGAACGTTTAAAGGAGAAAGCCCGCGACCTGGAAACGAAAATAGAGCCTCGTTTGCTCACCAGCTTTAAACGTATACGTAAGGGAGCGCGCAACGGACTGGGCATTGTGTATGTGCAGCGTGATGCCTGCGGCGGCTGTTTCAACAAGATTCCGCCACAGCGTCAGTTGGATATTAAGATTCATAAGAAGATTATTGTATGCGAATATTGTGGTAGAATCCTCATCGATCCGGAGTTGGCAGGTGTTCAAACAGCTGCGGTTGCTGAGGAAAAGCCCAGGCGTAAGCGTACAACGCGAAAGAAAAAGACCGAAGAAACCAATGCTGCTGAAGCATAATTCTTCAGTAAAATAAACCAGTTAACGCTATAAGACGGTGGAGAAAAGCCTTCGACAGCGTGGTGCTACCATCCATTTTTAAACGCTTATAGCGTAGTAGCATAACCCCCATACCTTTTTTCTGTGTAGGAAAAAGGGTATGGGGTTTCTATTTTAACGTAATTTTCGGCAGATTGTTCCTGCATAATGGAGCTGAGAAAACAGGTGCAGAATAATTCGATGAGATGCTTTTAAAGGGATTTTTGTTGCCATTTTATCAAACGAAATTGTAAAGATAAATTGCTGATTTTTTTGCATGTCAAAAATAGATGAAATAGAAAAGAAACGGTCTTGATTCTGGTACCTTTTTACGATAATATTGTTATTTTCGAATCTTTATTTTGTGCTTGTTTTGCCATTATGGGGCAATTGTGTTGTGTTTACGTCGTAAAGGTCTCGCGTTTACATCGTAATCGCGTTGCGTTTACGGCGTAATGTACTGACCTTTATGGCGTAATCGCGGGTCAATAGTGCCGTAGTCGCAAAAGTCTCATGATGTAACGAAAATACGTTTTTATCGTGTTTTGCAATAAATAACTGAATTACAACGAGTTATGGAAATTGTCAGGAAATGGCGTATTTGCAAAAACAAAAAGTGTGGTCCGAAATAATCGCAGCACGAAGAGGTTGTTGTAAAATTATTTCGTACTTGTAAAAGCGAATGGATGTGCCAGAAATAGCAGTTAAAGTCTGCGGGCTTTCCATATGGTTTCCTTTGCAGCGTTAATTTCTTGAAACTTCTTTTCGGCAGCCTTTCTTACATCCTCACCAAGACTTGCTACCTTGTCGGGATGGTTTTGGAGGGCTTGACGGCGGTAGGCGGCTTTCACTTCGGCATCGGTTGCCGACGGCGACACGCCAAGAACCTTATAGGCAGCATCGAGATTAGAGCCGGCCTCCTGCAGATTCAGCATGCTGTCGAGGTCGGCCTGGCTAAGTCCTAACGACAGGGTACACTCACGAAGTGCATCAATTTCAGCTGTAGCTACAACACCGTCGGCCTTTGCAATCATGACCAAAAAATCGAGAAGCTGCAGGCGTTGTTCGTATGTCATAATCTGACGAAGCTGTTGACAGCTCCCCATAACCATGGAACGGAAGGCTGTCGTGCCCTGAATCTTCTGTTGTTCAAACAGTTTGTGCATAATCCGTACACCATCGTCAATGGCATTTTCGCCAAAATTTGCACGAAGCCAGCGGCGTACAAGGTTCATCTCAGAGTGCATAACCTTGCCATCGGCCCTGATAATATAGGAGGCAAGCACGAGCAAAGAGAAGAGAAACGTGTTGCGCTGCTGTTCCTCATAACGCGTGCGCGACTGATAACCGGCCTGCGATTGCGCCTGCTGATAGCTGTTATAACCGTGCCCGCAGGTATTGTCATTGATATACTTTTCGTTGTCGTCGCCTTCGTCAAAAAGCGAACCGAGCACGAAACCAGCCAGTGCACCCAGTGGACCTCCGGCCACAAGGCCGATAAATCCGCCAATCCATTTTCCGTATTTAGCCATAATTGGTTGTTTTTTAATGCTGTTATTTCGTGTGCAAAACAAACAAATGTTGTGCAAATGTAATAAAAAAGCAGCCGTAATAAAGGCTTTTTAATGGAATTTTGCTAACTTTGCGAGAAATACAAAAAACAAATTTCAAGATGAACATAGCATTTATTTTCGTTGCGTTTCTTGTTGCAGCACTTGTTTTCTGGGGTGTAGCAGAGTTACGTTATAAGAATTTTAATTACGAGGAAGACAAGCCGCATCATCCCGATCCTACTGCACATCAGGGAGGAGAATATGTGGAAAAGAACGTGAATGATATTATGCGTGAAAACAGTACCAGCGGTTATTCTGCGGTAGACTGATATAAAGCTCAGGCGTTGATACCTGGATGATGATATAAATATAAAAACAGAGCAATGGCCTGGCGGGCTGTTGCTCTGTTTTTTATATTGTGAAGTAGTGAAGACAACTTACTTTTGTAAAGTTTCTTCGTACATAGGGATGTGGTCAGTAAATAAATATTTTTTACCACTACTGGCCATCTTGCAACAGAAATGTGACAGTCCGTTCGTCACAATAAGATAATTGACGTGCAGAATCATATTGTAAGTAACAATCTGATCAAACACTTTCTGTGTAATAGGAATATGTGGAGCTTTGTACTCGATAATTATTTG
>ERZ772945.1562-NODE-1562-length-15846-cov-24.263695_pt1 | contig 15846 bp, 16 predicted proteins | sample MGYA00511681_ERZ772945 | MGnify/ENA primary metagenome ERZ772945 (study PRJEB29015, sample SAMEA2737943) | human oral metagenome | biome: human oral; feature: human-associated habitat; material: dental | place: China | collected 2143 ...
TGGAGAAGGTCTGCGGCGCCTGCATGATGGTCATCAACGGCAAGGCGCGTCAGGCATGCTGCTCGCTCGTCGACGAGCTTGAGCAGCCGATCACGCTCGCGCCAGCACGGACGTTCCCCGTCATCCGCGACCTCCTCATCGACCGCTCCGTCATGTTCGAGAGCTTGAAGCGCATCCATGGCTGGATCGAGATCGACGGCTCGTGGGACAACCCCGACGCTCCGCTGCAGAATCCTTACACGGCGCAGACGACGTACGAGATCTCGCACTGCATGACGTGCGGCTGCTGCCTTGAGGCATGCCCGAACGTCGGTCCTCAGTCCGACTTCATCGGACCTGCGCCGACGGTGCAGACGCTGCTCTTCAACCTGCATCCGCTCGGAAAATTCGACGCCCCGACGCGCCTCGAAGCCCTCATGGGCAAGGGCGGCATCACGAGCTGCGGCAACAGTCAGAACTGCGAGCAGGCTTGCCCGAAAAACATCAAGCTCACGCAGCATCTCGCACAGCTCAACCGCGACGTCAACAAGCAGGCTCTGCGGAACATCTTCAACAACTAAAAAGGGAACGGCGGCGAATCTTTCGCCATCGTCCCAAGATAGAAGGAGCGCACTTCCCGATTTCGGGGAGTGCGCTTTTGTCGTATGGAAGCATCATGGGTTTTCCTAGAGAGACAGTTCATGCCTGCGGCACCGTCGTTGCCTGCGTCAAGACATCCTTGATAAATTGGTTCAAGGACACATCATGCCTCGTCGCTTCCAGCGCCAGCTTTCGATGAAGGTCGCTCGGGATGCGGATGTTGAAATTGCCTTTGAATTCCTTATCGGGATTCTTTTGAATCTTTTTGCAGACATCCAAATAATTGTCAATGCAATGATGGAAAGCATTTTTCAGTTCAGCGACGCTCGCGCCATGAAAATTCAGTGAGTCGTTGATGCCGAACACTTCGCCTATGAAGAGAGAGTCTTGTGCATCGAACGAAATTTTCGCATGGTAGCCTTTGTATTCCAATAGATTCATGATAAATCCTCCTTAAAATTCCTCGATGTCCTTCAAGAACGCAAGGACTTTCTTGATTTGATACCGATAAAGTTCCTTTCTGGGATGCGGGCCGTCAAACTGCAGGATGCGCTTGCTTGCCGTATGAAAATAACCGATGCCGGAGCCTCTTCCGCCTTGGAATTTTTCACAGCCGCATTTCTTCATCAAGGCGTCAAGCTCACGCACCGTGAAATTCGCGGGTGCGGGTTTCCTGCAGATCTTTTCAAGCAGTATCTCTTTTGTAGGCATGGTTTCACCTCAAGGAGATTATAGCAGAATGGAGTGCTGTATGCAACTATGATTCAGTTGCTTTTGCTTGGTCACTTCTGAGAGGCTATGTGGGTTTGCACCGAGCAATCAGTGCAAACGCGAACGCAGGTACTCACGGGAAGCGAAAGGTTGAAATATTTCTTTCAGATTCCTTGACAAGCCCCCCATCGCTCTGTATAATACTATTTGTTGCCGACCTTACGGAAGGCGATGGATGGCCCGGTAGTTTAGTTGGTTAGAATGCCGCCCTGTCACGGCGGAGGTCAGGGGTTCAAGTCCCCTTCGGGTCGCCACTTCATGCGGAAGTAGCTCAGTGGTAGAGCACCACCTTGCCAAGGTGGGGGTCGCGAGTTCGAGCCTCGTTTTCCGCTCCATACGGCGACATAGCCAAGCGGTAAGGCAGGGGTCTGCAAAACCCTCATTCCCCAGTTCGATTCTGGGTGTCGCCTCCAAAACGATAGGCAAGACTGCTGCAGAGATTCTGCGGCAGTCTTTTTTCAAATATAACGGTGTGGGAGGATGTATTTTGTCGCAGGAAGAATTGAAGAAGGAAATAGAGAAGAGGCGCACGTTCGCCATCATTTCGCATCCGGATGCGGGAAAGACGACACTGACGGAGAAGCTCCTGCTCTACGGCGGGGCGATTCACCTCGCAGGCTCGATCAAGTCGCGCAAGACGCAGCGCCATGCCGTGTCCGATTGGATGGAGATCGAGAAGCAGCGCGGTATTTCCGTCACGTCGAGCGTGCTGCAGTTCGACTACGCGGGCTGCCGCATCAACATCCTCGATACGCCCGGGCATCAGGATTTCAGCGAGGATACGTACCGCACGCTGATGGCGGTCGACAGCGCCGTCATGATTCTCGACGTGGCGAAGGGCGTCGAGGCGCAGACGAAGAAACTCTTCAAGGTTTGCCGCGAGCGCCATATCCCGATCTTCACCTTCGTCAACAAGCTCGACCGCTTCGGCAAGGCGCCGCTCGACCTCATGGCGGAGCTGGAAGATGTCTTGGGCATTCGCTCTTATCCGATGAATTGGCCGGTCGGTACGGATGGCAATTACAAGGGCGTCTACGACCGCGCAAAGCGCGAGGTCGAGCTTTTTGCCGCCGACGCGAGCCACGGGCAGACGGAACGCGTCTCCGTCTGCGGCTCGATCGACGACGAGGCTTTTATGGCACAGCTGACAGAAGAGGAGCGCCGGACGCTCGCCGACGACATCGAGCTTCTCGATGCGGCGGGCGAGGACTTTGACCGCGAGAAGGTCGATCGCGGCGAATTGACGCCGACGTTCTTCGGTTCTGCCATGACGAATTTCGGCGTCAAGAATTTTCTGGAAGAGTATCTGCGACTCGCGCCCGCGCCTGCGCCGCGCGCTTCGTCCGATGGCATCATCGAGCCGACGGACGAGCGCTTCTCGGCTTTCGTATTCAAGATCCAGGCGAACATGAATCCCGCGCACCGCGATCGCCTCGCCTTCATTCGCATTGTGTCGGGCGCGTTCGAGCGCAACATGAGCGTTTGGCACGAAAAGAGCGGCAAGCTGATCAAGCTCGCGCAGCCGCAGCAGTTCCTTGCGCAGGATCGGCAGATCATCGACGAGGCGTTTCCGGGCGACATCGTGGGGCTTTTCGACCCCGGCATCTTCTCGATCGGCGATACGCTGACGGATGTCTCGCACAAGTTCAAGTACGAAGATTTTCCCGTGTTTCCGCCCGAGAAGTTTGCACGCGTCTCGGCGAAGGACACGATGAAGCGCAAGCAGTTCGTCAAGGGCGTCGAGCAGCTCACGCAGGAGGGCGCGATCCAGCTTTTCATGCAGGAGGGCGCGGGCGCGGACGCCTACATCGTCGGCACGGTCGGCACGCTGCAGTTTGAAGTGCTCGAATACCGTCTGAAGAACGAGTACAATGTCGATATCGTGCTGCAGATGCAGCCTTACGAGGTCGCGCGTTGGATGACATTCGCCGATGGGCGCGAAATCACGCCCGCAACCCTGCGCGGCGCAGACCGCGGCATGTTTGTGCGCGACCGCCGGGGCAATCCCGTGCTGCTCGTGAGCAACGAATGGGCGCTCGGCTGGATCACGGAGAACAATCCCGATCTCCTGCTTCATGCCGTACCCGTCGACCGTACGGAGGCATAAAGCCTTGTCGAAGAGGCGAAAAGTGTGGTAGAATACCATGATATAACAAAATGAAGGAAACGCTGAGGAGATTGGCGGTTCCCTGAATGAGCAGGAATGGGGGGCTGTTGGCATGAAGAGCATGACGGGGTTCGGCGCGGCGGGCCGGGAGAATGAGGATTACAAGGTTCATGTGGAAGTGAAATCGGTCAATCAGCGGTATCTGGACATATCGTTTTCCATGCCGCGCGCTCTCAATGTCTTTGAGAACGATATGCGCCATGCCATCAAGAAATTCTCGGCGCGCGGCAAGATCGATGTGAACATCGCCTTTCATGACAAGCGTGAAAAGGAAGCGACCATCGTCGTTGACAAGAACTTGGCACGCGCCTATCAGACGGCGCTTTACGAACTTGGCGATTTCCTGCATTTGACACCGCCCGCCGATGTATGTAAAATAGCCTTGTATCCCGACGTCCTGCGCGTGCACGAGGAGAGCCGCGATGTGCTTGACGCCCGCGAACTCGTCTTTGACGCCTTGGAAAGCGCTTTGGAGCATTTCGTCCAAATGCGAAAGAAGGAGGGCGAGCATACGCGCCTCGACTTCGAGCCGCGCCTCGATTTCCTTGCCGAGGCAATCGAAAAACTCTCGGCCTTCGAGCCGGAGATCGTCGAGCGCTACCGCACGCACCTGAGGAACGTCCTCAGCGAAATGCTCAAGGGACAGGGCATTGATGAGATGCGCATCCTGCAGGAAACGGTGCTCTACGCTGACCGCATCAGCTACAATGAAGAGGTCGTGCGCCTCAAGAGCCACATCGCTCAGTTCCGTGAGACGATCGAGGAGGAGGAAGCGCCCATCGGCAGGAAGCTTGACTTCCTGATTCAGGAGATCAATCGCGAGACGAACACGATTGGCGCGAAGGCGAACTTCACGCAGGCGGCGAAACTTGTCGTCGAGATCAAGAGTGAGGTCGAGAAGCTGCGCGAGCAGGTGCAAAACATCGAGTGAGGGGTCAATATGGACATCAAGCTCATCAATATCGGGTTCGGCAACATCGTTTCGGCGAACCGCGTCGTGGCGATCGTCAGCCCTGAATCGGCGCCGATCAAGCGCATCATTCAGGAGGCGCGCGACGGCGGCAGGCTCATTGACGCCACTTACGGCAGACGGACGCGCGCCGTTGCCATCATGGACAGTGATCATGTGATTCTTTCTGCCGTGCAGCCGGAGACCGTGGCGCATCGCGTTCTTGAGTCAGACACTCCGGAAACGAAAGGAAGAGAGGACGGAAAATGAGAAAAGGACTTTTGGTCGTCGTTTCCGGCCCGTCGGGTGCGGGCAAGGGCACGATCTGTCAGGCGCTCTTGGAAAAGACGCCGCTTGCCTACTCCGTTTCCGCTACGACGCGAAAGCCGCGTGCGGGCGAGGTCGACGGCGAGAGCTACTATTTCCTCTCGGTCGAGGCGTTCGAGGAAATGATCGAAAAGGACGAATTGCTCGAATGGGCAAAGGTCTACGACAATTATTACGGAACGCCATTGAAAAAGGTGGAGGAAAAGCTCGCGGCGGGCGAGGACATCTTGCTTGAGATCGACACGCAGGGCGCGATGAAGGTGCGCGAGAAGTTTCCTGAGGGCGTCTACATCTTCATCTTGCCGCCGTCGCTCGCCGAGCTGGAAAGGCGCATCCGCGGGCGCGATACGGAGACGGAGGACGTCTTGCAGAAGCGCCTCGCTGCGGCGATCGATGAGATTGAAGCGGGAAAGTGCTACAAGTACGTCGTCACGAACGACGAGGTCGATGGCGCAGTCGATTCCGTCTGCGCCATCCTTGCGGCGGAGAGGCGTCTTGTCGCACGCAATGGAGAGCTTTTTGACGAAATAGAAAAGGGAAGGGAAGATCCGATATGAGCATGGCAGATCCTTCGATCAACAAACTCCTGGAGGTAGTCGACAGCCGCTACACACTCGTCGTCTTGGCGGCGAAGCGTGCGCGTCAGCTTTTGAGCGGCGATGAGCCGAAGGTGGTGGCGAAGTCCTCGAAAGATGTGACGATTGCTCTGGAGGAGATTTCTGAAGGCGACATCCTTTATCGACGCAGCAAAGGCGGCATAAAGTAATGGTTCTTGAGGGCAGGAAGATCCTTCTGGGCGTCACGGGCGGCATCGCCGCCTACAAGGCGGTGGAGATTGCGAGCCGCCTGCGCAAGAAAGGGGCGGAGGTTCACGTCGTCATGACGAAGGAGGCCGCCCATTTTGTCACGCCGCTGACCTTCCGCGAGATCACGGGACAGCCCGTGTCGCTCGACATGTGGGAAGAGCCTGCGCATTGGAACGTCGAGCATATCGCTCTGGCGCGTCTGGCGGATCTTGTGCTCATCGCGCCCGCTACGGCGAACATCATTGCCAAGGCGGCGGCGGGCATCGCCGACGACATGCTGACGACGACATTGCTCGCTGTCACATCGCCGATCTTCTTCGCTCCGGCGATGAACAGCGCGATGTATGAAAATCCCGTGACGCAGGAAAATATGGCAAAGCTCCAAGCGCGTGGCTGGCATAAGATCGAGCCGGCGGCGGGATACTTGGCTTGCGGCGCCTCGGGCGTCGGGCGTCTGCCTGAGCCTCAGGACATCGTGCGCGAGCTGGAAGAAGCGGGCGCGTGCGGCAAGACGCTCGCCGGCAAGAAAGTGCTCGTGACGGCGGGCGGCACGCTTGAAGCCATCGATCCCGTACGCTTCATCGGCAATCGTTCGAGCGGCAAGATGGGCTATGCCATCGCGCAGGAGGCGGCGCGGCGCGGCGCTGACGTCGTGCTCGTCGCGGGCGGCACCGTCGCGCTCGCCGATCCCGACGGTGTGCGCGTCCTGCGTACGGAATCGGCGCTCGCCATGCGCGATGCCGTGCTGCAGGAAGCCGAGGACGCTGCGATCGTCATCAAGGCGGCCGCCGTCGCCGACTATCGCCCGAAGGTGCGGCAAGCGCAGAAGATCAAGAAGAACGACGCTGAACTCACGCTTGTCTTGGAGAAGAATCCCGATATTTTGCTGGAACTGGGCGGCCGGAAAAAGGAGAAGCAGATCCTTGTGGGGTTTGCGGCAGAGACGCAGAATCTCCTCGACTACGCGAAGGCGAAGCTCCAAAAGAAGAATCTTGACCTCATCGTGGCGAACGATGTGACGTGCCCCGACGCGGGATTCAATACGGAGACGAATCTCGTGAAGATCGTGGCGCGTGACGGCTCCGTCGAGGAAATTCCTTTGATGAGCAAGCAGAAGGTGGCAGAGGTTCTCCTCGACCGCATCGAATCCCTACAAAAATAGTTGACAATTGAAATATTTTCTCGTATAATAAAGCCGAATCGAATATCACTCATCAAGAGCAGTGGAGGGACTGGCCCTATGAAACTGCGGCAACCGTTGGCGTAGGCCAAAAAGGTGCCAATTCCTATAGGTATTGCCTATGAGATGGGAGCGAAGGAAGACTCTCTTTTCGTAGGAAGAGAGTCTTTTTTGATGGATGATGTATGCTGCGAATCGGCTTCTGCTGAAGACGTTTCGCGGACGATTTCATGAAAGCGGCGCTTTGAGGCCGCCGGGCAGGGAAGGTCGCACCTTGCTTTTCCAGATATTTGCCGCAGGCGGCAGCGGCGGAATGGAGCATACCATGAGCAAAACGATGTTGTTCACTTCCGAGTCGGTGACGGAAGGTCATCCCGACAAGATGGCCGATCAGATTTCTGACGCCATTCTCGATGCGATCCTCGCAAAAGATCCGCAGGGGCGCGTGGCGTGCGAGACATTGGTGACGACGGGGCAGGTGCATGTCGTCGGCGAGATCTCGACTTCGTGCTACATCGACATCCCGCACATCATCCGCAAGACTGTGGAGAAGATCGGCTACACGCGTGCGAAGTATGGCTTCGATGCAGCGACGTGCGGCATTCTCGTATCGCTCGATGAGCAGTCTGCCGACATCGCACTCGGCGTTGACAAGGCGCTTGAGGCGAAGGAAGGTGAGTCCGATGTCGCCGACTCCATCGGCGCGGGCGATCAGGGCATGATGTTTGGCTATGCGGCGAACGAGACGCCCGAGCTCATGCCGCTGCCGATCGCACTCGCGCATCGTCTGGCGCGTCGCCTTGCAGAGGTGCGTAAGAACGGCGAACTCGGCTACCTGCGCCCCGACGGCAAGACGCAGGTGACGGTGCGCTACGAGGACGGCAAGCCCGTCGCCGTCGATACCGTCGTCATCTCCACGCAGCACGATCCGGAAGTCGACCTGGCGACGATCCGCAAGGATATGATCGAAAAGGTCATCAAGGTCATCATTCCGGCAGAGCTTCTGACGGCGGACACGAAGTACTTCGTGAACCCGACGGGCAAGTTCGTCATCGGCGGCCCGCAGGGCGATTCGGGCCTCACGGGCCGCAAGATCATCGTCGACACTTACGGCGGCATGGCGCGTCACGGCGGCGGCGCCTTCTCGGGCAAGGATCCCACGAAGGTCGACCGCTCCGCTGCCTACGCCGCGCGCTATGTGGCGAAGAATGTCGTCGCCGCAGGACTCGCCGATCGCTGCGAGATCCAGCTCGCCTACGCCATCGGCGTCGCGCGTCCCGTCTCGATCATGGTCGATACGTTCGGCACGAACAAGGTGGACGAGGCTCTGATCGAAAAGCTTGTGCACGAGAACTTCGATCTGCGTCCGGCCTCGATCATCAGCAACCTCGACCTGCGCCGCCCGATCTACGAGCAGACGGCGGCCTACGGCCACTTCGGCCGCACCGATGCCGATCTGCCGTGGGAGAAGACGGACAAGGCGGACGCCTTGAAGAAAGCTGCGGGAATCTGAAAAGGATACATATACAAAACGGGACAGCTGCAAGGCTGTCCCGTTTTGTGCTTGGCATACATCGATTTTCTTGTCGCATAAAGGAGTTTTGTTGTATAATAAAAAAGGACAGGAGAACTTGCTATGGATTGGGATGAAAAGGAAGTATGGCGGCGGAAGTTCTTGCAGGTGTTGGCGGGCTTTCGGCTTCTTGATGATGACTTCATGACGGCGGCATTTCAAGACAGCTTGGAGTGTGTCGACCTAGTTCTGCAGATTATCTTGGGCAATCCGAGCATCAAAGCGACGAAAGCGGTTGCACAAGATACGTTGAAAAATCTGCAAGGGCGCAGTGTGCGGCTGGACATTCATGCATGGGCGGATCGGCAGGAATTCAATGTCGAGATTCAACGCGCTGGAAAAGGTGCGGCGGAGCGTCGAGCTAGGTACAACAGCAGTCTGATGGATGCCAACGCACTGTTGGCAGGAGAAGATTACGAAAATCTACCGGAGTCGTATGTGATCTTCATCACGGAGACGGATGTCTTGGGATATGGGCAGCCGATATATGTCATTGAGAGAACGATCAAAGGAATTGGCAGAGGTTTTGGCGATGGTTCGCACATCCTCTATGTCAACAGTTCCATAGAAAATGAAGACACGCCTCTGGGAAAGCTGATGCATGATTTCCGCTGTACGCGGGCGGATGATATGTATTATGATATATTGGCAGATAGGGTGAGATATTTCAAAGAAACAGAAGAGGGGGCGAGGATCATGTGTGAAGCGATGGAAATGCTTACAAATGAAGCTGAGGAGCGCGGCATGGAGCGTGGTATGGAGCGTGGTATGGAGCGTGGCAAAACGGCAGTCGTTCTTGGAATGTTGAGGGAAAAAATGTCGCTTGAAACGATAGCGAGGGTGTCGGACATCTCTATGGAAAAGATTCGAGAAATCGGCAGGATGCACAGTCTGCTCTGAGAAGGGAGGTGATTTCTATGAAGAAGATGCTTTGTACCGCTCTTCTGGCTATGCTTGCGGTGAGTGCGGCTCCCGTTTTTGCGGCTTCGATGTCATCGGCGAAAGATACGGCAGGCGTGCAGCGCTATAATTGCTGCGGTAGCAGATACTATCGCGACAGCGAACAGAGCGGCCCCTACTGTGACGAGAACGGCTACTGCACTTACGATCGCAGATAAGTGCAGCTGAAGTTATGGAACATTGCTCCGTGCGCCCCACAGGAAGAAGAATCCCCTTCGCGACTCTTTTGAGAGAAGCGAGGGGGATTCTTCATTTCCGCATTTGTCCTAGATAGTGCACGACGAATTGCTGCGCCGTGCGGCCGCTGCGTCCGGAGTGCTCAAGCTCCCAGCGATGCGCGAGGATGCGAAGCTCCTCGGGGGCGAGGCGGACGCCCTCTTTTTCAAGGTAGTGGGCGATGATGGCATGATATTGCTCTTGGTCGGGTGCGAGGAAGGTGATGATGAGACCGAAGCGGTCGGAAAGGGAGACGGTCTCGTTCACGCTGTCCTGACGGTAGAGTTCGTCCTGCGCCTGATCGCGGTCGCGCCAGCTTTCCTTGATGAGGTGGCGGCGGTTGGATGTCGCGTAGATGAGCACGTTTTGGGGACGCGCCTCGACGCCGCCTTCGATGGCGGACTTCAGATACTTGTACTCCGTCTCAAATTCCTCGAACGAGAGGTCGTCGAGGAAGAGGATGAAGCGCTTGGAGGGAAATCGACGAAGCGCCGCGAGAATGCGCGGCAGTTCGCCGAGCTGCGATTTCGTGAGCTGCACGAGCCGAAGACCGCGACCATAGTATTCGTGAGCGAGAGCCTTGACGGAGGAGGACTTGCCCGTGCCGCGCGCGCCGATCAAAAGGACGTTGTTGGCAGGACGACCTTCGAGGAAGGCTTCCGTATTGTCCGTCAGCTGCTTCTTCTGGCGGTCGTAGCCGATGACGTCGGCAAGAGGGAGCGCTTCGAAGTGTTCGACGCCTTGAAGCTTGTGCTCTTTGTCGTTCCAGGAGAACGCCTTGCAGCTCGAAATCTCGCCGCAGCCGTAGCGCCGGTAAAAATCGAGGAAGGCGTCTGCGACCTCCTCTGCCGATGCCGCAGATGCCATGCGTTCGTGGAGGAAGGAGGACGCTTCGCTCGTGCAGCGCTTCGTCGGTTCGTAGTCGTCAAGGAGGTCGCATGGCAGCATGGCGCTCGGCGGCTCGTGAAAGACGTCGGCGAGGATTTCCATATCGCGCACGAAGGCGCGGCGAAGACTTTTGCCGACATTGCCGGAAGATTGTTCCACCGTGCATGCGAAGGTGTTTTCCACATGAGCGAGCACATGGAGGAAATAGGAGCGCAGGATATTTCCGGAGAGGCCGAGCGATTCCGCCTTCTCGATGAGCCCTGCGGTGAAATCGTAAGCGTGCGAAGTGTTCTCAGGATTTTCCAGAAAGCGCAGGAATTCCCCGATGAGCGCATCCTCTAATATGGGACGGCAGATGCAGAGTTCCTGCAGGCGAGGTTTGAGCATGTCTTTCTCCTCTCGTCAGAACGTCAGTTTTTCCTTGATGCGCTCGACGGCTCGCTTCGTATTCTCTCGGTCGCCGAAAGCCGTGAGGCGGAAATATCCTTCGCCGCATGGGCCGAACCCTGCGCCCGGCGTGCCGACGATGTCCGCGCCTGTGAGAAGGCGGTCGAAGAAGTCCCACGAGGAGAGTCCGTGCGGCGTCTTGAGCCAGATGTAGGGCGCGTTTACGCCGCCGTATGCCTCAAGGCCGATGGATTCGAGGCCCTCGCGGATGAGTCGGGCGTTTTCGAGGTAGTAGGAAATGGCAGCCGCCGTCTCTCGTTTCCCTTCGGGCGTGAATATGGCCTCTGCGCCGCGCTGGATGATATAGGAGGTGCCGTTGTACTTCGTCGTGTGGCGGCGATTCCAGAGCGGGTTGAGGCTCTTCTTCGTGCCGTCGGCGCTCCTGCCCTGCACGCTCTTCGGCAGCACGATGTAGCCGCAGCGCGTGCCCGTGAAGCCCGCTGTCTTCGAGAAGGAGCGAAATTCGATGGCAACGTCCTTCGCGCCCTCAATCTCGAAGATGGAGTGCGGCAGATCGTCCTCGGTGATGAAGGCCTGATAAGCGGCATCGAAGAGAATGACGGACTCGTTCTCTCGCGCGTAGGCGACCCATCGGGAGAGAGACTCGCGCGTCATCGCCATGCCCGTCGGGTTGTTCGGCGAGCAAAGATAGATGATGTCGACATGCTCCGTGGGCAGCTCGGGCAGGAAGCCGTTCTCTGCCGTGCAGGGCAGGTAGACCACGCCCGAGAAGTGTCCGTTTTTCTGCAGTGCGCCCGTGCGTCCCGCCATGACATTCGTGTCGAGGTAGACGGGGTAGACGGGGTCGGTGATGGCGATTTTCGCCTTTTCGCTGAAGATTTCCTGGATGTTGCCGCAGTCGCTCTTGGCGCCGTCGGAAATGAACACCTCGTCCGGCTCGATGCCGAGTCCCGGGAAGTTGTTTTCTATGATTTTCTCGATGAGGAAGCCGTAGCCCTGCTCGGGCCCGTAGCCGCGGAAGGTCTCGGCTGCAGCCATCTCGTCGACCGCCTTGTGCATGGCGGCGATGCAGGCGGGCGGCAGGGGCTGCGTCACGTCGCCGATGCCGAGCGAGATGACGTCGGCCGCAGGGTTCTTTTCCTTATAGTCAGCGACGCGGTGCGCGATCTCGCGGAAGAGATAGCTGCCGGCGAGTTTCAGATAGTTTTCGTTGATGTAAGCCATGGTGATTCCTCCTGATGCTTCATGCAAGGTGGACGGATACGGTTCGTGTCCGTCAGAGTTTACGGCTACCATTGTAGCACATTTCCCGTAAATTCCCATAAAATTTTTGAAAAAAAGACCGCCCTCTTCGGGGCGGCCGTCTGAAAGCGCATCATTTTTCTTTTTTCAGCGTGTTCTGGCAGAAGTCGATGAAAGCCTGCGCGGCCTTGGAAACGTAACGATCCTTCTTCCAGGCAAGCCCGACGTCGACGAAGACGGGCTTGTCAAAGGGCAGCGTCACGATTCCGGGCGTCTCCTCGACGATGAAGTCGAGCAGGAAAGCGATGCCTGCGCCGCTCGCGATCAGCCCCTTGATGGTCTCGATCTGATTCGATTCGAGCACGATGTCCGGCGTGATGTTCTCCTGCTTGAAGGTGTCGAGCAGGAGCTTTCGCAGGAAGGAACCGTCCTTGAGCATGATGAGGTTCACGTCTTCGATGTCGTGCAGGGAGACGGCCTTTTTTTTGGCAAGGGGGTGCTGCTCGGGCAGGCACGCGACGATCTGGCTCTTCGCCATGGGAAGCGTCTGCAGGCTCGCCGCCGCGTTGGAGAGGATGACGATGCCGAAGTCCAGCTCATCGCGTTCGAGCTGCTCGCGGATGCGCATTGAGCCTTCTTCGTAGAGATAGACGTCGAGATGCGAGTATTTCTTTTGGAAGCTGGAGAAAATCTTGGGGAAGAGGTAGGCGCCGATCATCGACGGGATGCCGATCTTGATCGTGCCTTTCTGCAGCTGTTTGTAATCGTTGACTTCGAGCACGGCGTCCTGGATATTGCGCAGCGCAAGCTCAATGCGGGTCAGAAATACAGCGCCCTCGGGCGTCAGAGACAGCTGCTTCTGACTGCGGTCAAAGAGCTGGATGCCGAGTTCCGCCTCAAGCTTCTTGATCGCGACGGTGATGTTCGGCTGTGATACGCGAAGCCTTTCAGCGGCGCGCGTGATGTTTTTCAGTCGGCTTGCCATTTGAAAGTATTCGAGTTGTCTTAGTTCCATGCTTGATCGCCACCCATTCCCTGTCGTCCATAAAGATGAATTATTTTCGTTAAACCTATCATACTTCAAAATCATCTATGATACAATAAGAAAAATTTATTTTTTATGATTAAAAACAGATGTAATTTTTTTGAAAATGTTCCTTTACAGCGACACCAATCTAGTGTACACTGTAAAGGAATCACTGATAAATTCCGTCCCGCATCTTCATACATCTGGGCGACTTCATTTATCAGCATTTCCTAAAGTACCGGCTTCAGATTCGCGAGGATGGAAGTTCAAAGAAAAATAGTGGCAAAGTCCTTTAGCCAGTCATGAATTTTTTTTGCATTTGTTTCGATATATATTAAGCAGTGGATTGTGCTCTGCACTTTTGCCATGAAGTTTTGACGGTCATGACCTGCACAGGTCGAGCGGGCTTCGTGCGAGAGGAAGGGCAGCCAAGATGCTCTATCCGACGTACTCCGTCGGTCGCAAGCAAGGATGAAGACGCCGCAAAAATCATCTGCATCGTTTGCGGGTGCTGGATGCAAGTGGGCAGACGGCGTTGCAGGAGACGCCCTGCGTCTCTGCCATTAGGGAAGAGGGGGATTTTTTTGGAAAAATCAACGCTAATCGGACTGTTGTCGGGACTCATCGCTATCTTCGGCGGCATGATCCTCAAGGGGGCTCCAATCAGTTCGCTGAACAATCCGGCGGCATTCATGATCATCATCCTCGGCACGTTTGCCTGTCTTTTCACGGCTTTCCGCATGGATGAGATGAAGATGCTGCCGAAGCTGATCAAGATGACTTTCCAAGCACCGCCTTCGCATCAGAAGGGTGAGCTTCTGCAGCTTTTCATCGAGCTTTCGCAGATTGCACGTCGTGAAGGTATCTTGGCACTGGAGAGCCGCGTCGAGGACATCTCCGATCCGTTCTTCAAAACGGGGCTTAGCATGGTCATCGACGGCATGGATCCGGACTTTGTCAGCGACGTTCTCGATGCTGAGATTTCTGTCATGCAGGAGCGTCACTCCCTGGGGCGTCTGATGCTCATGCAGGCCGGTACCTACGCGCCTACGCTCGGTGTTCTTGGTGCCGTTATCGGTCTGATCGCAGCTCTGAGCAACCTGTCGGATGTTAACGTCGTCGGTCACGCCATCGCGGCCGCGTTTGTCGCTACGATCCTCGGTATCTATACGGCGTACGTTCTCTGGCTTCCGTGGGCAAATAAACTCAAGATCATGTCAGATTCTGAGATAGGTCAGAAGCGAATGATCGTCGAGGGCATCCTGTCTCTGCAGGCAGGTGATTCACCGACGGCCATCGAGGCGAAGCTCATGGTCTTCATTCCGCAGTCGGAGCGCGATCTACTGAAGAAGGAGGCGTAAGGCATGGCAAGAAAGAAGCGGCATGCACCGCATGAAGAAGAAGCGGGCGAGGCTTGGCTTCTGCCTTACTCCGACCTCATGACGTTACTCCTTGCCACGTTCATCGCTCTCTATGCCATGTCCGCTACGGACTCGGCCAAGATGGCGCAGATGGCGCAGGCGTTCACAGCGGCTTTCAATACGGGCGGGCCTTCGTTCTTCAGTCAGATGGGGCCGAGCGAAAGCCGCCATGCCGAACGCATGGCGACGGAAGACAAGGGTAACAGCGCCTACATTCAAGAAGCGAAGGCTTTGGAAGAAGTGCAGAAAGAACTTGATAATTACATCAAGCAGAACGGCCTGCAAGGCGAGCTGAACACGACGATGACCGATGATGGATTGATGATCCGCATCAAGGAAAAGGCACTGTTCCCCTCGGGTTCGGCGGAGCTCGTGGGCGAGGCGCAGAAGATCGGTCCTGTCGTCGCAGGCCTTCTCGCGAAGATTCCCGAGCGCGTTGTCATCTCGGGGCATACGGACAATGTGCCGATCGCTACGGCGCGCTACCCATCGAACTGGGAACTGAGTTCGCAGCGCGCCTTGAATTTCATGAAATTCCTCTTTGCGAGCAATGCGTCGCTCAATCCGGCACGGTTCAGTTCCATCGGCTACAGCGAATATCGTCCGATCGCGGACAATAAGACGGACGAGGGAAGGTCACAGAACCGCCGCGTCGAGGTTCTGATTGCCAGGACGTACCAGTTTAATCCCGACAGTTCATCGACGGAAACACTGACGGCAAAACCTGAACTGCCCGATATTTCTCCCAACCTTTCGGGCGGCGGCACGAATCCCGTCATCACGCCGATGCGCCCGACGGCGCCCGGCAATGTCGAGCAGCCGCAGGCGCCTGCGCCTGTACGGCAGGAACAGTAGAATAGTGGATGAAAGCCGGCTTTATTTCTTTCCGCATAAAGCCGGCTTTTCTTGTGGAACGTCTGACTCGCCGTGCATTTTGGCGATGGGCGCGGATTGCGAGTTGGGGTGATGCGATGGTTTTGGGAGTCGGCACGGACATTATCGAGATCGAGCGTATGAAAAAAGCGATGGGGAGAGAGGCATTTCTTGCACGCGTCTTCACGCAGGAGGAACGGGCTTACTGTGATGGACGCGGTGCGGGGCGTGCGGCGTCGTATGCAGCACGCTGGGCCGGCAAGGAAGCTGTCTTGAAGGCGTTTGGCACGGGACTGCGTCAGGGGACGCTGCTGAATGTTGAGATCGTGCCCGATGTGCTCGGCGCACCTGAGGTCCATCTTTCTGGGTTCTTTGCGGCGCTTGCAGAGGAGAGGGGCGTGTGGCGCATACATCTTTCCTTGAGTCACGCCAGGGAATATGCCGTCGCACAATGTATTC
>ERZ772945.1567-NODE-1567-length-15814-cov-2.928803_pt1 | contig 15814 bp, 11 predicted proteins | sample MGYA00511681_ERZ772945 | MGnify/ENA primary metagenome ERZ772945 (study PRJEB29015, sample SAMEA2737943) | human oral metagenome | biome: human oral; feature: human-associated habitat; material: dental | place: China | collected 2143 ...
AGACAAAAACAACCTGTGCGTTCGGCATCAAAAAAAGCCCACGCGCACAGGGATATGACAATCACACTGTACTAACGCGGGCTGTTGTTAAGTTCCTGTTTTGAAGAGGGTAAGGAGATTGGGGGCTATCGTTCAGACCCCCAGTCCCCTAACCTTTAATTAGAAAAGGTGCCACACACCTCTAAAATCAAAGGTAAAATATGTTCTTTTTGTCTTTATGTCTGAAAAGAAAGGTTTGTCTGTTTGTATATTAAGTTTAGTGGTTCAGACCCCCAGCCCCCTAACTCAGGGGGCTTGTACACACGAACAAGGGGGCTCGTCCTCACGAACAAGGGGGCTCGAGCAAAGAGATTACCGATTACCGGATAACGACCTTACGGGTTTTATCGTTTTGGCGAACCATGTAAACGCCCCGGCGCAGGCCTGTAAGCGAGGTGCCTGCAAAGCGGCCGTCGACGGTGTAGACAGCGGTTTTGCCACCTTCGGCAGCAGGAATGGTGTCAATACCATTGGTAGTTGCGGGCACGGTTATTTTTACACCATGAACGAACAGCGTGTCGCGGTTGCCGTTTTGAAAGAATACATAGATAGGATTGTCGCTCTTAATGGTAGCAGGATCAGTGCCATTGTGCAGGGTTTCAAGGCCTGTCCACTCTTTCACACCGGCGTTGGCCAACTTCTTAAACAGCGAATAAACCTGAATAACTTTATAGCCTTTGTCGCTGTTAAGCGGGTAAATGTTGCCGTCGTTCACAAATTTGAAGATGTCGTTCTGCGGATTTGTGGTTGCCGTAAGGCGGCCCATCATCTTGGAATTGCTCGACAGGCATATGCTTAACGTAGCCAGAGCCGGCAGTTTGAAGGCTATTCCACCACCGTTGATGGCACCAAAACCCTTGGACGGGGGCAGAATGATGGCACCGGTATGTGCTCCGGCCGTCCCCGTTTCGCCGTCGGTTCCGGCACCTGTAATCGTTGGGTCGGCTGTTGCCTCGGGATAATCGGGCTGCTGATCGGCGAAAACCTTCTGGATGGGCTTGCCGTTGACATCAATTCTGAAGGCTGCAGGGTCGGACGTATCGATGTCGCCTACATAGGTATCAATCACGCTCTGCGAGTTAAACCATAACCATCCGTTGGCGTCGGTTACGGTAGCGGGAAACAAGTTTTTTGTGGTTTGTGCGCTTGCAGACAGCAAACTGAATGCAAGTGCTGCCAAAGTAAACAGTTTTTTCATGTTGGAAATGTTTAAGGGCCGCCCCCATTCCCGGGAAAGGAGAACGTTACGGGGCAGCGTTGTTGTAATGATTTATAATATTTTATTCTGTATCAGGAATATTTCATGGGTGTTACCGGCCCGGGAGCACGCCTGTTCAGGCTAACAACACAAGCCCCACGGGCCAACGCCATCAGGGGCATGCAGCAGCCTTGCCGCTGCCATGCCGTTGTAAAAAGGCTATACTTCGTTCCAGCCGGGGTTCTGATCGATGCCCTGGTAGCGCACTTCGGCCCACGGAATGGGGAAGTAATACTCCCTGGTTTCGAACTTACGCACGCGCGCCGGAAACCTGTTGATGTTTACCGTACGGTAGGTTGTATGGCCCGCGTGCACGGTAATGGTGATGCCTTTCAGCGGATTGGTGGCACCGCTGAAGGTTTGTTCGGCCGTGCCCCAGCGCATCTGGTCCCAGTATATGGTTTCTTCAAAAGCCATTTCCACGCGGCGTTCGTGCACAATATCGTCCCAGGTGAGGGCCGGCAGCGCATCCATGTGCACGCGTGTACGGATGCGGTTCACCATGTCGAGGGCGGCAGCGTTGTCGCCCAGGCGGTAGCACACTTCGGCATAATCGAGGTAAGCCTCGGCCAGACGCCAGATAATATAATCTTGTTTGCTGGCATAGGTGTTGTTATCGTCAATGGATTGCGAGGCGTCGACAAACTTGCCGAGATAGTATCCCGTGCGGCTGACGGCGGCTGTTGTGGACGAACCGTAGGGCGTGATGTCGGCACCGGCCCTGCCGTCGGTCGTAGCCATGTCCATCATATGCCCGCGATATTCGCAGCCGTTGTAGAGAACGTTGGCATAAAAGCGGTAATCGCGGTTGTCGTAGGGATGTTGCGGGTCGTAGACGGCACCGCCACGCATACCGTATTCGGCCACATGGTTTTGTGTAGGAGTGTATGCAGCCGTCGTGCCTGTGAAAGAAGGGGCAGCCGCATCGCGGTCTAACGTATGGCCAAACTTATTGGCATAGTCGCCGTCATCAGAGTGTTGCACCTCCAATATCGATTCGGAGGTGTTCTTTGTAGTGAATATTTTGCGGTACTCGTCGCGAATGCCGTCCTGCGTGGTGGCCGTAACGGGCACGAGCTGGTAGCGGTTAAGGGCGAAAAGCTGGTCGTAGGCGGCGCGTGCCTTTTGCAGCATGGTTTGCGACTGGTCGTCAGTAAAGCCAAGATAGCTTTTGCTTTTGTTCTGGAAAACCGGGCTTGAGGCCCACAAATACGTCTTGGCTTTGAGCATGATGGCAGCACCGCGCGTAACGCGTCCCACGTCGGAAGCACCGTTTGTAACGGCTAACAGGCTGTCGGCCTTGCCGGCTTCGGCCACGATAAACGACACCATCTGCCCGTATGAAGCACGCGGAAACTTTTCGGCTTTTTTGAGAGGGTTGTAGGTGTGGTCGATAATGAGCACGCCTCCGAAGCGTCGCCACAACATATAATAATAGTAGGCGCGGAAAAAGTGGGCTTCACCCTCCACACGCCGGCGTTGTGCGGCATCGGGCACCTTGTCCTTATTTTCGAGGAATGAGTTAATATACTGTATCTGCGTATAGCAGCTTGTCCACGTGTTGCGGGCCCACTGTGTGATGCTTTCTTCGTTATTCTTCAGTATATCACCGTAGCCGGCGTTGTACCAGTCGCTTTTACCGTTGCTCAGCTGGTCGGTAAACCAGGGCAGATAATAGCGCGAAATGCTCTTGAACAGGGCCGTACTGGGGACGTATGTCTTAAATCCCGAATTCATATTACGATACCACGTGTTCACATATTCGTCGAGCAGCATGGGAGTTTCCCATGTTTTGTCGTCGGAAATTTTGTTGTATGGGTTTTTGTCGAAAAGGCTGTTGGGGCTGCATGCCATCATCAGCAGTGGCAGCAGAGCCGGTAATGCTTTTGAAATTATATTTTTCATGTCGTGAAATTCTTGTTTTTGTCGTATCAGAAACCTAAGTTAAGCGTTACGCCAAACGACCTTTGTATGGGGTATCCGCGCAGCGATTCGGGGTCCATGCCCTCGAGATTGGTGACGGTAAACAGGTTACCGGCCTGGAAAGCAAGGCTTGCCGACGTTGCGCCGATGTGCCTGACCATGTTGCGCGGCAGCTGATAGCCGATGCTTAACATCTTTAACCGGAGGAAGTTACAGTTCCTGATCCAGAACGTCGACGCGCGACGGTTGTTGTCGTTACTGGTTACAAACTTGATGCGCGGGTAGCGGGCACCGGTGTTTTCGGGCGTCCACGTTTCGGTTAAATGATATTTCTGGAACTTCTGCAGCGTGCCGTTGTCGAGCGTGTACGACTCGTTGATATTCTGCTTATACCCCATTTCGCCCTGAAAAAGAGCATTAAAGAAGAACCCTTTGTACGATGCGCCGAGGCGAAAAGCCACGTCCATATCGGGATAAGAGGAATTTTTGACGTACACCTGGTCTTCTGACGTGATGCGATGGTCGCCGTTCTGGTCGACGTATCTGATGTCGCCGGGGGCCAGTGTGGCGTTACCCGCTCCGTCCTGGTCCACTCCGCAGTTGTCAATTTCGTCCTGCGTCTGGAACAATCCCGCCGCCTCGTACATGGTCCATACGAGCGTCCCTTTCTTCTTAAATTGGGCAGCTGTGCCGATTCGTCGCCATAGTCTAAATACTTATCCTGCGTTTTCGAAAGCGTGATACCCAAGTTGTATTTCAGCTTTCCTACGGTGTTACGATGGTTGATTGTGAGGTCCCATCCCCAGGCTTTGAGCTTCGCAAAGTTAATACTCGGCACGTTTCCCTCCACTCCTGTCGACGGCGGATAGATGTAATCGGGAGCCGACGTAATTTTATCGGTTTCGTAACGCACGTAGTATTCGCCGGTGACGCTGATGCGGCCTCCCCAGAATCCGAGGTCAAGGCCGAAGTTCCAGTCGTGTGTTCGTCCCCACGTCAGGTCGGGATTGGGGTATCCGCCCGTTGTAAGGATAAGGCCCGGGCGGAAGTTTCCACCGTGGCTGTAACCCATGTTTGTCGACTCCTGAAACGTTTTGAGGTAAGAAAACGAGTTGACGAGGCCGTCGTTGCCGAGCCAACCCGTAGAGGCGCGCAGCTTAACGTTGCTTAAAACACTTTGTTTCCACCGGCGGAACCAGTCTTCGTTCGACATGGCCCACGCTGCCGAGAACGAAGGAAAAAATCCCCAACGCCGGCCCGGTATGAAGTTATTCGACCCGTCTACGCGGAAACTGAACTCGGCAAAATACTTGTTGGCGTAGCCATATTTCGCCCTTCCGATGAGCGAAGCACGCTGGTTGTATATTTCGTTGCCGCTGAGAAGGGCCTTCTGTGCCGTACCCATGGTTTCGGGATAGATGCCCTTATCCTGGTTGGTTCCGTTCATATACTGGTTGTGTGTGCGCTGGTAATTGGCCACGAGGGTACCCTCAACGTCGTGCTTCTGTGCAAATGTGCGCATGAAATTAGCCCCTGTTTCGTAGAGCTGACTGTCGAAGAAGGTATCGGCCTGGCGCAGCGACACCCTGGCAGTAGGATATACTGTGTTGGGGTCGGTGGCGTAACTGTCGGCCACGGCGTCGTAAGTGTACAGCGTTACCGGTCGGCTGAAGGTGCTTTCAATGCGGTGATTGTCGTCGAAGGTGCCGCGAATATAAGCCGAAAGGCCTTTTACCCATGGCACATCCCATCGCAGATTCACCGTCATGGTGTTCATTTTGCCGGTGCTTTTGATATATCCTCCCAGTCCGTAGATGTTGACAAGGGGGTTGCCTCCGTTAATACTTGCCAGGTCGCCGTTGCTGAAACGGTACACCTGAAGAGGCGAATACGAATAGGCTGCCGACAGCGTTGAGTAGCTGCTGTTTTTTGAACGGGTGCGCGTTCCCTCCTCCGAGAACGACAATACCAGCCCCCTGGCCAGCGTTGCATCCAGTTTTGCACTGTATGTAAGGCGGTTACGGCCTATGCCTGTGTAAATACCCCTGGCGTCAGCCAAGCCTGTTGACAGATAGTAACGCACGAACTGGTTGCCGCCCGTCACCGATACGCTGTGGGTTGTAGAGTAGCCTGTTTTGTCGAGATAAGCCATATAGTCTTCGTCGCCATACACATTGGGTGCAGTATGGTTCTTGATTTGTTCGAGCTGTGCATCGGTATATTTCGCGATTGTCGTGCCCGGGGTATTGTCGACAGCACGGTTTCGCAGCAGGGCAAAATCGTAAGCGTTGAGAAATTCCGGATTGCGTGTCGACTGCTCTACGTTGTACTGGCCGCGGTAGTTCACATGAACTTTCTGGTCGCCCTTGGCGCGTTTGGTCTGCACCAGCACCACACCGTTTGCGGCTCTTGCGCCATAAACGGCAGCGGCGGCAGCGTCTTTCAGAATGGTTACGCTTTCAATGTCGTCGGGATTCAGGTCGGAAAGTCGCATCTCACCGTCGGACGTGGTAGTGCCGAAGCGCGGAACGCCGTCGATAACCAGCAGCGGAGCATCGTTGATACCGCGCACACGGATATTGGCTTCGCGCGCCGTGCTGGGGTCTCCGGTGGCTTGCATCACCTGCAAACCGGCTACCTGGCCGGTCAATGCCTGGTCAAGGTTCATCACTGGCTGCAATACAAGGTCTTCGGCTTTGATGGTTTCTATCGACCCTGTAAGGGCCGACTTCTTCTGAATGCCGTATCCTACGACAACCAGTTCGTCGAGCGTCTTTTCGTCGCTCGCCATTTTCACGCTCAGAGGCTTGCCTGCTGTTACGCTCACCATTTGTGTTTTCAGGCCCACGCTCGATATAACGAGGGTGGTCTTGCCTTCGGGAACCGAGAGGGTAAAGGCACCGTTGACGTCGGTTACGCCTGCCGTCTTTCCGTCTTGCGTCTTGACAACGGCACCGATAACGGGCTCGCCGTCGGCATCTACTACGCTACCTTTAACGGTTTGCTTTTGTGCCCATGCAGTGGCTGTAATACCAAAGGTTAAACACAGTGTTATAATTCTTGATTTCATATAATAATATGGGGAATTTTTATTTATATTCAGGAGTTAAAGACGTGAACTTCAGGAGTTAAAGGAGTTATGGAGTGAAGGAGTGAAGACAACACTTTGAAAATGTGAAACTGTCGAAGTCATAAAACAATACTTTTGTGAGGGAGTGAAGGAAGTGAACTTCAGGAGTGAAAGAAGTTATGGAGTGAAGGAGTGAAGACCATTGTATGTCTGTTGCATTAGCTCGAAAAATAGTAAACCTTATTCTGCACTTCTGCCCTATTCGTTACCTAACTCCTTCTCACTTCTTACTTTCTTAGCGTTTCGTTCTTCAATTTCTCACAAGCCCTTTACTTTTTGAGCAACTTGTTAATCGTTAAAATCTGGTATTCGTAGAACGCTTTTGTGGCAGCGTTGCCGGTGGCACGCTTGGCCGTGAACAGGCTGAGGGCGCGGCGAAGCTGACGCAACATCAGGGGCTTGTAAACCTCGTCGGGCAACGACGGCAGGCCGTAGTTGATGCGAACGAAGCTCGTTTCGGGGGCGTTATATTCGCAGGGCAGCAGGTCGCGCTGCTCCATGCCGGTGCTATTATTATAATAGGTGTAACCGTTATCGGCCAGTTTCACGAGCGATGCCTTTGTACCGTCGGCCTGAATACCGCTGGCACGCGCAAAAAGGGCTACGGCTTCGCTGGCCAGTTTCAGGTCGGCGTCGGTCAGTGAACGACCTTGTATCGTGGGCCTGAACACCTCGTTGAAGGCGTCGTCAACATAATTCGTCACACTGTAATTGCGCTGTGCATTGAGCTTATGGCCGTCGTCGATGCGCTGCAGACGGGTAGAGGCGAACAAACCGTTCACTACTGTGTTCTCGAAATTAGTGCGAATTTCGTCGGCGCGGTCAAATTTCATGAGCAATTTCTGAGGGCACAGCCACGATTTATAGCTGCGGGCCTGTGCCACCAACCATGTCATGGCACGGCGCATACCGGCTTTATCCACATATTCTACGGCCGGAAAAGTGTCGCCCTGGCGCACTTCGTGGTATCTTACACCGCCAATATACGGCAGTACATGGCCCAGATGGCGGGCATATTGCGACACTAAGCTCTTGTACATATCCTGCATATACGAATAGTCGGCACCGCGTTCGGCCGTCCATTTTTCCAGATTGCGCATAATAATCTTCAGGTTCGATATAGCGTAATTGCCGGCTTTTACGTGGTCGTTGCCCAAATCCTCGGTCTGTGCACTTACATCTACCGTTCCCATTACCTGCTGTGGCCCGAACTCGTACATCGCATCGCCGGCCTTTTCGCGTATCCATTGCGACAGAACGGGCTTTTCGTCGTCCATCGTCTGCGCTCCCTTTATCAGCCGGTAACCCCATTTGATGGCGTTAATATCCTCAACACCCAATACGGGCGGCGTCAGTTTCACGCCGCGTTCCATATCTCCGGGCTGGGCAATAAAGTTGTTACGGGCATAGTCCATAATGCTGGGCGTGGTGCCATACTTCTGTGTAAACGACGGGCTGCGCAGGCTGTCCACGGGAAATGCAAAGCTGGCACCCATGTTATGCATCAGTCCAAGCGTGTGCCCTATTTCGTGAGAAGTGACATATCGCATCGATTCCTTCATCACCTCGTCGTCAAATGTTTTCTTGTGCGTGCGGTAGTCAACGGCCCCCGTTTGCACAAACCTCCAGTTATGCAGCAGGCTGATGACGTTGTGATACCATATAACGTCGGCCGTCAGTATCTCACCCGTGCGCGGATCCACATAGCTTGGGCCCATGGCATTGGCGGTTTCGGTAACGGCATATTTCACACAGCTGTAACGCATATCGTCAGGATCGAACGCCGGATCGTTCTTAGGATAGTCGCGAACCTGCACAACGTTTTTGAAACCGGCGGCTTCGAACGCGGCGTTCCAGTCGAGAATGCCCTGCTTTACCGTGCTGCGCCACTTCTCAGGAAAGGCCGAATCGACATAGAAAACGATGGGCTTCTTCGGCTCTACCAGCTCACCGGCGAAGTATTTCTGACGGTCACTGTCGCGCGGTTCGATGCGCCAGCGATGAATAATGCTCCTTTCGTCAACGCGATCGGCCTGCGAACTATACACCTTCTGGCCGGTCGAGAAATACCCTACGCGCCTGTCGTGCAGGCGGGCACGCATCAATGTGCCGGGCGCACGGTAAAGAGAGCGGTGCATTACCACCGAATAGGGCTTGTCGTTGCCCGACAGCGAAAACGTGAGCAGGGTTTTTATTTCGATATTCAGCGGGAAATTCTTCACCTCGCTGATGCCCGAAGCGTCGCTCTGATAGGTGCCCTTCAACCCCTTCGGGCCTCCGAAGAGCACCGAAAGCGGGTTGTCGGCTTTGACGGGACTGATGCTTTTTTCGTTGCTTCCAAAAAAATTGGTTACGTCAATCAGCACGCGTCCGCCCCGCTGCGCGGCAATTTTAAACCCCTTCAGCACCGGGTCGGCAAAGTTGGTACGAAACGATGCCGCTATGGGGTCGTCGCTGCTTACGACGTTTCCCTGCTGAACCAGGTGCAGCATAACCTTTACACTGTCGCGGCTGAAGCGCACAAGCATGGGGCGATCAACCATCTGGCCGGCCACATAATCGTGTGTATTGCTCGTCTGCGCAATGCGGTTCGAGAGAATATACGGGTGTTTCATGGCCGAATCGGCCAGTTCGAAGAACAGCTTTCCGTCCTTCTGGTTCAGATAAACGGGAAACATGCCGTTCATCCGGCGCGCTCCCTTCAGCGTGCGTGTCCAGTCATCGGTTTTCAATTTCGCCACCAGCGCGGTGTCAACGCCCTTTGCGGCTTTCTTTCTTTTGGCCGTCACCGGAACCAACGATGCCATTACGGCGACAAATACAACAAACAACAGTTTCTTCATCCGAATGTTTTAATTTGACAATTCCAAAAATATCTTCGTACTATTGCTGAATACAAAATACCCTGATATGCAAAAGTAAGACATTTAACATGAAACAGGTACGCGAAGATGGGGAAAGTTTCAGGCCGGATGCAAAAAAATATCATGAAATCATCATTTTTGGCTATTTATTTCATTTTTGTATAAAAAAATCGCAAAAAAAGTTTCAACGTACGCAATTATTTATTACTTTTGTACCTGTAGACAACGTAAAGACACCCGAAAAGTACGCAAATGGCGTGCAAACGGTTGTCCAAACTACTACAAAACACCCCTTCGGGGTATCGTCAAACCTTAAAAACCTGCTGTTATGTTATTAACAACCACACCCACTATTGAAGGTCATCCCATCACCGAGTACAAACAAGTAGTAACCGCCGAAGCCATTATCGGTGCCAACCTGTTCAAGGATTTCTTCGCCAATTTGCGCGATACATTCGGCGGTCGCGTCAAAAGCTACGAAAAAGTTTTACGCGAAGGCAAGCAAACGGCTATGGACGAGCTGATGGATGCCGCCAAAGCCGTAGGGGCAAATGCCATTGTAGGCATCGACATCGACTATGAAACAGTAGGCGCACGCGGCTCAATGCTTATGGTAGTAGTAAGCGGAACCGCAGTAGTTATAGAATAAAAACAGCCCGATGGCTGTATTATAGCTGTGAAGCTATTGCATTGAAACTTTTTTGCAACGATAATTTATGGGCATTAGGTCTGCATTTTCATATGGTAAAAAGAGCCACGAGAAGCTCGCAGCACAGGCTGCAGCCGTGTAGTGGCATGAGGGGCGGGGGACAAAGCCTACAATCCACCCGCCCCCATTTTTTTGTTTTTGTGCAGGCAACTCTCTGTTATGCGCCGCCTTTAACACAATGATGCGAACACAATGATTTCCGCCATAGGTGCACATAAAACAATTTTCTGCAGAGATTCGCCCGTATGAGTGCCTGGAAGAAAATTGAAAAGCTCTGATATTCAACAGCAAAAACATCTTGCTACAGGGCCTCTTTCCGGTATAGCTCTGATAAGTTGGGTATACTTACGGCCCGTATGCTCACAGAGATTTTTGCAGCGTTCTACAATCATGCCATTTCCAAAAACACCATTAACGGTCTTCATGAAATGGAAACACCGATATTATCCCGACAACAAGCAAGCGGGGCTTAGCCTTCTTTCAGACTAAACCCCGCTCCGTTCTTTTCCAAAATTGTCTTTCATTCCATTTGAGCCAGATTGCGGTTTCCGCCTCACGGCGTCGAACCACCATCTAACATCAAATTGTGTTACCTGAAAAATAATCAATCTTAATACCTAAAACTAATAACCTTTTGAACCTAAAAAACAATCTATCAAAACCTAAAAACTAAAAACCTATATGAAAAATCTACTAACTTATTTATCTTTTATCGTGGTGCAAAGTTAGCAAACCTTCTCCATATCTGCAACAATTACAAGCTAAAAATAATGCCTTTTAAGCTTATTTTTGACTTGAATCAATCAATTGTGCGCGCACACAACACTTTTTTACCATCTTTTCACGCTTGTTTAACTTTCGCAAGCACGGAATAACGGTTCAGCAAACACAACGGGATAAGAGCCAGAGGGTTACCACCTTATTATATATATGCAATGAATCAGAGGCCATAACCCTGCCGCCCTGCTGTATACGGTATCATCAACGGAACACTTGTCACGACACCGTATTATCGCAGCTGTAACCCGAAGGCTCCTTACATCAAATCAGAATACAGCACCTTTTTGATTTCGTCCTCGTGGTCATACACAAAGCGGGCGACGATACTTGAGAGGATGGCCGACGTCGAGAGCTTCTCCTGACCGGCATATTTCATGCGGTCGAGCACGTTCTTCAAACTTTCATCAATATAAATGGTGGCCAGTTTGCCGCCTCCGTTCTTATACTGTGTGGCCATATCGAGAAACAGCTGCCACGAATCGGCCGAATTATCCTTGACGATATGATACTCGCGCATGGTGTTTTCCTTCGGCCGCCGGCCGCGCGCGGGAGCAGCTTTGGGGTCGTCATTTCCGGCGTTTTCGGCATCAACCGTACCCCTTGCCGGCTCTGCGCCCGAAACGGACGGCCTTTCAGTTCCGAATTTCTCAACGGGCTCCCCTACTCTACCTGCCTCACTGTCAGCGTATTCCTCATTTCTGACATCGTATTTTCTGCCGTTTTCAGGCAGAGGTTCCGATGCCGGCACTGTTTCGTTATTACGCTGTGAATCAGATGTTTTCACGCTTTTGTCGCCAGTTTCCGGTTTTGTCGTGTTTTCTTCCTCATTCAGAACCGCCGTCTCTTCATCGTCGTCGTCAACGGTGGTTTCAATCACTTTGGGTGCAAAATTGCTCTTTCCGTTCTGCAAATCGTGCACTAATCCCTGGATTCCTCCCGGCAGGAGGACGCTTGTCTTTTTCTTTGCCATAGTTTTCAAACGGATTTTAGCTTTTCAGTATTTTGTCTTTTCTGTGAGCCGGCTGCCTGACGGGACAACGTTATCACGATTAAAGAATATAAATATCTGAAAATTTATTTATACTTTTATATGTTTGCGTTTTTATTTGTTTATATATTTATATACGAATGGCGTTGTAATTCATCTCTCCTTATTATATTTTTATCTGCGCCCGGCGTTGTTTTCTTCTGCCTCATACCCTATTATCATATATAACTTATGCCCATCGCGATGACACCTTATTATATTATTATATGTGCCTGACGTTGTTTCTGGTTGCTTCTCAGGCCTGTTTTATAATCTCCCGGCTGAATTTTCGTCTCCCTTTCAGGCTGTGAAAGTGTGTTCGGAATGCTTTTTCGGAGAACGGGCAGGGGGCTGCAGGGAAGAGAATCGTTCAATCGTCTTTCATGCGCCGTATCATAAAGTCGAATGCTCCCTTTACGGCATCGCGCTGCGAGGCGGTTATTTCGAAGGTGTTGATGCGCTTCAGCGAGGCGCGTGCAGTGATGCGGGGCGTTACCGAACCCAGCTGTTTGAATATGGCATCCGTCTGTTTCCACATGCGAAGCTCGTCGGCAGTACCAATACGCACGTCGATACGGTTCGGCACAAAGAACAGCCGGGCGTTCATTTCGGGCGTTGCTTGCCGCAGGGCATTGATAACCTGGATGAAAGTTCCCGTCGAATCGAGCGTTTTTTCCTCGTATTCGTAGGGACAGATAATGAAGTCGGCGTTGGTAAACATCGGCACCAACCCGTCTTCAGATACGTTGCCGGGCGAGTCGAAAAGCACGTAACCTTCGGTTTGCGAAGCCGATTCCATCAGCTGTTGCATCAATTCCGGGTCCTGCACGTCAAAGTCTTGCACGGTGTAGGGCTCTTCCATGCCGTCGTAAATCTCGCGGTCTTTCTTTCGCTGCATCATGATTGTCTTCTGCAAGTCGGTATCAATAAGGCACACATCCTGCTTTTTCCATGCCAGATAATTGGCAAAAAGCATGCACAGCGTCGATTTTCCCACGCCACCTTTCTGATTTGCAAAAACTATCTTATGATTCTTCATACCTTATTATATAATGGTTTATTTATATTTTTATCGATTTAAACGAACATATTTTTATATGTATCATTTTTTATATTTGCAAATATAGGTATTTTTATCTATATACACAAATGTTTTTTCATACTTTTAATGGTTTATGCTTTTATTCATTTAAATGTTTATATTTTTATTTACTTAATTGTTTATCCATTTATATTTTAATATTTTAAATTGTTTATTTGTTCATATTTTAATATGTAAAAATACGGATTTAATTATATATTTATATTTTTATATGTTTAATCAGGCCTTACGAAAACACTGCCGGACAGGCAGCCATACAGCAGAACAAACAACTGATAACCCGCACGTTACACAACAAAAAACGAACCACCATAAACAAAGAGCAATATATATATAAATAAATAAGTAAATATTTGCTTGTATAAACAAATAAAGAATTAAAGAAATAAACAAATAAATCTGCATATAATTAAATATATAATAAAACAAATAATTGCAAACATAACAATATAAACAAACATATAATTGTTTATATTAAAATATTATTATATAAACAAATCATTATATTAAAATACTAATGTATAAATAAATGCAGATATAAACAAATAAAAATGTGTAAATACAAAGGTATAATAAAATAAAAATGTTAAAATATAAATATATGCAGTAAACCACAGGGGAATCAGCCAAAAACCATCAATTTGAGAATATAAAGAAATAAAAATATCTATTGTTGGTGATTTTGAACTTTTAGACGGTTTGGGCGGGCAACAAAGGAAAGAGCTATTAGTTACAGCTGGAGCAGAAATGTTATATGAATATGTGAAATCTTATGTAGCAAGTATGACTATGTTCGATAAAATTCCCGTGATGGTTAATTTGCCAGATGTTGATTTTAAAAAAATGTATGAAGACAATAACAAAAAATAGTGATACATAATGAATTTAAGCAGGGTTAATTTTGGTTTCAAAATATAAAAAGATGGAGGAATCAAAATGAAAAAATTATTTGTAATTTTAACATTAGCATTTGTTAGTGCTAACACATTCACAGAAACATTACATTTTAAAAATTGTAAGGAAGCTAGATCAAAAGGCTATAAAAATATCAAAAAGGGTGAGCCTGGATATGCAAGACATTTAGACAGGGACAGAGATGGAATCGCTTGTGAAAGTAAATAAATTTTTAAAAACAGGAAATGGCAAAAAAATTATTCATATATTTTTATCAATATTTGCTGGTTCAATGATTTATATATTATTTCGAGAAAAAAATTTACTAATGTTTAAATGGTTTAAATTTTTGAAATTGGATTTTATAATAAATTTTTTGAGAGATAATTTTTATAAATACAGAATATATATTCCCAAAAGTGTCTTATTTTCTTTACCTGACGCTTTCTGGGTATATTCATTTACAATGTTTTTAAGTATTTATTTTAAAAATAGAATTATACTTTCATCAATATTTGCTGGAAGTATAATAACAGAAATATCACAACTTTGGTTTGTAACTGGAACATTTGATATATATGATGTTATATATATGTTTGTATTGTATTTAATTGCAATGTATTTTATAAAAAAAATTGAGGAGGAAGAAAAAATATGAAAAAGAAAATAGGTTTATTGATTGGATGTGCTTTGTTTGTAATTTTAGCAGTTGGAAGTGTTGGGGGTAATGATTCAAAATCAGATTCAAATTCTGGCACAAATAATGCAAGTACTGAGAAAAAAGCGGTTACGTATGAAAAAATAACGGCTAAACAATTAGTTAGTGACTTGGAAGGAAATGCTTTAAAAGCTGCTCAAGCTCATAAGGGTAAAGATTATGAAATTACAGGAGTTTTAGGTAATATTGACGCACAAGGAGACTATGTAACGATCGAACCTTCAGGTGATGACCTTACACTTACAGGAGTTCAGGCATTTGTAAAAAATGATGATCAAAAAAAAGCGATTGCTGAACTTTCTAAAGGCGATAAAATAACTGTAAAAGGTAAAGTTAAAGACGTTGGAGAAGTTATGGGATATTCAGTTGATATTGCTGAAATATCTAAAGCTACAAGTAAAAAATAATAAATTTATAAAGAAGCTGGGAAATGCTTCTTTTTTGTTGCTTTTTGTAAAAATTTAAAAAAACACTTGACTTGTAACTAAAAATAAATTACAATATATTTTTATTAACTTAATAATTGACAATCAAACTAATTAGGAGTAAAATATATCTAAACTTATCTAAGATTAAATTTTTTGTGTTTAAAATTTAATTTGGGAAAAATACTTTTTTAGGAGGATATTATGAAAATGAGAAGTCAGTTAAAAAAAGGATTAATTGTTTTAGCGGGGATTGCAATGCTGAGTACGAGTCTTCTTGCAAAGGAAATAGTAACGTATCCAAAAGATAATAAAGCTACTCAAGCGTTAGGATTTGAAAAACTGGAAAATTCATTTGGTATTTCTTCAAGTGCCAAAGGAAACACTGTTTATATTAATTCAGGTGGAAAACCTCTTGAACGTGTTTTTGGAGCAGTGGAAGACAACAACAACAAATTTCCTGAAATAAAAAATAATAAGGTAATTATTAATGGTGGAGTTCTTGCAACAAATGGGTTTTGGGAAAGAGATGGAGTAAAAACAGTAAGAGGCGGAAGTGTTTATGGTGGTGCTGGACAAAATTCAGTAGTTAGTGACAATGAAATAATAATAAAAGGTAACTCAAAAATTGGTGGTAATGTTTATGGTGGTTATAGCCATAGAGGTTCTGTTATAAATAATAAGATTGTAATAGAAGGCAATTCTGTATTGTTTGGAAAAGAAAGTATACTCTTTGGAGGAAGAGGAAGCCGTAATATAAACGTGAAAGATAATAAACCTGCACCTATTGATGTGATAACTGGAAACACACTGGATCTAAAGGCAAAAAATGTGAAAGTGAAAGATGTTAAAAATTTTGAAAAAATTGTATTTGAAATATCTAATGCAAATAGACAAAATGACAAAATATTGATACTTACAAACAGCGAAGGAGCAGCTCCAGAA
>ERZ772945.1568-NODE-1568-length-15798-cov-7.982024_pt1 | contig 15798 bp, 14 predicted proteins | sample MGYA00511681_ERZ772945 | MGnify/ENA primary metagenome ERZ772945 (study PRJEB29015, sample SAMEA2737943) | human oral metagenome | biome: human oral; feature: human-associated habitat; material: dental | place: China | collected 2143 ...
TTAAATTTGAAAGATAAAAATGATTTTAATAATGAAATTTTGGAAAAAAATGGAACAAATAAAATAATTATCGAAAGACGGATTTTTCGAGATGGCGATAATTTGGAGAGAATTATTGACGAGAGAGGTCAGTATGCGAAAACGGCTGTAAAAGTGTTGAAAACTTATCCTGAAAAAAATGTGACGCTTGTGGAATGTGAGCTTTTTACGGGAAGAACGCACCAAATTCGTGTGCATTTGAAATCGATTGGGCACACAATTGTTGGAGATGAGCTTTATGGAAATGGCTTAAATAAAGAGCTTGGGATAAATAGACAATTTTTACATGCTTACAAGGTAAAATTTACACATCCTGCGAGTAAAGAGGAAGTTGAATTGGAAATACCTATTTTTACTGATATGAAAGACTTTTTAGAAAAATAATTTTTATTAGTTGAGATAAATAATTTTACAGAATAACGATAGATAAAGAATAATTAAAATTAAAGAAAGGAGAAAAATGAAAAAATTTAATTTTTCTGTTGATTTAATAAACGACAGCATTTTGAAATCACTACTGATTTTTTCAATACCAATTTTAGTGTCAAATATTTTTCAGCAACTTTACAATATGGCGGACATTGCTATTGTTGGACACACTTTAGGAGACAATTCACTTGCAGCAATTGGGGCCTCAGCAGCAATTTTTGAGCTAATTTTTGGTTTTGGGCTTGGAATTGGGAATGGACTTAGTATGGTTGCAGCGAGAAGTTACGGAGCGAATAATAAAAATCTTTTGAAAAAATCGGTTGCAGGTTCGATTGTTATTGGACTTATGGTAACAATTGCTGTAATGATTTTATCAAGATTTATTTTAATGCCGTTGCTAAAAATTTTACACACACCTGAAAATATCATAAATGAAGCATTTGAATACATAAATATTATAACAATGTTCATAGGAGTAACTTTTTCCTATAACTTGTCATCAGGACTTTTGAGAGCAATCGGAAACAGTTTTATGTCGCTTGTATTTTTAGTAATTGCCTCAATTTTGAATATTTTTCTTGATATTTATTTCATAACTTCCCTAAAAATGGGAATTGGTGGTGCAGCAGTCGCAACTGTTATCGCACAAGCAATATCTGTAATTTTAAGCGTAATTTACATTTACATAAAAGAACCAATTTTAATCCCAAGAAAAAAACATTTCCGATTCGATGCAAAATTATACAGAGAATTGCTTGGACAAGGAATATCAATGGGCTTAATGATTGCAATTGTATTAACAGGATCACTAATTTTACAATACGCAATAAATGGATTTGGTTATTTAATCATCGCTGGACACACTTCGGCAAGAAAATTAATGGGATTTTGCAACATTCCACTAACAACAATGGCACTTGCACTAGCAACCTTCGTTTCTCAAAATAAAGGAGCCGACAGAGTCGACAGAATACGAAAAGGTGTATTTTACGCAAACCTAATGGACATCTTTTTTGCAATCGGAATCACAATTTTCGTTTACTTATTTTCAAAAAATATGATTCACTTAATGTCTGGCTCAAACTCCGAAGTAGTCCTCTACAACGGCTCAACCTACCTAAAAATCGCCTCACCATTTTTCACAATATTAGGCGTTTTATTCAACTTAAGATACGCTCTACAAGCTCTAGGAGAAAAAGTAATCCCTCTAGTTTCCAGCATAATTGAATTTTTTGGAAAAATAATTTTCGTAATTTTTATTGTTCCAAAGTTGGGGTATTTTGGTGTGATGATTTGCGAGCCACTTATTTGGATTGTGATGACTGGGCAGTTGGCTTGGGCGTTTTATGGGAATGAGTATATTAGGGAAAAAAACTGGAATAATAAAAAAACAGGGCATTGTTAAAATGATGTCCTGTATTTATAATTTATAAAAAATTAATTTGTTATAAGACTGCAAAGTTTCTTGTTATCTGAAATACGATATAAATCCATTTTAGGTCTATTTTTTTTATCAAACGAATAAGATAATTTGTAATCTGAAAAAACTTGTGTTTTATCATTTAAGTTTGTAAAATAGATAGAATTTTCATTTTCTTTTACTTCGTAATCTAATTGTGAAAGTTCAAGCGAAACTTTTCCTGTTTTTAATGCTGCACGATTATCCAATATGCTAACTGAAATAGACGGCTTGCTATTTTCATTCAAGAATTTTATATAAGTAAGTCCCTTAAAAGTTCTGTCAACAGAATAAGGGCATCTCCAAACTTCAGAAGATATTTGGTCAATATTAGTGTCAGAAAAACTTAAACTGCAAATTAACAAAGAAAATAAAAATATAAATTTTTTCATAAAATCACTCCCAAATAATAATTTTTTTTATATTTTATAATATTTTTTTAGGAAAATCAACAATAAAAACTAATATTTAAAATTTCACATTATTTTTAGAACTAAACGCATTTTGAAAAAATCCATCGGATAAGTTAAATTCAAAAGTTTCACGGCTGATGTAACCGACAGTTTTGTCGCTTTCGTAAAGTTGAATGAGAAAATCTGCCATTTCTTCGGATGTATGATAGTTTGGATAAGATTTATCATAATCAAAATCAGTTTTACCAGTTGCGACATTTCCAAAGTTAGTTTTGGTTGCAGCGGGTGCTAGGACTTTTGCTTCTAATTGTGCGTTGTTTTGCTTTAATTCTAGTGCGAGTCCCTCTGTGAAGGCGTTTACGTAAAATTTTGTGGCACAGTAGACAATTCCGTTCGGGACGATTGTGTAGCCTCCTGCTGAGGAGATATTGATTAATTGAGATCCTTTTTTGTTGTGATAATCTTGGACGTATAAGGAAGACAGCAAAGTTAATGTTTCAATATTGAGATGAAGCATATCTGAAATTTTATTTAAAGGCTGCTCTTTTATATCACCATACATTCCAAAACCTGCATTGTTTATTAAAGTTTCAATGTGATAATTGTTTAATTTTGAATATAGTTCAGGGATTTTACCGACATCAGTTAAGTCAAAATCTATTACAATAATGTCCAAATTAGGATTTTTCTTCAAAATTTCTCTTTTTAAATTTTCTAGTAAATTATTTCTTCGTGCAATTAGAATAAGATTTTTATTTCTTTCTGCGAATTTTAGAGCCACAGCCTTTCCTATTCCCGAACTTGCTCCTGTTATAACAGTATATTTAGTTTTCATAGTTATTACCTCCATAAATTTGATAAATAGAGGATAACAGTTAGAGTATAGTATAAGTCAAGAGTTTTTTAAAAAATTTTCCCAAATTAATTTTTTCTAACAAGGTTTCCATTTTACCTCCAAAATTTTTTATTTGAGTTGTTTTCATTTCATATATTTAGTATAATATAAAATAACCAAAATATTTAATATTTATAATTAATATTCAACTATTATTTTTAGTTATAATAAAGAGAAGGAGAAAAAATAGAACAATGCAAATAAAGGAATTTTCAGAAAAAACAGGCTTAACTCCATATACAATAAGGTTTTATGAAAAAAAGGACCTGTTTCGTGTAAAAAGAGACGAAAAGAATAGAAGAATATACGATGAAACTGATATTGAATGGATAAAAATGTTAAAAAGATTAAAAGACATGGGAATGAAATTGAGTGAAATTAAGAAATATTCAGATTTGCGATATGAAGGGAACGGAACGATAAAAGAAAGAATGAAAATTTTGACAAATCATAAAAAATATGTAAATATAGAAATTGAAAAGTGGCAAAAATATTTACAAAATCTTGATGATAAACTTGAGATTTATGAGAGTTTTTTAAAAAGTATTTCTGAAAAATAAAAGGGTCATAAATATATAGAAATTAAGGAGAAAATATGCTTATTTTAGTAGAGCGAATATATTGCTTGCCAGTAAGCATATTTTTTTATTTGCTATATTCTTTCCATTAAAATAATATAGTTGTTATAATTCCGTTTAATAAATGCTCCTGATCCCTTGTAAAAATAAAAAGAATGAAATTGGCAAATATATATTTTGAGAAAAATTTCATATAGAAAAAATAAATTTTATATGATAAAATATGAGTAATTTTAAGTTTGTTAGAAATAACTTTTCTGAAGTAAAGAGTCTTGGCTCTTATAAAGATAAAAAGAATTGCGTTGCTGAATATACCTGCTGTATTTATTGGAATTCTTTGGGTTAAAAAATAAAGACAAGGAAAAAAAAGGATGGAAATAAATGAAAATAAATTTATGTCGAAAGTAAAAAGCTTTTTAGTATTAGTTTTATTTACAGTAATTTACTTTTTCTTTCAGAAAACAATATATCCGATATTAGCACTTTTGTTCTGGCTGATTTTTGCGATGCCGTTAGCAGGTGTAATTATTAATTCTCTAGAAATTTTACATCTTCCAGAAATAGTTATTAATATTATTGGTATTGTAATTTCAGGAATTGCTTTGATAATTGTGCTTATACTTGTATTTTATTTGGGATATTTGTGCAGTAAATTTTTGAAAAAAATAAATAAAACTGTATTAGGTGGTGCAATGATAGCAATTTTGATTTATTTTGTATATAAAATTTTTACAGAAACAGATGAGAGTACAGCAATGTTTGCACCAACAGCACGGGAAATACATATTTTTTGTACAGCATCACATATTTTTTATACAATCGGGGTATTTTATAGCGACAAAGTTAATAAAATATTAGATAGAATAAAATTTAAAAGAAAAAATAAATAAAAAAAGGAGAAGAAAAATGAAAAAAAATACAGATAAACTTGTGACGAAACAGGATAATCCTTTAGGATTAATTTTATTTTCAATAATTTATTTTTTAGTTCAGGAGGGGATATATCCAGCATTAGCATATTTATTTTGGTTTGCTTCTGCATTATTTTCTACAGCGGTTTTTTTTGTAGCTCCAGAACATATTTTGAAGATTTCTGTAATTGTGTTTTCGGTGATTTGCTTGATAATAATATTGGGAATTATGTATTTTTTAGGATATTTGTGCAAAGGATTTTTGAAAAAAATGAATAAAAAGGCATTAATTTGGATAATGATTGCAATATTGGTTTATTTTGTGTTTAGAGCTATTTTTGAAAATAAAAATAGTTCGATAATGTCTTATTTGACAAATGGGAAAAAATATATATTTTGTATAATGTCACATATTTCATTTGTAATCGGAGCATTTTATAACGACAAAGTTAAGAAAATTTTAGGTAGTATAAAATTTAAAAGAAAATAGTAATTATTTTTATAAATCCAATTTGTTTATGGCATTTTTATCTGCTATACTTAGTAGAAGCAGGTAATTTGTTTATAAATAAATTGGAAATTTTTTATATAAATTAAAAATAGGAGTATAGTTTATGAAAAGAAAACACAAAAATATAATGTTGCTTGGGACAGGTTCTAATGTGGGAAAAAGTATAATTAATGCGGGGTTTTGCAGAATATTTTATCAGAACGGGTATAGCGTGGTACCGTTTAAGTCGCAGAATATGGCTTTGAACTCATTTATTACAAGGGATGGAAAAGAGATGGGAAGAGCTCAGGTGGTGCAGGCTGAAGCCGCTAATATCGAGCCACAGGCATTTATGAATCCGATTTTGCTAAAGCCTACGACAGATAGAAAATCGCAAGTTATTGTAAATGGGAAAGTTTACAAAAATATGGATGCGAGGGAATATTTTGCTTATAAGCATAATTTGAAAAAGGATATAATGGCGGCATATAATCACATAAGGGATAACTTCGATATTTGCGTGCTGGAAGGGGCAGGAAGCCCTGCAGAGATTAACTTGAAGAAAGATGACATTGTAAACACAGGGATGGCAGAAATGGCTGATTCGCCTGCTATTCTAGTTGCCGATATTGACAGGGGCGGTGTTTTTGCGGCAATTTACGGGACGATTATGCTGCTTGAAGAAAGTGAGAGAAAACGGATAAAAGGTGTAATTATAAATAAATTTAGGGGAGATAAAAGCCTTTTGACTCCTGGAATTGAGATGATTGAAGAACTGACAAATGTGCCTGTTCTGGGAGTAGTGCCGTTTGTTCCGCTTGGAATTGAGGAGGAGGACAGTCTGGGGATTGACAAGTATAATGTGAAAAAAGAAGGGAAAATTCGGATTTCGGTTATTAAACTAAAACATATATCGAATTTTACTGATATTGACGCACTTAGCCATTATAACGATGTTTCCTTGAAATACGTTACAAAAAGCTCTGAACTTGGAGATGAGGACATTATTATTATTCCTGGTTCAAAAAATACTGTGGAAGACATGAAGGACTTAATTGATAAAAATATAAGCAGGGAAATTATAAGGCTTGCAAAAAAAGGAACAATAGTATTTGGAATTTGTGGCGGTTTTCAGATAATGGGACAAAAAATAATGGATCCTCAAAATATCGAATCTAATCTAAAAGAAATTTCAGGCTTAGATTTACTTGACATAGAAACTGTTATGGAAACGGCAAAAACAACAACACAGTATGAAAATAAAATAAAAAATGCCGATGGAGTGCTAAGCGGAATGGAAGGCATTGAAATAAAAGGCTATGAAATACATCAAGGCTACAGTTATCCTGTAAATGAGGAAAAAATTGAAATAAAGTGCATTTTTGACGATGAAAAGTTAAAAGGTGCTGTGAAAGGCAATGTTGTCGGAACGTATATTCACGGAATATTTGACAATTCTGAATTTACAAATCATTTTCTGAACAAAGCAAGAAAACTTAAAGGGCTAGACAAAGTCGATGAAAACTTTAGTTTCAAAGAATATAAAAACAGGGAATATGATAAATTGGCACAAATTTTGAGGGAAAATGTGGATATTGAGAAGGTTTATGAAATAATGGGGATTAAATGAATTGACATTTGTAATAAAAATTTAGATTGTCCATGTGCTTTATCTTTGGATATGGTGACAAATGAAATCAGAAAATATATAATTTAAATGATTAAAAATTTTCAAAAATGTTTTGCTGAAATTAAAGACATCGAAATAAAAAAACTATATAATTAATTTTTAGGAGATTTAGAAAAAATGAAGAGTGAATATGATAAAAATGATGATGAATTAGTAGAAAGATATAAAAATGAAAATTTAGAAATTTATAATTATAAAGGAATAACATTAGGGGATAGCGTAGAAAAAATTTATCCTCTTATGAAAATTTATCATACAGAGTATCGTAAAAATGACAGAAGAGAAAGATATAACTTAATAATGGAAATAGAAAATTCATATATTCACATAGACATATATTCAAGAAAAGTAGTGGAAATAGAAATCTATGATGAAAATTATTTATTAGGCGAATTTAAAGTTGGAAGTGAGATGACAACTGAATTATGTGAAAAATACGATCTTTTAGATGTAGATGATGTAGATACAGGGGAAATATATTATTATCCTGAAAAAGGGTTTATGCACGCAGAATTTTGTGTAAACCCTGAAGATGTTATATCAAAAATAAATAAAATAACTTTTTCCATATATGTAGAAACTCCTTCAGAAAATAATGTTAAAGATACTTTAAAAGCCAAAAGAATAGAAGATATTTACCATTCATTATATAATTTTGGAAAAATAGAAATAGATATTGAAAATAAAGAAATTATTGGAAGATTAGAAGAAAATATATTTACATTTGATTTATTGAACGGTAATTTAAAAAATATTGAAATTAAAAAATAAGAGATTGAAATAAAAATGAATTTGATTTTAAAGAAAATTTAGACAAAACAGTTAATATATTTTATCATTATAAGTTTTGTATAAGGAGACAAAAATGGATTTTCATGGTGGAAATATTTATAAAATATTCAGGGAAAAAAATATAACAGAAATACTGGATTACAGTTCAAATATTAATCCTTACGGAGTGCCTGAGAGCCTAAAGCAGAAGATTGCTGAAAATATTGGGATTCTTGAGAAGTATCCTGACCCTGATTATGTGGAATTGCGTGAAAAATTGGCTCAGCTGAATAAAGTTGAACTGGAAAATATTGTGCTGGGAAATGGTGCAACAGAAGCTATATTTTTGTTCATAAAAGTAATAAAGCCCGAAAAAGTGCTGATTGTGTCGCCTACTTTTGGTGAATATGAAAGGGCAGTAAGAGCGTGCAAAAATTCTGAAAGTCAGAAAATTGAAATTGAATATTTTGAATTAGAAGAAAAAGACGAGTTTAGGCTTAATATTGGGAAATTAAAAAAGGAACTTGAGAAAAAATATGATTTGGTAATAATTTGCAATCCGAATAATCCGACTGGAAAATTTTTAAAAATGGCTGAAACAGAGGAAATTTTGAGAGAATGCAATAGATATGATACAAAGTTATTTATTGATGAGGCATTTATCGAATTTTTAGAGGATGGACTAAAGGAAAGCATTGTAAATAGTGGGGAAAATAAGAAAAATTTGTTTGTAACTCGTGCATTTACAAAATTTTTTGCTATTCCAGGACTACGATTGGGATATGGAATTTATTTTGACAAAAGTTTGGAAAAAAAAATCACTGAAAAAAAAGAGCCGTGGAGCGTGAATAATATTGCTGAAATGGCTGGAATAACGGTGCTTGATGATACAGAATATATCGAAAAGACATTAAACTGGATAACAGAAGAAAAAAAATATATGTATGAAAAACTGGATGAAATTTCAGGAATAAAGCCTTATAAAACAGAAGTAAACTTTATTTGTGTAAAAATAAAGGATGAATTGATTTCTAAAGGGCTGAATGTGAAAAAGTTGAGGGAAAAAATGATGGAAGAAGGAATTTTAATAAGAGATGCATCCAATTTTAAATTTTTGGATGAAAGATTTTTTAGGCTGGCAATTAAGGATAGAAGGAGTAACGACAGAGTTATTGAGGCTTTGAAAAAAATTTTAGAATAGAAGATAGGCAATTGTAAAAGTAAGCTAACTAATATCATAAGGGGTCAAGTCCTCTTGTTAGAGAGCAGAAAAAATAAAAAAATTAAAAATTTTAGAATACTGTATTTATCAGAATTTTTAGACTTTTACAAATAGTTAGAATAAAAAAGAAAGGAATGTTATTTATGAAAAGGAAATTATTGTTTATTTTATCATTGTTTTTAATTTTCTCAATTTTTTCTTTTGGGGAAAATTTTCCTGAAAAGGCAAAAAATATAGATGGATTCATTCCAAAAGGCTGGAAAACTGTTCTTTCGGCTAAAGGAGATTTAAATAATGATAAGCTTGAAGATGTTGCCATCATTATCGAAAAAACTGATAAGGCAAATATTGTAAAAAACGAGAATCTTGGCTCTGAATATTTAAACTTAAATCCAAGAATACTTTTGGTTTTATTCAAGCAAAAAAATGGAAGCTATATTTTGGCAGGCAAGAATGATAAAGGTTTTATCAAAAGCGAAGGAAATAAGGAAAGTCCAGCTCTTATGGATACTTTAGACAGCATTAGCATAAAAAATAATATTTTAAAAATTAAACTTAATTATTTTTTGAGTGCGGGAAGCTGGTCTGTAACACAAAATACCTACACTTTTAGATTTCAAAACCAAAAGCTTGAACTTATTGGATTTGACAATAATTCATTTATGAGAAATTCTGGCGACCAAGAGAAACTTAGCATTAATTTTTCAACTAACAAAGTAAAAATCATTGCTGGCGGAAATATTTTTGATGAAAAGGCAAATAAACCTAAGGAGGAATGGAAAACTGTTAATATTAAGAAAAAATATGTGTTAGATGAGATGACAAGCGATATAGTCGGTGAGATTATGAAATATATTTATTAGTATTTTAAATAGGGAATTCTTATGACTTATAAGATATTCCCTATTATTTTATTTTGTTATAATTAATATTAAATTGAATTGACAAAAAATGGAAAAGTTAATAGAATGTAAGTAGGCAACAATTTACGGGGCAGAAGGAGTATAAAATTTAGATGAATAATTTATTTAATCAGAAAATACTAGCTAAAAAAGCTGAAGAAGAAGTGGATTTGAGCAAGCATAATTTATTTGAAAGAAGAAAAGCGTTGGATAAGTAGAGAAAAACAAGAAAATTACATGTAAAAAAATATTGTATTTGCTGAATTTTTTAGACTTTTACAAATGATTATAAGCAGATAAAAGAAAGGAGTGAACACAAATGAAAATAAAAAATCTTCACATAAAAGAATACAACGGACTTGAAAATTTAGATATAAATTTTGAGTCAGAAGGAAAAGTTTTGGATTTGGTGGTTCTGGCTGGAATTAATGGGAGTGGGAAAACTAGAGTTTTGGAAAGTATTCGTTATTGGTTTGAAATGTTTAGAAGCAAAGCTGTTAATGTGGAATTATTCTATGAAAAGAATGAAAGAGAAGTATTGGAAAGTATTATGAATAGTGAAAGATTGACAGAAACTGAAAAAGAATTGCAAAAAGATATTGAATTTACAGATTGTTTGAGAAATATAAAATTTTATAATGATGATTGTAAAAATAATAAATTTGAAAATAAAAATTCAAAAATAATAAGCAGAAGTTTTGAAAAGTTAAAAATATTTCCAAAATTAATTTATGTTCCAACTGAGATTAATTTTGAGGAAATTAAGAAAGCGCAAACTAATTTGAAAAAAGAATATAGTTTTATTAATATCGTAGATTCATACGAAATTAAGGATATTCCATCCTATATTGCGACACGGATTTCAAAAGTTGCAAATGAAGAAGAAAATTTGACGATGGGACAAGTTAGAAAAAAAGTTTTTGCGGAAATTAATGGGATTTTTGAAATTTTGGAGTTGGATGTGAAACTTTCAGAAATATCGAAAGATGAGAATAGTATGCCGATTTTCACTGATTCTAGTGGGAAAAAATTTGGAATAAATGAACTTTCTTCTGGGGAAAAGCAGTTATTTTTACGGACTTTGGCGATAAAAATGCTGGAGCCTGAAAATTCCATAATTATGATTGATGAGCCTGAATTGTCGTTGCATCCGAAATGGCAGCAAAAAATTGTTGATGTTTATAGAAAAATTGGTAGAAATAATCAGATTATTTTAGCAACTCATTCGCCACATATTTTAGGAAGTGTGGAAAAAGAGAATATAATTTTATTGGAAAAAAATAAAAATGGAATTGTAGAAGTTAAAACGGGAGATAAGTTTGGAAATTCATATGGACAGACTACAGGAAGAATACTTGAAGATATAATGGGATTAGAAACAGATAGAAATCCTAGTGTGAATAATTTGCTTACTTTGGTAAAAGAAATGGTTAAAAATGAGAATTATGAGAATTCTGAATTTAAGGAAAAATATACTAAAATAAAAGATATTTTAGGAGAAGATGATAGAGATTTATTTTTAGTAGATATGGATTTGCAAATAAAAAAGGGGAGAAAAAATGCTGAAAGTAGATAAAAACGATGAGCCAGAGTTTTTTACGGAATTTAAAAAGAAAAGTAATCCGAAAAGCTGGAAAGATTTTGATTTTAAAATAAAGAGCAAACTAAAAGAATATATGCTTGAAAATGAGCAGAAAATAGATGGCAATTATTTTTGTCCTTATTGCGAAAGACAAATCAAAATTGAAAAAAGTCAAATTGAACATATAAAGCCAAAAGATAAATTTCCTGGGTTGTTCAATAATTACAGTAATTTTTTGGCAGGTTGTCTTGAAAATCAGAGTTGTGGCTCAATAAAAGGAAATAGGTGGGATGATAAATTTATAAATCCAGTTGAAAATAATCCCGAAGATTATTTTGAATATAGCATTAGTACAGGGGAAATAATCCCAAAATATAAAACTGGAACAGAGTATGAAATGGCAATGAAAACAATAGATATGTTGAATTTAAATCAGAAAAAATTATGTGAAATAAGAAAAACCATGATTTTGGAAATTTTAAATGTGAATATAGAAAATATAAAATACATCAATAAATTTCCAACACTAAAAAAATTTTTAATCAAAAACATAAAATTTTTATCTAAAAATAAATAATAAATAAAAAAATAGGAGGAAAAAAGTATGGAAAGAAAAGATATACCAAAGGAATATAAATGGAATTTAGGCGACATTTATGAAAATTATGAAAAATGGAACGAAGATCTTGCAAAAATCAAAAAAATTCAAGAAGAACTTGTAAAATTTAAAGGAAAATTTGATAGCGAAGATAAACTTCTGGAATTTTTGAAAAAGCAGGAAGAGTCTGAAAAAATTGCTTACAAACTTTATAGATATCCGCAACTTGCGAGAGATCTTGACTCATCAGATAAAGAAGCGACTGAAAATATGCAAAAAATTCAATTTTTGTTTGCAAAAATGGGAACAGAACTTTCTTGGGTAAATCCAGAACTTATTGAAAACAGAGAAAATATTGAAAAATGGATTCAAAAAAAAGAATTTTCAGATTACAGATTTGGACTTGAAAACTTGTTTAGACTGCAAAGCCATGTTTTGGATGAAGATAAGAGTAAGCTGCTTTCTTATTACAGCTCATATTTTTCAGCACCAAGAAGCATTTATTCTGAAATAACAGTAACTGATGTAGATTGGCCTTTAATTAAACTAAATAATGGCGAAGAAATTCAAGCGACTGCTGCCAATTACAGTAAAGTTGTATCTACAAATAGAAATCAAGAAGATAGAAAATTGATATTTGAAAATTACTACGGAGTTTTTGAAAAAAGAAAAAATACGATTGCGGCAATTTATAATTCAATTTTGCAAAAAAATGTAGCAAGTTCAAAAGCCTACAATTATAAATCATTTTTATCTAGTGCTTTAGAAGATAACAATATTCCTGAAGATATTTATTTGAATTTGATAAATACTGCGAAAGAAAATACTGCGCCGTTAAAACGATATATTAAATTAAGAAAAGAAATTTTGGGCCTTTCTGAATATCATAACTATGATGGTTCGATAAATCTTGTTAAATTTGACAAAGAATATGAATATGACGACGCTAAAAAAATTGTTTTAAATTCAATTGAACCACTTGGAAAAGATTATGCAAAAAAAATGGAAAATGCGATTTCACAAGGATGGCTTGATGTGTTTGAAACACAAGGAAAACGGTCAGGTGCTTATTCTGCTGGAGTTTATGGAGTTCATCCATATATGCTTCTAAATTACAATAAAACTCTTGACAGCGTATTTACATTGGCACACGAATTAGGACATACTTTACACACTTTGTATTCTCAAGAAAATCAGCCGTTTTCAACATCAGATTACACAATTTTTGTTGCAGAAGTAGCTTCAACTTTTAACGAAAGGCTGCTACTTGACTATATGCTTGAAAAAACGCAAGATCCGACTGAAAAAATAGCACTTTTGGAACAGGAAATTAGAAATATTACTGGAACATTCTATTTTCAAGCATTACTTGCCGATTACGAATACCAAGCGCATAAATTAGCGGAAACTGGACAACCGATTACAGCTGATGTTTTAAGCAAGATAACAGAAGACTTATTTTACACTTATTACGGCGACGAAATTGAAAAAGATGAACTATTAAGTATTTTCTGGGCAAGAGTGCCACATTTCTTTAATTCACCGTTTTATGTGTATCAATACGCAACTTGTTTTGCATCTTCAGCAATTTTGTATGACAAAGTTATAAAAGATGAAGATGAAATTGCGAGAAAAAAAGCACTTAAAAGATATATTGAACTTTTAAGTTCAGGTGGAAATGACTTTCCGATGAATCAATTAAAAAAAGCTGGAGTTGATTTGAGTAAAAAATCTACGATTGAAGCGGTTTCTAAACAACTTGACGGTTTACTTGATAAGTTGGAAAATGAGATAAAAAAAATAAATAAATAAAATAAACAAATTAAATTTAAAATTTTTAAAAATTTAGGGGGATTGCTTTTATGAAATTTGAAGAAAAATTTAAAAATTTATTTCCTGATATGAAAAAAGGTATTGGGAGATTTCCTGTAACTGTTGTTTTTAGCTTGATACTTTTTATTGTAGCAATTTTTACAATTGAGAGTGATTTTTATATTCTTCCTGAAGAGGACCTTTGGATAAAATATTTGATTATCGCAATCCCTCTTTCTGCGTCAGTTGAACTTGTAAGAGAAAAATATTTGGAAAATAAACGCTCGAATTTTTTTAGAATTACTAGCTTTTTTGGAATATTTTTATTTATTTTTCTCTTAAAAATATTTTTTAAAAATCATTTTGCAACTGAAACAATTAATATTACTGCTACAATATTAATATTTTATGTACTTTTTTATTTAATTCCGATTATTTACCGAAATGAAGATAAAGAAAAATATTTACAGTCGGTTGTTGGAAATCAAATGATTACGATAGGTTTTTCTATAGTTTTATTTTTAGGACTTTCTGCTATAGTCGGCACAATTGATGTCCTTCTTATAAATCTTCCAAATACGATATATTTTGATAATTTCGTATTTTCAGCATCAATTTTTGGAGTGGCATTTTTTGTTTCAAGATTAAAAGAAAAAGATGAAAGTTTAAAAGATTATAATTTGCCAAAAATTGTAGAAGTTTTAATTTGCTATATTTTAATACCGTTAATTTTAATTTACACAGCTATTTTATATTTATATTTTGTAAAAATTATATTTACTCTAAAAATGCCAAAAGGAATTGTGTCACATTTAGTTTTATGGTATACGACTTTTAGTTTATTTATAATAATTATGGCAACTCCGATAACTTATAAAAATAAATTTGCTAAATTTTACAAAAAATATTTTCCGTTAATTTCTATCCCACTTATTTTACTGGCACTTTTTTCAATAAACGAAAGAATTTTTCAATACGGAGTTACAGAAAATCGTTATTTAGTGGTAATTTTAATACTTTGGCTACTTTTTAACATGATTTTTATCATAAAAGCTGATGTGAAATGGGTGCTTATTTCATTTATTTTTGCAGTTTTAGTCGCTATTTTTAGTCCATTTAATTTAGTAAATGTTTCAATAAATAGCCAAAATAAACGGCTTGAGAGAATTCTTAAAAAAAATGGAATCATTCAAAACAAAAAATTTATAAATAAAAATAATGAACTTTCTCAAAGAACTAAAAATGAAATTATGTCAATAATTGATTATTTTTACAATAACGCTTCAGAAATAAAACGAAAAAAAATAAAAATTTTGGGAAAAACATATGAAAAACCAGAAGATTTTATGAAAGTAATCGGTGTTAATGACTCTTGGAAAAGTTATGAAAATGTTGACATTCAAGAAAAAAACATTGTTTCTGACATTGCTTTAAAAACAGATGATGATATTGAAATTACCAAGATAAAGGGATATGATTACTTAATCTATGATTTTAGCTTTTCATATCCATTGGATACAAATGAAACAAAAGAAATTAATAATAACGGCTATAAAATTATATTAAAAAATGAAAATTTAACGATTAAAAATATTCAGAAAAATATTGAAATATTAAATATTAATTTGAACAAAATTGCAAATGAAATTTATTTAAAAATAAAAGAAAAAGCTAAAAGACAAAATCAAAGTTATGTCAAACTTCCTGAAAACGATTTAACATATTTATCTGAAACTAAAAATTCTAAATATAAAATCGTATTTTACGAAATTCATTTGAGTGAAGATGATAAATTTAATAATTTAAATATAAATATTCCCCTTAGCGAAAAATAAAATTTTTATATTTTATTCAGCTAATGATTGAGTAGCTGTAATTAATGCAAGTTTATAAACATCTTCTGCGTTACATCCACGAGATAAATCGTTAACTGGTGCATTTAAGCCCTGTAAGATTGGTCCGACTGCTTCAAATCCACCAAGACGTTGAGCAATTTTATAACCAATA
>ERZ772945.1573-NODE-1573-length-15769-cov-2.812969_pt1 | contig 15769 bp, 17 predicted proteins | sample MGYA00511681_ERZ772945 | MGnify/ENA primary metagenome ERZ772945 (study PRJEB29015, sample SAMEA2737943) | human oral metagenome | biome: human oral; feature: human-associated habitat; material: dental | place: China | collected 2143 ...
CGGCCGTCGAACGATGGGTATGACGGCCGTCGTACGCGCTGCTGACGGCCGTCGAACGCCGGCATAACTCTGTAAAGTGTGTAGGAGAATGCAATACAAACGGGAGTGTTACAATTAAATGTGATTTAAAAATTTGTATATTCGAAAATAAAAATGTAGATTTGCAATCTACTGTTATGTTTGTAAAATATTAAGAACTTATATAAACCACGACGAAATGAAGAAATTTAATTTTAACGCCGGACCTTCAATTCTTCCACGAGAAGTGATTGAAAACACTGCAAAACAGATTTTAGATTTCAATGGTTCTGGTCTGTCGCTGATGGAAATTAGTCATCGTGCCAAAGACTTTCAACCGGTTGTTGACGAAACTGTCACCCTTATCAAGGAGCTTTTAGACATTCCAGAGGGCTACTCGGTGATATTTCTTGGTGGTGGTGCCTCCATGCAGTTCATGCAGATACCCGCTAATTTCCTGATAAAAAAGGCAGGGTATGTCAACTCTGGCACATGGGCAAAGAAGGCTTTAAAGGAGGCAAAGCTCTTCGGTGAGGTTGTAGAGGTAGCATCTTCAGCCAGTGATAACTACACCCATCTGCCGCATAACTTTGCTATTCCTGCTGATATTGATTACCTACACTTAACTTCAAACAACACCATTTATGGCACAGAGCTGCGCGAAGACATCGATTCGCCCGTGCCATTGATTAGTGACATGAGCTCGGATATTATGAGCCGTCCCGTTGATGTTTCAAAATACACGGCCATTTATGCAGGTGCACAGAAAAACATGGCTATGGCAGGTGTTGCGGTTATTATCGTAAAAGACGATATGCTGGGCAAGGCTCCGCGCGAGTTGCCTACGATGATTGATTACCGTACGCATGTTGAAAAAGGCTCAATGTTCAATACGCCGCCCGTTGTACCCCTGTATTCGCTGCTCGAAACCATGCGCTGGTGCAAGGCTCAGGGCGGTGTAAAAGAGATGGACAGGCGCGCACGCGAACGTGCTCACATCCTTTACGACGAAATTGACCGCAATAAGCTGTTCCGCGGTACGGTAGCAACCGATGACCGTTCGCTCATGAACATTTGCTTTGTCATGAACGACGAGTATAAGGATTTGGAGAAACCGTTCCTCGATTTCGCAACTGGGCATGGCATGGTAGGTATTAAAGGACATCGCTCGGTGGGCGGATTCCGTGCAAGTTGCTACAATGCGCAGTCGGTAGAAGGCGTGAAGGCTCTTGTAAACTGCATGAAAGAGTTTGAGGCTAAGCATTAAATTTAAACCTTTTAAAGACATTAGACCCATGAAAGTATTGGTGGCAACCGAGAAGCCTTTTGCGTCAATGGCAATTGAAGGCATTAGAAAGGAAACAGAAGGAGCAGGGCATGAGCTTGTGCTTCTGGAGAAATATACCGATCGTAACGAACTTCTTGCAGCAGTAAAAGATGCTGATGCAATGATTGTTCGGTCGGATAAGGTGACGGCCGACGTTTTAGATGCTGCATCAAAACTAAAGATTGTGGTAAGAGCCGGGGCAGGATACGATTCAATTGACACCGCTTATGCCAAATCAAAAGGTATAGTTGTGGAAAACACGCCGGGGCAAAACTCTAATGCCGTTGCCGAATTGGTGTTCGGATTATTAGTTTATGCCGTGCGCAATTTCTTTAATGGCAAGAGTGGTACTGAGTTAAAAGGAAAGAAATTAGGTATATTAGCCTTTGGTAATGTTGGGCGAAATGTGGCCCGAATAGGCAAAGGCTTTGGTATGGAATTGTATGCTTTCGATGAATTTTGCCCGGCAAAGGTCATCGAAGAGGCTGGTGTACATGCAGTAAAATCGCGTGATGAGCTGTTCAAACAGTGCGATATTGTTTCACTTCACATCCCGGCAACACCCGAAACACAGAAGAGTATCAACTACGATGTGGTGAACTTAATGAAGAAAGGTGGTATATTGGTTAACACAGCACGCAAGGAAGTAATTGATGAAGCGGGCTTATTGAGGCTGATGGCCGAGCGCGGGGATCTGAAATTCTTAACCGATATTATGCCCGATGCGACAGAAGAGTTTTCCAAATTCGACGGCCGATACTTTACAACACCTAAGAAAATGGGAGCCCAGACGGCTGAAGCCAACATCAATGCCGGCATAGCGGCAGCCCGTCAAATCAACAGTTTTTTTGCAACGGGCGATGAAACGTTCCGCGTTAACAAGTAAATAGCTGAAGCTCTGTTTTTATTATCTCCCTCCTTTTCATACTGTGGAGAGGAGCGATACTTAATTTCCCATCTACTTTTGTTACACCTGAAAATCTTTATTTATGGCTACTGTTAAACCCTTTAGAGGCATTCGCCCTCCCGAACATCTTGTTGAACGCATAGAATCGCGCCCATATGATGTGCTCGATTCAGAAGAAGCCCGCCAGGAGGCTGCCGATAATGAAATGTCTCTTTATCATATTACTAAGCCCGAAATTAACTTTGGGGTAGAGGTCTCTGAGTTTGATGCTCAGGCTTATGACAGCGCAAAGGAACAGTTTGAGAAGTTTCAGGAACGCGGTTGGCTTGTACAGGATAAACAAGACTGTTACTATATCTATGCCCAGACGATGGAAGGGCGGACACAGTATGGGCTTGTTGTGTGTGCTTCTGTGCACGATTATGTGAACGGTGTGATTAAAAAGCACGAGCTTACCCGTAAGGACAAGGAGGAAAACCGTATGAAACACGTGCGTGCTTGTAACGCAAACATTGAACCTGTATTCTTTGCTTATCCTGACAATATGCGCCTTAATCAGCTTATTATGCGCTATGCGGCAACCCAACCATTGTACGATTTCATCGCACCTGTTGACGGATTCCGGCATCAATTTTGGGTAATCAGTAAGCCTGAAGATATAAAAACCATCACCGATGAGTTTGCATCTATGCCCGCTTTGTACATAGCCGACGGGCATCACCGCACGGCAGCTGCTGCCCTTGTGGGAGCAGAGAAAGGGAAGAACAATGCTGCCGGAGGTGGAGAACATGAACATGATTACTTCATGGCGGTGTGCTTCCAGGCCAGTCAGCTCACAATTCTCGATTATAACAGGGTTATCAAAGACCTGAATGGGATGTCGTCAGAAGAGTTTTTGACAAAACTTAATGATGATTTCATAGTGGAAAAAAAGGGGACAGCGAACTATAAACCACAGCATTTGCACGAATTTTCGCTATATCTCGATGGTAGTTGGTATAGTTTGACTGCACGCCCGGGGACTTATGACGATGCCGACGCTATTGGCGTACTGGATGTTGACATATCATCGAGGCTTATTTTGGATAAATTGATGGGAATAAAAGACCTGCGTTCAGACAATCGAATCGACTTCGTTGGAGGGTTGCGTGGTTTGGATGAGCTTAAAAAGCGCGTAGATAGTGGCGAGTGTCGATGGGCCCTTGCGTTGTATCCCGTATCAATGCAGCAAATTATGAACATTGCAGATTCAGGTAAAATCATGCCGCCTAAAGCAACATGGTTCGAGCCTAAGCTAAGAAGCGGACTGGTAATACACAAATTAGAGTAGGCCTCATGGAGGATAGGTATCTTACAATAAATTCAACAGGCAAAGGATATTATACGGAAAAGCGAAACAAATTTTATGCATTTGCACATCATGTAGAGACAATTGATGAGTGCAAAAGACTGATAAGCGAGTATCGTAAGAAGTATTATGATGCCCGTCACTGCTGTTATGCCTATATGTTAGGGCCGGAAAGGCAGGTATTTCGCGCCAATGACGACGGAGAACCATCATCTACAGGCGGCAAGCCTATTATGGGACAAATCAACTCAAATGAACTGACAGACATTCTAGTTTGCGTGATAAGGTATTATGGTGGCGTCAATTTGGGAACGTCAGGATTGATAGAAGCCTATCGCACAGCGGCAGCGGCAGCCATTGACGATGCCGAAAAGATAGAGTGTTTTCAAAAGGAAGAGGTGAAGTTTCATTTTACCTATCCCATGATGAATGGTGTAATGCGAATAGTAAAAGAGATGAATCCTGCCATTGTTTCGCAAAGTTTTGATAACGATTGTGACATTACATTATCTATAAGAGCCAGTCAGGCGGAGCTGTTAAAATCGAAATTGGAGAAACTTGCCTTTGAATAAATGGCAACTTCGGTTTAATAAACGTTAAGAATATTGTTTTATTTAACGTGTCTTTCGTATTTACATACATTTTCTTTACCTTTGCATTACAGTTAAAGGAAGATTGGCAGAGTGACCGAATGCGCTGGACTCGAAATCCGGTATACCCCTTTCGGGTATCGGGGGTTTGAATCCCTCATCTTCCGCCACGATGTAAATCCTGACCGTTTATGGTTGGGATTTTTTTTATTTCTTGCATCGCTTTGAAGTAAAATTACTTATCTTTGTAGTCAACATAAGCAGAAAAGAATGGGAAAATCAACAGGGGTCATTGTAAAAGACGCTGATCTTCGACATGCAGCAGAAGCTGGAATGGACGAGTTTATTAAAGTCTTTACAGATGCTATTTACGATTTTATAGGAGGAGAACTCAATGCAGACAACATGGGCACGCTGAATTCGGATCAGATTACCTTGCTTGCCTACGTTATTTTACGCGATAATGTGATGGACGGAGGCTTTATAGAGCTGATACATAACGGTTATGGCGGTTTTATTTTTCTAAATCCTTTCGGCAAGGCTATGCGAGAATGGGGGCTCCGTGATTTATATAAGATTATTCGAAAATGCCATCGTTTCTATATGATTCACCATGAATCGATAGAGAAAGACTGCACACAGGAGGAGTTTGATGCGCTGTATGAACAATACCCTATGTTTGACGACTTCGACGATGCTTTCGTAGAGGGAGAAGAAAACTTTACTACTTGTGTTGCCAATTACGTGGATGAACATATTGATAACTTTGCAACGATAGTCAATGAATAAAGCAGAACAGGAACTTCGCCGAAAGAGTCCGGTACAGATAAGGAACAAAAAGGCTTCGTTTGAGTACAGTTTTGTTGATACTTATACCGCTGGAATTGTCCTGACAGGGACAGAAATTAAGTCGATTCGTATGGGGAAGGCCTCGCTTGTTGACGCATTTTGCTATATCAATAAAGGAGAAATATGGGTTAAGGGCATGAATATTTCTCCTTATTTCTATGGTTCTTTTGCCAATGTTCCGGCGAAAAGAGATCGCAAACTCTTGCTTAACAAGCGCGAAATACGACATCTTGCCGAGGACACTAAGGCTCCAGGTTTTACCATTGTGCCCACACTCGTTTTTATTGACAGCCATGGACGGGCAAAGATTGATATTGCATTGGCAAGAGGTAAGAAGGAATACGACAAGCGACAAACATTAAAAGAGAAAGAGGATAGGAGAGAAATGGATCGTGCCATCAAACATTTTTAGCATGAAAACCATAGAAGATGCCATTCAAAATAAGATATTAGTGCTTGACGGTGCGATGGGCACGATGATTCAGAATTACCAACTTACGGAGAAAGACTTTCGTGGTGATCAGTTCTTAACAATTGAAGGACAGTTAAAAGGCAACAATGACGTCTTGAATATCAGCTGTCCTGACATTGTCCGTACTATACATTGCCGTTATCTTGAGGCTGGTGCCGACATCATAGAAACCAATACTTTCTCATCCCAAAGGGTTTCACAAGCCGATTATCATTTAGAAAACGAAGCGCGAAATATGGCTTTGGCCGGAGCCAGAATTGCGCGGAAGGCAGCCGATGACTATGCAACCGAGGAATGGCCACGCTTTGTTGCCGGTGCGGTTGGACCGACAAACAAAACCCTTTCCATGAGTCCGGATGTAAGCAATCCGGCTTTTCGCGACCTTTTTTACGATGAATTGCTCAACGATTACATCGAGCAGATCGACGGATTAATACAGGGAGGCGTTGACGCTATTCTTATAGAGACTATCTTCGACAGCCTTAACGCGAAGTGTGCCATAGATGCAGCCCAACAGGTTATGCAGCAATGTGGCGTGCATTTGCCTATTATGCTAAGTGTTACAGTTAGCGATTTGGCCGGAAGAACGCTTAGCGGGCAGACCTTAGACGCCTTTTTGGGTAGTATCAGTTCGTTTAAAATCTTCTCCGTTGGCTTAAATTGTTCGTTTGGAGCACGCCAGATGGCTCCTTATTTAAAAGCGATTTCGCGCAAAGCTCCTTATTATATTTCGGTGTATCCCAATGCCGGACTGCCCAATTCAATGGGCGTTTATGATGAAACTGCCGAAAGCATGTCGCCTCAAATAGGCGAGTTTATCGACGAAGGATGGGTGAATATTGTCGGCGGTTGTTGCGGAACCGACGAAACTTTTATCCAGCGTTATTGTCAGTTGGCAGCAGGCAAAAAGCCTCATATCAGGAATAAGGAATCATCATCACTATGGCTTTCCGGGCTCGAACTGCTGGAAGTTACGCCCGAAGTAGGCTTTGTCAACGTCGGAGAACGCTGTAATGTGGCTGGCTCTAAGAAGTTTTTGCGTCTTATTTCTGAAAGAAAGTACGACGAAGCCCTGTCTATTGCCCGCAGGCAGGTGGAAGCAGGGGCCATGGTTATTGATGTAAACATGGATGCTCCGCTGCTCGATGCCCGGCACGAAATGGTTACTTTCCTGAACCTTGTCGCCTCCGATCCCGATATTTCACGTGTGCCGGTCATGATCGATTCGTCCGATTGGGATGTCGTTCTTGCTGGTTTGAAATGTCTTCAAGGCAAGTGTATCGTCAATTCTATTTCGCTGAAGGAGGGCGAGGACGTCTTTCTGGCCCATGCCCGTGACGTAAAACGCTTTGGTGCCGCGGTTGTAGTGATGTGCTTTGACGAAACAGGGCAGGCAGCATCCTTTGACAGAAAGATTGAGATTGCGGCACGCGCCTATCGTCTTCTTACCGAAAAGGCTGGCATAAAAGCCTCTGATATCATCTTCGATCCGAACATTCTGTCGATAGCTACGGGCATAGAGGAACACGATTCGTATGCTAAAAATTTTATTCTGGCAACGCAATGGATTCGCAAGAACCTCGCAGGTACTCATGTAAGCGGAGGTATAAGCAATCTCAGTTTTTCGTTTCGGGGTAACAATTACATCCGCGAAGCGTTGCATGCCGTATTTCTTTATCATGCCACACAGGCAGGAATGGACTTCGGCATCATCAATCCGGCATCAAAAATTACCTATGATGATATTCCTTCCGCGTATTTAAGTGTGCTTGAAGACGTCGTTCTCGACCGCCGGAAAGGTGCTGCCGACGACCTCATTATGTTGGCCGAGCGCATTCTTAATGGGCAAAGCACCATGCCTGCAGCCTCTTCATCCTCACTCTCCCCGTCTGCAAAGGACGACTCGCTGGCCGAATGGCGTAGCGAAACATTGCAAAATCGTTTAATCTATGCACTACGAAAAGGAATTTCTGACTATTTAGAGGTAGATCTAAATGAGGCTCTTTCCGTATACTCTCGGGCGGTAGACATTATCGAAGGCCCGCTGATGGATGGTATGAATAAGGTAGGAGAGCTTTTCGGTGCGGGCAAAATGTTTCTGCCGCAGGTTGTAAAGACTGCACGAACCATGAAGCAGGCCGTAGCCATTCTGCAACCATACATCGAGGCGGAGAAAACAAAGGTGTCGTCAAGTGCGGGTAAGGTAGTGATGGCTACGGTTAAAGGCGACGTTCATGACATTGGTAAAAACATCGTCAGTGTGGTGATGGGGTGTAACAATTACGAGGTTATCGACATGGGTGTCATGGTTCCTGCCGACCAGATTGTGCAGAAAATTCAGGACACTCACGCCGATGTCGTTGGATTAAGCGGCCTGATAACTCCCTCGTTAGAGGAAATGATTAATACCGTTAAGGAAATGGAGCGTGCCGGAATACGTATTCCTGTGCTTATCGGCGGGGCGACAACGTCTGAGCTTCATGTTGCACTGAAGATAGCACCCGTTTATAGTGGGCCGGTAATATGGATGAAGGATGCGTCGCAAAGTGCACCAATCCTTTCAAAATTATTGAATGCCGACGAGTGTTCTACATTCTGGAAGCAGCTGCAGAACAGGTATGAAACGCTGCGAAAAGACTATCAACAGGAGCAGCAACGTATTTTATCGCTGGACGATGCAAGAAAAAACAAATTGAATTTATTTAACTGATTACATACAAATCTTTCGTATACCTTGCATAATATCGTCAGTTTTAAGCCTGTAAAACTCAATATGGAGTATATCATTACCTCCACCAAAGGAGATGAAATATTTCAGCAATAATAGCAATTTGGTCTTTCTGCATCGTGCCAATATTGTACGATTTCATCGATATTTTTTGATTTTCAAATGGTTTATTAACGAGCCCGTTATTAAACAGGCCCGTTTTGTTTGAATGTTTCTGCCGAATAGCAGAAACGTTTAGGCCTTTTTGCTTCTTTGTTTGCGGTATAATGTTGTTGTCCGACGGCCGTCGTACGCGCGTACGGCGGCCGTCAGCAGTGCTGTTGACGGCCGTCAAACAATGGGTATGGCGGCCGTCGAACGATGAGAAAACTGTTGTATAACGTTTTTTATTTAAGCACAGAGCTGTTAATATTGTTGAATAATCAATTAAACTTATGCCCCAAATAGCGATGAAATGGGCATTTTTTGAATTTTCTGCAGGTTTAAGTGGCATTGCCTTGATAAAATTATTGTGTAATCGGATAATTTTTACGAATATTGCAATATGATTAAATCGTGCAGTAAGGTTGTATGTAATACCAGACTTTCTTTTTGTATATGATGCGTAAAACCAAGGATATAATTCGGATATTAATTTTTCTTCTCATGATAATATTGGCTTCGTGTAGCTCTAATTTGAAGAGAAACACGATTCCCATACCCCATAACACGGGAAAAAGCATGACGGACAGTGTGTCGTGTGATGAAAGATTGAAGTTGCTCATTACCTCATGTCCCAACTATAAAACACCCTTTGACAAACGCCGATTGCACGCCGAAGTGGAGGAAGAACAGCCGGCGGGAGTGTATGTTATCAGGTTGTTTGTTTACGATTCGGGCGAAAATTCGACGAATTCAGTGGGCTGGGTGGTGCTCGATACGAAGGCAAACACGCTGAAGGACGTCACGCAGGATCCTGATTCGCCCGTGATTCTCAAGTACGACAGGGAAGCATACACGGGCTATGTGGAGCATTGCCTGGGGCGAAAAGTGTCGTTTGCCGGAGCTGAAACACCGTCAGGGTTCTTCGAAACGCTGCCAGAAATCAGGCCTCCGTTTGAGTATTCGTATGATTTTATATGCAATTTGCCAGGCACACGGGCACTTAAGGAATCGGAAATACATTATGTTTCGTCGTTTGTTGATGCAGATACCGATTTGTCTGATTGCCATGTCGCAAGGCTTCCCCCGCATGCAGGTTATCACTTTATCTTGGTTTTTGCCCACAATTCGATGGGCGAAGGCCACTTTTTCCTGTGCGCCCTGAATGGAAAATATCAGTTAACCGACCGCCTGCTCATCTATACGGCCTATGATATGGAGTGGAAAGACCACATCGAAAACTGCTATTTGCACTATCTTATTGATGGAAACGGACAAATTTTGTTGCGTAAAATAGTGACCACAGAGGCAGGGGAGGAGGCTCTCGGCAGTACAAGGTATGCGTTTGTGAATGGTAAATTTGTGAAGAAATGAGGCGGAGGTTTACCCGTTGAAATAGCAGAGAGGTGCAAAAATGCGGCTGTCCCGGACATCAGAGAGCACTATGGCCAGAAGTGAAAGCACCTTATAGCAAAGGAATTTTGAGATAAAGGACGTGCCGGGACAAGAGTTTGAGGCAGTCATTAAGCTGTCGCGCGAAGAGCGTTATGCCTGTTTTTCATGTTACAGCCTGTTATAAGGAAATATCCCGGCGATAAGCATCTCAATCCATATAAATGTATTAACTTTGCATTTGGAAAATTAAATACAACTATGGTGCTCAATAAGAAAAGACGTTGGCATTGTCTGCCGGGTGCCCCAATTACAGAATTGGACAAAAAAATAATGTATTGGGAGAACAAAGGCAAGCTGGTTCCAACTCGTGATATGATTAGAACCCCCGAACAGATTGAGGGTATAAGGATGGCGGGCAGGCTTACAACGCGCTGTCTTGACGCCGTCGCTGCAAAGATAAACGAATGTAAAAACACGCAGGATATTGACGATGTGGTGATGGATTTCTGCAGAGAGAACGCATGTAATCCCACTTGTCTGAACTACGAAGGCTTTCCGAAGGCGGTGTGTACTTCCATCAACGAGGTGGTTTGCCACGGCATTCCGAAGAAGGAAGACGTGCTGAAGGAGGGTGATATTGTCAATGTGGATATTACGATAGACAAGGACGGTTTCTTCGGTGATGCGAGCCGTATGTTCATTATCGGTGGAAAGACTACGCCTGAAAAGGAGCAGCTGGTTCGCGTGACGAAAGAATGTCTCGATATTGGTGCCGAAGCAGCCAGGCCTTTTGGTTTTGTAGGCGACATCGGTCATGCCATACAGAAACACGCCGAGCGTTACGGATATGGCGTTGTACGCGACCTTTGCGGACACGGTGTGGGCCTGGCCATGCACGAAGAGCCTGAAGTTCTGCACTACGGACACAAGGGAACGGGCATGTTGCTGGTGCCCGGGATGACCTTTACCATCGAACCGATGATTAATATGGGCACCTGGAAGGTGTTCATTGATGCTGACGACCCATACGGCTGGGAAGTAATTTCGGGCGATGAAAAGCCTTCGGCACAGTGGGAACACACGTTTTTGATGACTGAAAACGGCGTCGAGATATTAGCAGAATAGAAGATGGAAGATATTTATATTCTTGGAATAGAAAGCAGTTGCGATGATACTTCGGCTGCCGTATTGCGAAATGGCGTTCTTCTCAGCAACGTAACAGCCTCGCAAGAGGTGCACAGGAGTTATGGAGGAGTGGTGCCTGAGCTGGCCAGCAGGGCGCATCAGCAGAACGTTGTGCCTGTTGTCGATCAGGCTGTCAAACGTGCCGGCATTACGAAAGAGCAGCTGTCGGCGGTGGCTTTCACCCGTGGGCCCGGGCTTATGGGCTCACTTTTGGTGGGCGTAAGCTTTGCCAAGGGATTCGCCCGCAGCCTTGAAATACCGCTTATAGACGTAAATCACTTGCAGGGACACGTGATGGCGCATTTCATTAAGGAAAGCGACGATGACAATCACATGCCTCCTTATCCGTTCATTTGCCTGCTGGTATCGGGCGGTAATTCACAAATTGTGAAGGTTAACGCATATAACGACATCGAAGTTCTGGGGCAGACGATAGACGATGCTGCCGGCGAAGCAATAGATAAATGCTCAAAAGTGATGGGCTTAGGCTATCCGGGCGGACCGATTATTGACCGTTTGGGAAAGAACGGCAACCCTGAAGCCTATAAGTTTTCGGAGCCGCACATCCCCGGATTAGATTATAGCTTCTCAGGATTAAAGACGTCTTTCCTGTACAATTTGCGCAAGTGGGTGGCCGATGACCCCGATTTTGTGGAGCATCATAAGGAAGACTTGTCGGCAAGTCTGGAATATACCATCGTTGATATTTTGATGAAGAAGCTGCGAATGGCTGTAAAACAGACGGGCATTAAGCATGTTGCAGTGGCTGGTGGCGTTTCGGCGAACTCGGTTCTACGCCAGTCTTTTCAGGACCATGCAGCGAAATATGGATGGAAAATCTATATTCCGAAGTTCAGTTACACCACTGATAATGCGGCAATGATAGGTATAGTGGGCTACTATAAGTATCTCAACCATGACTTTTGCTCAATGGATGCTCCTGCCTTTTCAAAAGTTACATTTCAGTAAAATCACCTTTTAGTTTAATAAGTTTACAATTATATAAACAAAATGGAATTAGAAACAAAGGTTTTGAGCCGCCAGATTCAGGAGGCTCTGTATAATAATAAGGAGTCGCTTTGTACGGCCGAGAGCTGTACCGGGGGCAGAATTTCCGAGGCAATTATAGCTGTTCCGGGGGCCTCGCAGTATTTTAAAGGTGGCATTGTGGCCTATACCAATGAGGTAAAAGAGAATTTATTGCATGTCTCTCATCAGGTTCTTGAAGAGCAAACTGCCGTTTGTGAAGAGGTAGCACGGCAGATGGTTGTCGGTGCTTGCCGGACAATGGATTGCGATTACGCCATCTCTGCAACGGGAATAGCCGGCCCGACCGGTGGAACTGCGGAGATTCCGGTGGGGACTATCTGGATAGGTTATGGCTCAAAAGATGATGTACGAACGTTGAAACTGACAGACGATTTTGGGCGTGACATCAATCTTGAGATTGCAACCAACAAGGCTTTACACCTTTTTATTGACTATTACAAGGAAAAACACGTCGGGAATCGGGAAGAATAAGGCCGTAGACAGTTTAATATACTGTAATTTAAGCATTGTCGTAATCGTGTTTTTGAGAAAAAATGCTTAAAAGACGACATTCTTATTACTTTAATTTTGTTAGAACAAAGTTTTTTTGTAATTTTGCACTCTGTTTGGAATAAGTATCAAAAAACGAAATCAAAAACAAAGAATAGCAATGTCTAAGATTTGTCAGATCACAGGAAAGAAGGCACAGATAGGTTGTAATGTGTCTCACTCAAAGCATCGCACAAAGCGTAGTTTTGATGTAAACCTCTTTAGAAAGAAGTTCTTTTATGTAGAAGAGGACTGCTGGATATCGTTGAAGATTAGTGCAGCTGGTCTTCGTACAATTAATAAATTAGGCTTAGACCGTGCGTTGAAGCAAGCCGTATCCAAAGGTTATGTAAACTGGAAGGATATTAAAGTTATAGGAGACTAATATCATGGCAAAGAAAGCTAAAGGTAATAGAGTTCAGGTCATATTAGAATGCACTGAAATGAAGAGTAGCGGTCTGCCAGGTACAAGTCGCTATATAACAACAAAGAATCGTAAGAATACAGCAGACCGTTTGGAACTGATGAAGTATAATCCGATTCTAAAGAAGATGACTCTTCACAAGGAGATTAAGTAAGCACGTAAATTATAAATAGTTAGATATATTAGACTATGGCAAAAAAAGCGGTCGCTACCCTCCACGAAGGTTCAACGGATGGTCGCGCATATTCAAAAGTTATTAAGATGGTAAAGAGTCCTAAAACAGGTGCTTATATTTTCGATGAGAAGATGGTACCTAACGAGGACGTTAAGGAATTCTTTAAGAATTAATTCTTATAAGATAGATATGATAAGGGGAGATGGTATGTGTACCGTCTCCCCTTTTCTTTTGCAAATAACTAAATAGTTTTATTAAACAAAACACAAACAACCACTAACAATTATAGACTCAGCAGAAAACAAGTGGCGAAATTATAAACAGTGCCTTCTAATACAGACACCTAAAACAAAATGGCTCTGATATTTATAAAAGTCATAACAAATATCTGTTTCTCTTGCTTCATATATAGGGCAGTTGTGTTTTAGATATTCGCCGTATTCGTTTTAGATATCTATCGTGCTCTTTTCAGATATCTATCAGCTCCGTTTCAGATATCTATCAGCTCCGTTTTAGATATCTATTATTTCTAAATTAGATACCATAATAAAACACAACCGTTATGAGTTTGTATTATAATGCCTAAAAGCTATTTCTTTAGCTAAAGAATTATGAAGTTCTTTATTGGTAATGTTTCGAGAAAAATATTCGTATAAATACCTAAACAACAATAAGTTGTTCCTAACTTTTATATATATGGGTGAGAACTATTACTATCACCATCTTTCTCAATATCTCCCCTACTCTTTTCTACTAAATTGGCATAAAGTTTCTAATAACAGTAAACACGTACAAATGCTAAACGCATATATTTTTCACAACATTCGTTACATTCTTAAAAAGCACAAAACTTTTATCCAAACAACAAACGCAAGGCTTCTTCTACTTTGGCTACAGGGTGTATCGCAATTTTAAAACGACCTTTCAATGCTTGTGCATTATTCTTTGGAACAATAATATTACTAAAGCCTAATTTTTCTGCTTCGGCTATGCGTTGTTCTATACGACTAACTGGACGAACCTCGCCACTCAATCCAACCTCGCCTGCCATACACCAACCACTTTCAATAGGAGTATCGACGTTCGATGATAATACTGCAGCTATCACGCTTAAATCCATAGCCATATCCGTTATACGTAAACCGCCTGCTATATTCAGAAACACATCTTTTTGCATTAGTTTAAATCCAACACGCTTTTCAAGTACAGCAAGTAGCATATTCAACCGGCGCTGATCGAACCCAGTAGCCGAACGCTGTGGTGTTCCATAAGCTGCCGACGAAACAAGTGCTTGTGTTTCTACCAGAAACGGGCGCACACCTTCGATTGCACTTGATATGGCAACACCCGACAAGTCGCCGGGAGTATCGGTAAGCAACAATTCCGAAGGATTATTAACTGGTCGCAATCCATTTTGGCGCATCTCATATATTCCTAATTCAGAAGTAGAGCCAAAACGGTTTTTTATACTGCGCAAGATACGATACATATAGTGCTGGTCTCCCTCAAACTGTAACACAGTGTCTACAATATGCTCCAACACCTTCGGTCCTGCAATAGAACCTTCCTTGTTGATATGTCCGATAAGAATAACAGGAATATTGCTCGATTTTGCTAATTGTAACAAAGCAGCCGCACTCTCTCGTATCTGTGAAATACTACCAGCACTACTTGCCACTGTTTCAGTAGACACTGTCTGTATAGAATCTATCACCAAAAGTTCGGGCTTAACATCTTTTATGCTGTTAAATATCTTTTCGATAGATGTCTCTGATAAGATAACTATGTTATTGGGAATAGTCTCTGAAATACGCAAAGCTCGCATCTTAATTTGTTGTGGACTCTCCTCTCCACTTACATAGAGCACCCTGCGGTCGGTCGATAATAGTGTCTGAAGTGTTAAAGTACTCTTCCCTATTCCTGGCTCACCACCTATCAACACCATACTTCCCACAACAAGTCCACCACCAAGCACACGATTCAGCTCGTTGTCCTTCATATCAATACGAATCTCGTCTGTCGAGGAAACATCTCTAAGCGGTTGTGGCACATTTTGTTTTGCCACACCAAACGTGTTAGAAACAAATGCTTTAGCACTACTAACACCCAAATCTGGAGCTATTCTAATTTGCTTAAATGTGTTCCATTCTCCACAATTAGGACATTTGCCTATCCACTTCGCGCTCTCTTGTCCACAGTTATCGCAGACGTATGCTATTCTGTCTTTTACCATAATTATAGCACAAAAGTAGTATTTTCTTTCGTTATTACAAAATTATTAATTACTTTTGCAACATTAAGATTATGTGTAGAATAAAGTATTTACTGCTTCTCACAGCCTTTATAATAATGGGCTGTCAGGTTTCGGAACAAGACGACTCGCTTATAGAGAAGCGCAAGAACAAAGTAGAGGAGGTGGCATACCAACGAGCATTTAAGGTCGGAGTTATGCCAACTATGGACTGTTTGCCCATATTTTTGCTCAAAGACAGTGCACTTTATAATCCAGACGACATAGATATTCGACTAAAAGAATATACTTCTCAACGAGACTGTGATACTGCGATGATAAATGGCAGAGTACAAGCCGCTGTTACCGATTTGGTACAAGCCGAATATTTGAAAGAAGAGA
>ERZ772945.1576-NODE-1576-length-15751-cov-2.888761_pt1 | contig 15751 bp, 14 predicted proteins | sample MGYA00511681_ERZ772945 | MGnify/ENA primary metagenome ERZ772945 (study PRJEB29015, sample SAMEA2737943) | human oral metagenome | biome: human oral; feature: human-associated habitat; material: dental | place: China | collected 2143 ...
CGCCAGCCCCTGTAAGAATAACCACACGTATAGAAAGACATTCACGACAATAGGCAAACGCCATACTCATCTCCTGTACTGTCAGCGGTGTGAAGGCGTTACGATAACGCGGACGGTTAATAGTAATTTTAGCAATTTGATGATACTCTTCAAAGAGGATTTCTTTAAAATTAAATCCTTCTATCGTTTTCCATGCCCGTTGTGCCATAGTTTATTCTGTATTTATGTTCTGCAAAATTATCATATATATGACAAAAATACAAATAATCGGCTTTTTTTCGTATCTTTGCAGCTCAAACTAAAACACACGAAACGTGGCAGCCAACATCTATGAATTCCTTGCAACTGGCTTCGAAGAGATAGAAGCCTTAACACCTGTTACCGTTATGCGTCAGGGAGGACAACATTTTAAACTCGTTAGCGTAACGGGAAGTAAATTTGTTGAAACCGCCAACGGAGCATGGGTAAAGGCAGATATGTTGTTCGAAGAATCAGATTTCTCGGATGCTGACCTGCTTATGCTTCCGGGCGGATTCCCCGGGGCCTATAACCTAAAAGTACATGAAGGGCTGCGTCGCTTGCTTGTAAATCATGCCACACAAGGTAAACGAATTGGTGCTATTTGTGCAGCTCCTATCGTTTTGGGCGAATCAGGCTTATTGAAAGACCGTCGGGCTACATGCTGGCCATCACTCGAACACTTTCTTAAAGGTGCAAAGGTTACTGGCAATATGATTGAAGAAGATGGTAATATAGTTACGGCCATTGGTGCTTCTGCAGCTCTACCCTACGCCTTTAAGCTGTTATCATATTATTTGGACGAAGAAAACTTAAAGAAATTGCAGGAGTTAATGTGTTATGACACGTTGGTAAGCACATTGGGTTCCTCAGCATTATAAGGATAAAATTACTGCATCCAAAACACAAATATTAAGTATCTTTATTCTGTTTTAGCAGTTTTATCATTAATTTTGCTGCGTTATCAGGAGCTGTTTCATGTCCCAACGCTCTACGAACCTGCCCATAATCACACAACATCCGGTCACGAATTATCTGCCCAGGAAGAATAAGCTGCAACTCATGCTGAATATTCTCCATACTAAAACGGTCGGCAAAAAGTTCAGGGACAATCTCTTTATTAGCTATTAAGTTTACTAAACTAATATATTTGCAACTCATAATATGGTTAAATGCGAACCTTATTAGCCCAGGAACAGGCGTTTTATAACAAACCACCTGAGGCACATTGAACAGTGCCGTTTCCAGTGTGGCTGTACCACTGGTTACCAAAGCCACAGAAGCATGACTGAGAAGGGCGTAGGTTTCGTTCTTTACACGGGGCAAACGAAGGCCACAACACTGATAACCCCAAGCTAAAAATCGAGTATAAAATTCGTCATCGACAGAAGGTGCACAGGCTAATACAGGTTGATAATCGGTAAAAGGGTGAACAGCTGATGTCATCGTAGGCAGGTTATCCTTTATTTCCTGCTTACGGCTTCCAGCCAACAGAGCAATAATAGGCTTCGCTGAATTTAAACCATTACGTTTACAAAAATCTTCCCTACTTTCGTGATAATTAGCCTTAAACTCCGTAATCTCTTCTACTGTAGGATTCCCAACATAATGAATAGGGTAATGATGCTTCTGCTCATAAAAAGGAACTTCAAAGGGGAATATGGAGAAAAGCTCATCCACATCACGACGAATAGATTTGATTCGCCACTCTTTCCAAGCCCAAATTTTAGGTGAGATATAATAGAAAACCTTAATTTGAGTTTTCTTATGCAGAAATTTCGCTATCTTAAGGTTAAAGCCAGGATAGTCGACAAGTATAACAACATCCGGATTCCATTTCACAATATCATGCTTACAAAAGTCCATATTGTTGAAAATGGTTCTTAAATGCAACAACACTGGCACAAATCCCATATAAGCCATATCCTTGTAATGCTTTACACATGTGCCCCCAACGGCTGCCATTAAGTCGCCACCGAAGAAACGAAATTCAGCATTTTCGTCCTGCTTTTTCAGGCTCGCCATCAACCGGCTGGCATGTAAATCGCCACTGGCCTCGCCTACGATAAGGTAGTATTTCATAAGCTTTAATGTGTAAAAATAAAATGCAGGAGCTTATGTTAAGCCATAAAACCTATGATACAAAAATAAAAAGTGTTCAAAAATTAAGCATCAAAACCGCCACTCTTGCAAATGTTCCATAAATTCGTAGGCTGTTACATCAACCCTTGTAGGCGTTATAGCTACATAGCCATTGTCGAGAGCGTATTGGTCAGTGCCCTCAACGCCAGGCTCATCATTATGATAACGCCCTACCACCCAATAATAATCGTACCCCCTTGGATGGCTTCTTTTGTCAATTTCTTCGACCCAACTTCCAAACGTCATGCGGCAAATTTTCACCCCTTCAAAATGTTGTCGTGCAGGGAAGTTTACATTCAAACATACACCTTTAGGAAGACCTTCTGTCAGAACCTTTCGCACAATCTGTTGCACGTAAGGTCGTAGAGGCTCCAAATTAGCTTCTTCAGCGTAATAACAAGAAGAGAATGCCACCGAAGGAATATACTTCATGCACCCTTCTAATGCTGCACCCATCGTCCCACTGTAATGATTATTCACAGACGAATTGTCACCATGGTTGATTCCGCTCAAAATAAGGTCAGGGCGACGATTCTTACATAGTTGGCTAAGTGCAATTTTAACACAGTCGACTGGCGTCCCACTACACGACCATACCTCGGCATTTTCAATGTTGTGTCGGGCCTTAAGGCGCAAGTAATCCGTTGCCGAGAAGGCACAAGAATAGCCTGAGCGCGCACTCTCCGGAGCTACAACAAGAACATCTGCCATCTCATTGACAAACTCAACCAGCTTACGGATACCACGTGAATGATAACCATCATCATTGGCAATCAATATAAAAGGACGCTTATTCTCCATTATTCTCTATGTTTAAATGCCATGCAAAAGTACGAAAAAAGCTTTAATTATATACTTTGTCCAACAAAATATGTATCTTTGCAACAAACTATGCTGCATCCGCAACGGGAGTCTTGCAGCGCAAAAATGCAGAAAATGGGAAAAATCATCGCTTTAGCTAATCAAAAAGGTGGTGTGGGAAAGACCACAACAACTATCAATTTAGCTGCTTCATTGGCAACATTAGAGAAAACCGTACTTGTTGTTGATGCTGACCCACAGGCGAACGCCTCGAGCGGTCTTGGCGTGAACATTAGTGAAGTTGACTGCTCACTATACGAGTGTATTATTGATCATGCAGATGTGCGCGATGCAATTTATACTACTGATATAAATGGACTTGACATTATTCCAAGCCATATTGATTTGGTAGGGGCAGAAATAGAAATGTTAAACCTGGAGAATCGTGAAAAGGTTATCAAAAATATTCTTGACCCTTTACGTAACGAATACGATTATATTTTGATTGACTGCTCGCCGTCGCTGGGCCTTATCACCGTAAATTCATTGACTGCTGCTGATTCTGTTATTATTCCCGTGCAGTGCGAATACTTTGCTCTTGAAGGTATTAGTAAACTTCTGAACACGATTAAGATTATAAAAAGCAAACTCAATCCTAAATTGGAAATTGAAGGATTCTTACTTACAATGTATGACAGCCGTCTACGATTGGCCAACCAAATCTACGATGAAATAAAACGTCATTTTCAGGAGCTGGTATTCAGAACCGTTATACAGCGTAATGTTAAGCTCTCGGAAAGTCCAAGTCATGGTTTACCTGTCATCCTCTACGATGCTGATTCGACAGGAGCTAAAAACCATTTGACATTGGCTCGTGAGATTATTGAGAAAAACAAATAACCCTAATCGGGCATCAATTAGTTTAATTTTCAAACTTAAGAATTAACTGTGGCAGTACATAAAAAATACAATGCGTTAGGTCGTGGCCTTGATGCGCTCATCTCAACAGAGGCTGTTCGTACACAAGGATCGTCAACTATCAACGAAATTTCCGTCGATCAGATTGAGCCTAATGCTGACCAACCCCGAACCCTTTTCAACGAAGAAGCTCTACAAGAGTTGGCAAACAGCATTCGTGAAATAGGCATTATCCAACCTATTACGCTCCGTCAGGTCAGTGATAACAGGTTTCAAATTATTGCAGGAGAGCGTAGATGGCGAGCTTCTAAAATAGCAGGACTGAAGACTGTACCCGCTTACATCCGAACCATAAAAGATGAGAATGTCATGGAAATGGCTCTCGTTCAAAATATTCAACGTGAAGATTTAAATCCCGTTGAAATAGCACTTGCCTATGAGCACCTGCTGGAAAATACGGGAATGACACAGGAAAAGGTTTCCGAACGAGTTGGAAAGAGCCGGGCTGCTGTAACCAATTACCTGCGTTTGCTAAAACTTCCTGCACAAGTGCAAATGTCACTCCAGAAGAAAGAAGTTGATATGGGGCATGCCCGTGCACTCTTAGCACTCGACAGTCCATCATTACAGCTTAAGGTTTTCAAAGAAATTCTGAAAAACGGGTGGCCTGTGCGTAAGGTCGAAGAGGTTGTCCAACAACTCAAGAACGGTGATGACATAGACACCGGTAAAAAGAAAATACAGGCCAAGACTAAACTTCCAGAGGAGTTTACAGTTCTAAAGGAGCGACTTTCATTATTTCTGGACACAAAAGTTCAATTGACCTGTTCAAACAAAGGCAAAGGGAAAATAAGTATTCCCTTTAATAATGAGGAGGATTTAGAACGCATTATGAGCGTTTTCGACAAACTGAAAAAGCTATAAGTGAAAGCATTAAGTCATATTCTCCTATCGTTGTCGGTTGCCATTATTTCTCTCTTTGTCCCTGCTCAACTATCTGCACAGAACACAAAAGCTCTGCCCCAACAAGTTGTTTCGGACAAAACAAACCGTGATTCCATTTATACTGCCAATGGGGTTCTTTCAAAATCTGTACAAAAGCAAGCCGCTGACAGCTCTCTCATTGGCCAGGGAAAAGTGACGAAGAAAAAAGAAAAGCGTAACTGGGCGACCTGGAAGCCAGAAACTAAAAGAGCTTTATGGCTTTCATTGGTTTTGCCGGGTGCCGGACAAATATACAATCGCAAATACTGGAAACTTCCTATTATTTACGGAGGATTTGTGGGATGTGCCTACGCTATGAGATGGAATAATATGATGTATCGCGATTATAGCCAAGCCTATTTGGATATTATGGACAATGATCCTACAACACAAAGTTATAATCAATTCCTACATCTTGGCACAACCATAACGGCAGCAAACGCACAACGTTGGCAAGAAATATTCAGAAAACGTAAGGATCGTTATCGCCGATGGCGCGATATGAGCTTCTTTGCAATGGTAGGCATTTATGCCTTATCAGTAATTGATGCTTATGTAGACGCGTCTTTGTCAGAGTTTGACATCAGTCCCGATCTGAGTATGCGTGTATCTCCTGCCGTCTTTAACAATCCAACCGAACGCAATCCTTTCAAAGGGAACGCTATCGGGTTGCAGTGTTCTATCAACTTTTAAACAGCACACAACTTTATTCTAAAGTTTATTATTCTACAAAATGATATTTAAGAGAACTTTATTATCAGCTTTTCTTATCTTTGTATGCTCGTATTCCTTACAAGCACAAAACGATGAGAAAGCTGTTACCATAACCAATCATACCGGGGAAAGCGAAGAGATTGACCTTCCTGAACCAATGACAACAGACCTTGACAGCTTAATGCAGCTTTACAATTCGAAGATGTATCTCAAGCCCGATACCGATTGCCATCTGCCAAATATCAATCCTGTGTATGACACCATTACGTACAAGGACCGCCTTTCCAAGCTACCGACAATCATTGAAATGCCCTATAACGATGTTGTTCAGGCCTTCATTGACCGTTATACCGGAGACTTACGCCATTCAGTAGCCTATATGTTAGGAGCACAAAACTTTTATATGCCCATATTTGAAGAGGCTCTCGACGCATACAACCTGCCTTTAGAATTAAAATATTTGCCTGTTATTGAATCGGCTTTAAATCCTTTTGCTCGTTCTCATGTAGGCGCAGCGGGGCTTTGGCAGTTTATGCTTCCTACGGCAAAACGCTATAATCTTACTGTCAACTCGTTGGTTGACGAACGTTACGACATTGTAAAGTCGTCGTATGCAGCAGCTCAATATCTTAGAGATTTGTACAATATATTCAAAGATTGGAATCTTGTTATAGCAGCATACAATTGTGGTCCTGACAAAATAAATAAAGCAATCCGACGCAGTTACGGCAATAGGGATTATTGGAAAATATACTCTCGTCTTCCAAAAGAGACGCGAGGGTATGTCCCTGCTTTCATAGCTGCCAACTATGTTATGAACTATTACTGCGAACATAATATTTGCCCGATTAATGCAGAATTGCCTGTAAAGACTGACACCGTGATGGTTAACCGTGACATTCATTTCGAACAAATTGCTCATGTGTTGGGTATCAGCATGGAGCAATTGAAGGATCTGAATCCACAATACCGTCAAAACCTTATTAACGGGCATGCCTGTCCTGCATCATTAAGGCTTCCAGCCCAGTTGGTTAACGCTTTTATAGATAAAGAAGACTCCATTTATGCCTACAACCCTAAAGAATATAAGTTTAAAAGAAAATCCGTTGATATAGACGATAATGCGTCGTATGTGGTAAAAAATAACAAGGTAAGCCGTGTCTCCAGAAACGATAACAAATCACGATCTATAAATAATGAACCCTGTCAGGCTGAAGAAATCGCCAGGCAAACCTATGGAAAGGCTTCTGTAAACCATAATCTCTCAGCCGAGAATACTGCTGAATCACAGAAGACCAATACCACGGATTTTACCGCAAACAACCGAAAAAATGTAACAAGCCGGCGTGATTCTGTCAGCAGAAACAACAAATGGGATAAAGAAGATAATAGTAAAGATGGCAGTGGCAAGAAGAAGAATAACGCCGCCAAAGCTGCTAAGAAAAAAAGTAAGAAGAAAAAAGAAAAACAGTCTGCTAAACACGTAACCGTGAAAAATGGCGATACGTTGAGCGAAATAGCCGAGCGAAATCACACCTCCGTGAAACAATTACGACAGCTTAACGGCATTCAGGGCAGCAATATTGTAGCAGGAAAGAAAATCAGGGTGAAATAAAATAATACCGTGACCTAGATAAAATCAGAAGACTGATAAGTTACAACTCCTTTTTCAATTGTATTATGAACGAGCAAGACTTGATAAATAAAGAGCGCGAAGAGGTTGATAACAAGCTCATAACCGACGCATTCCATCATCTTCTGGGAACCTATTTGGCATCCACCCACCGCAAAAAGGTTGATATTATCACCAAGGCTTTCCACTTTGCCCGTCAGGCCCACAAAGGTGTAAGGCGATTATCGGGTGAGCCTTACATCCTACACCCTATCGCCGTAGCCCAAATTGCTTGTGAAGAAATGGGACTTGGGTCAACGAGTATCTGTGCTGCTCTTCTGCACGATGTGGTAGAAGATACCGACTACACCGTTGAAGATATTGAAAATATATTCGGTACAAAGATTGCTCAAATTGTTGACGGGCTAACTAAAATAAGCGGCGGGATATTTGGTGATCATGCCTCTGCACAAGCTGAAAACTTCAAAAAGTTGCTGCTTACTATGAGTGATGACATCCGCGTTATCCTGATTAAGATTTGCGACCGCTTGCATAACATGCGTACTTTAGCCTCTCAACCTGCCAACAAACAATATAAAATAGCAGGCGAAACTCTCTATATCTACGCACCATTAGCCAATCGTCTCGGACTCAATAAGATTAAAACAGAACTCGAAGACCTTAGCTTCCGCTTCGAACATCCGGAAGAATATATCAGCATTATCAACAAACTTTCGTTCACAAAAGAAGAGCGAGACCGTCTCTTTGAGGAATTTACGGCTCCCATTCGTGAGGCTCTTGACAGGATGGGGTTTCAATATCATATTAAGGCTCGTGTGAAAAGCCCTTACAGTATATGGTGTAAGATGCAGAACAAACACGTTACCTTTGAAGAAATATACGATATTCTAGCCGTCCGAATCATCTTTACGCCTCAACAGCGCAAGGATGAAATCAACGACTGTTTCCAAATATACGTTGCATTAAATCAAATATATAGAAGCCACCCCGACCGCTTACGCGACTGGGTTAACCACCCAAAGGCAAACGGTTATCAGGCTTTACATGCAACCATGATGTCGCGCAGAGGACAATGGATTGAAGTACAGATACGGTCAGACCGTATGGATGAAATTGCAGAACAAGGCTTTGCTGCTCATTGGAAGTACAAAGAGGGCGACAGTACAGAAGAAGATACCGAGCTGAATAAATGGTTAGGTACCATCAAAGAAATCTTAGACGACCCGCAACCAGATGCCATGGACTTCCTCGATTCCATTAAACTGAATCTGTTTGCTTCTGAAATATTTGTATTTACTCCTAAGGGAGAGGTAAAGACGATGCCTGCAGGATGTACCGTTCTCGACTTTGCCTTTCAAATTCATACTGTTCTTGGCAGCCACTGTATAGGCGCAAAAGTCAACCACAAACTTGTACCCTTAAGTCATAAATTGCAAAGTGGCGACCAGGTTGAAGTGTTAACATCCAACTCGCAGCACGTACAGTCGTCATGGATCAACTTTGTAACTACGGCAAAAGCGCGCAATAAAATACAGGCAATACTTCGACGTGAAGGAAGGCAAATACAAAAGAAAGGAGAAGATTTACTCAACGACTGGTTAAAGAAAAACGATATTGAGCTGTCTTCATCGGTTATCGACCGCCTGTGTAAGTTCCATGACACCACATCACACGAGGCTTTTTTCCAGGCTCTTGGCAGCCATTCTGTTATTCTTGGCGAAAACGACGTAGAAGAACTCTCTGAGAAAAGGAAAAACTCGTCAGGCTCAAGCTGGCGCCGTTATGTACCCTTCCTGCGGAAAAGTGAGAAGAGAAAAGAAGAACTATTGGCAGATACACAGCCTGTCAGCGACAATTTGCTTACGGTTGGGCCGGGTTTTAATAAGAAGCGACCGTGCATAATCTCTGAGCAATCCATCGGTATGTACCTCTTTTCATCGTGTTGTCACCCAATCCCCGGCGACGATATTCTCGGCTTTATCGACAGTAACTCCCACGTTACTATCCATAAACGCTCATGCCCTGTTGCAAGCAAACTAAAGTCGAGCTTCGGAACGCGCATCCTCGATGCCCAATGGGATATGCACCACCAGTTGTTTTTCGATGCAACCATTGAGGTACATGGAATTGATCGCAAGGGTATGCTACACGACGTTTCTGAAATAATATCACACAAGCTCAACACAAATATCCATCAAGTAAGTTTCTCTGTTAACGAAGGTATATTTAAAGGGCGAATAGAATTAAGAGTTCACGATCGTGATGAAGTAAGAAATATCATGAAGCTCCTGAAAGAAATTAACGATATGCAGGAGGTACAGCAGATATTGTAACACCTGTTATATTGCACAACAATCCTACATCAGTCCGTCAAGATGCTTTTTAAGGTCTAACAACTGTTCGCGAACATTAATCAGATTTTCCAATATATCTGCACTCTTATCAACGTTACCTCTGTTCTCGTGCATATATTTACGCGCAGCTGCTATTTTAAATCCGCGAACTTTAATCAGATTATAAATTACTTTAATGTCTTCAATATCCTTGTCGGTATATTGTCGAACCTTTGTCGAAGCTACTGTTTTGGGCTTAAGATTAGGAAATTCGGTTTCCCAATAACGCAATGTACTCTCGTTAACACCAACCTCCCGAGCTACCTCTTTAATAGAATAGTATAATTTAGGATTTTTATTTGTATTCAGAGCCATAACGTTTTTCTTATTAACCGTTTCGTTATTTGTACCGGTATTTCACCACAATTTTATTACGTTGTAAAGGGCATATCGACATGCTCCCTTTACGATGCAAAGATAATAAAAAGATTATATATAGAATCCGCCGACTGCAATCTTTTTAGTAACTTTGCAGCTGATTATCAATGAGTATCAAAAAAATATTGTAATATAATGATGACAGCAAACGAGATACGCAATTCTTATCTGAAGTTTTTTGAATCAAAGGGACACGTTATCGTACCATCGGCTCCTATTGTGGTGAAGGACGACCCTACTTTAATGTTTACAAATGCCGGTATGAACCAGTGGAAGGACATTATTCTTGGTACTAAAGAACCTGCCCCACGCCGCAGAACCGACTCACAAAAGTGCCTTCGTGTAAGTGGAAAACATAACGATTTGGAAGAAGTTGGGCGCGATTCGGCCCTTAGCCACCACACCATGTTCGAAATGTTAGGCAATTGGAGCTTTGGCGATTACTTTAAAGAGGGAGCCATTGATTATGCCTTCGAGTATCTTGTAGGCGTTCTTCATCTCAACCCTAAAGACCTTTACGTCACCGTTTTCGAAGGCGATGCCTCTGAAAAACTCTCTCGTGACGATGAGGCTTCGTCATACTGGGAGAAGCATTTCCCTAAAAATCACATTGTAAACGGCAATAAGCACGACAACTTTTGGGAAATGGGCGACACCGGTCCTTGCGGTCCCTGCACCGAAATACATATCGATTTCCGTTCCGAAGAAGAGAAAAGCAAGGTCCCCGGCGAAACATTGGTTAATAAAGACCATCCGCAAGTTATTGAGATTTGGAACATTGTATTCATGCAATACAACCGTAAGGCTGATGGAAACCTGGAGCCTCTCAAAATGCACGTGATTGATACGGGTATGGGGTTCGAGCGTTTAGTACGCCTTATGCAAGGTAAAAACTCGAACTATGATACCGATATTTTCACCCCTATCATCAGTGAAATTGAACGTTTGTCAGGTAAAACCTACAACCATACGTTCCCAGAGGGACCCAATGGCGAGGGTATCAATGACGAACAAAAGGTAGATATTGCCATCCGTGTGGTGGCCGACCACTTACGTGCCGTCGCTTTTGCCATTGCTGACGGCCAGTTACCCGGCAACGCAAAAGCGGGATACGTTATCCGTCGCATCCTGCGCCGTGCTGTTCGCTATGCTTATACCTTCCTTGATCAGAAAGGAGCATTCATGTTTAAGCTTATACCCGTACTGGTTCATGAGATGGGAGACGCATATCCTGAACTGAAAGCACAGCAGGAACTCATCGCCAAAGTAATGAAACAAGAGGAGGATAGTTTCCTCCGTACGCTGCAGAACGGTATCAATCTGCTTGCCGATGATATGGAAAATATGAAGAAAGCCGGCATCAAACAACTTGATGGTGCCAAGGCTTTCCGCCTTTTCGATACCTATGGCTTCCCTCTTGACCTCACCGAACTGATATGCGGTGAGAACGGTTTCACCGTTGACGAGGAGGCTTTCAATGCTGAAATGGAGAAACAAAAGTCGCGTGCCCGCAATGCTGCTGCCGTAGAGAACAGCGACTGGGTAAAGATTAAGGACGGCGAACAGGTGTTTGTGGGTTACGATCACGATGAATATCCCTGCCATATCTTGCGTTATCGCAAGGTAACACAAAAGAAATCAACGTTCTATGAGGTTGTTCTCGATTATACTCCATTCTATGGAGAGATGGGCGGACAAGTTGGAGACAAGGGCCTTTTAATCTCCGACACCGAAACATTAGAGGTTATTGATACCAAACGTGAGAACAATCAGAGCATCCATATTATCGAAAAACTGCCGCAAAACCCCGCTGCAGCCTTCAGGGCTGTGGTTGATTCTGACAAGCGTGAGGGTTCAGCCTGCAACCATACAGCTACTCATCTTCTCGACTATGCACTGAAACAGGTGCTCGGTGAGCAAACTGAGCAACGCGGATCGTATGTAGATGAAAACGTGTTGCGCTTTGATTTCAACTGCTTTGAAAAGGTTACCGATGAAAAACTACGTCAGGTTGAGCGCATCGTTAACCAGATGATACGCCAGAATTTGCCTCTTGAGGAGCACCGCGACACCCCCGTTGAGGAAGCCAAAAAGTATGGAGCGGTAGCACTTTTCGGCGAAAAATATGGCGATAAAGTGCGTGTGGTATGCTTCGGACCGTCGGCAGAGTTCTGCGGTGGCATCCATGTGAAGAGCACAGGACATATTGGTTTCTTCAAAATTATTAGCGAAAGCTCGGTAGCTGCCGGCATACGCCGCATTGAAGCACTTACCGGAAAGGCTGCCGAAGAGCTTGTTTATACTGTACAAGACACGCTTAGCGACGTGCGTTTGTTGTTTAATAACACCAAAGACCTGCAAGGAACCATCGAGAAATTCATGGACGAGAACGCTGCTTTAAAGAAGGAAGTAGAGAAGTTCCAGGCACAAATAGTTGAACGTACCAAAGAAAAGCTCGTTAAAACAGCACGCGAAGTAAACGGCGTAAAGGTTATTACTGCCGTAATTCCTTTTGAAGCCGCTCAGGCAAAAGACCTTGTTTTCAAAATCCGACAGGCTATTCCGGAGAAGCTCGTTTGCGCCATCGGTTCAACGGCCCACAATAAACCCCTGCTAAGTGTTATATTCAGTGACGACATGGTAAGCGAGCGGGGCCTCAATGCAGGCAAGATTATCCGCGAGGCGGCAAAGCCAATGCAAGGCGGCGGCGGCGGTCAGCCTCATTATGCACAGGCCGGAGGTAAGAACCTGGACGGCATTTCAGCTGCCGTTGACAAGGTTGTTGAACTGGCAAATCTGTAAAATCAGATGAAAACAATGTCCTTATCCATACTGGTTTTAAGATAAAAACCACTAAAGAAACAACGATAAGGTACAGGATAAACATTAAAGAAACATTTATTATGAGATAGAAAGGAATATCTGTTACACGGTTAGCAGATATTCTTTTTTTTATTTTTCAATTGGCATTATTTATGAACAAACTCTGGTTTCTGGCCTTTTTCATGCTTCCGTTCACCGGTGTTGCCTATGCAGCATGGCATACATGGAACATCCTCCCGCTGGCAAACACCTATAAGTATGTCGTCGTAGGCTTGCTGTTGCTGTGTTTTCTGTTGTTCTTCACCAACTTGAACTTCTTCCAAACCGACCGTCTGCCCATGCCCGTAGCCGCTGCTTTCTACGAAATTGGCACGTCGAGCTTGTTTATTTTGCTTTATATGGTGATGTTATACCTGCTGTTAGACCTCGGCCATGCGGTACATCTGGTTCCCCACAATTTCCTTTACCACAGCTGGAAAGGCACTATTACCGTTGCCGTTATTCTAATATCGGTATTTACTTACGGTTATTTCCATTATATGGATAAGCAGCGTGTAACGCTCGATATGCCCACATCGAAGAAGCTCGAGCACCCATTGAAAATTGTGATGGCCTCTGATCTCCACATCGGTTACCACAACAGGGTCGACGAACTCAACAGATGGGTCGACCTCATCAACCGCGAAAATCCCGACCTTATTCTGATTGCGGGCGATATTATCGACGGTCATATCCGCCCTTTACAAGAGCAAAATATGGCCGAACCGTTCCACAGGCTGAAGGCTCCCGTTGTAGCCTGCCTCGGGAATCACGAATATTACACCGGCGTAAGAAGCTCGTTCAACTTCTATAAAGCTGCCGGCATCCAGCTGTTATGCGATACGGCCATCACCATTAAAGGCATAAACATAATAGGTCGTGACGACAGAACCGACCCTCGACGCCAGTCGGTAAAGGGCCTTACGGCGTCATTGGATATGAACCGCTACACTATTCTCCTCGATCATCAGCCCTATCACCTCGAAGAAGCCGAGCAGGCAGGCATCGATTTTCAGCTTAGCGGACATACCCATTACGGGCAAGTATGGCCCGTCAGCTGGATAACCGACGCCATTTATGAGGATGCTTTCGGGCCCTTGCAGAAAGGACGCACACAATATTATGTCAGCAGCGGTTTGGGAATATGGGGTGGAAAGTTCCGCATTGGCACGCGTTCTGAATATATTGTTGCCACGCTCCACAACTAATTACACCTTATTATATAAGCAACCACATCATGCAGATTGACACGTTATGGATGAAAACCAACTTCATGAGGTTCAACGCGCAGTATTTCGACGGCGTGTTACCCCTGCCCCGACTGCGTACAGGCCGGTCGCGAACGCAATTGGGCACCATGTCGTGCAAGCGAAAGACGAGCTGGGGACGTACCAAACTATACGACTTTACGATTTCTTTGAGCAACTATTACGACCAAACCGAACACCAGTTCCAAAGCGTTTTGTTGCACGAAATGATACATTTAAGCATAGCCGTGAGCGGTGTAAAAGATACTTCGCCCCACGGTGTTGTATTCCGCGGCCTGATGCAACGCCTCAACCGCGATGGCTGGGATATACAAATCATGACGAAAACACGCGACTATACAAAAGCATACACCGGCACTGCCACTGTTATCGCCCAATATATTGTGCTGGCTCTCGAAATGAACGACGGCAAAAGGTTCCTCTCTTCCGTCAATCCGAAGTTTGCACACGACATTAATCGCCAGTTGAAAATGGTGCCACAAATAAGCCATTTCGCCTGGTTTACTACCTCCGACCGCTGGTTTGAGGCTATGCCCAAGGTACGATCACTGCGCGGCCGCCGTGTTACCGCCGAAGTTTTTCAGGCTAAAACGCAGGCCATGAAGCCGATAAACGTGTAGCATAATACGCCTCTCTGTCTTCCAAAAGCAAGAATAAACGACAGTTTTATTCTCCTAAGCCTATTATGTTCAGCATTCTTCTACTAACCATACTTGCTTTTTCACCAAAACTATACTATATTTGCATAACATCTTTATATAGGTATCTGCCAAGGCCGTAAACCTGTTGCCGAGGCATTAACTGTCAAATCTTCTTATCATTCATGACTAAAAACATAAGACGTATGAAAAAATTGTTATCGCTCTTTGTCATGCTCATGCTCTCCATAGCTCTACATGCGCAACACAATGTGACCAAATTCTTAGGCATTCCCGTTGATGGCACGAAAACTTCCATGATTCAAAAGCTAAAAAATAAAGGCTTTACGTATGATGTTAAGGCTAATTCGCTATCAGGAGAATTTAATGGAGGAAAGGTCAATATTATTATTAAGACTTATAAAAACAAAGTATGGAGAATTGCTATTTATAATCAACATCCTTGTAATGAGGCACAAATTAAGACAAAATATAATAATCTCTGCCAGCAATTCAATAATAATGCCAAATACATATCGTTAGAATCAAATGAGATTCCTGAAAATGAGGATATATCTTATCAAATGAGTGTAAATAGTAAAGAGTATCAATCATCCTACTACCAACTACCGAAAGATGAAGAATTAACTAAAAGACTTGTATGGTTTACTATTTTAGAAAATTATAGTAAATACGATCTGTATATATTCTACGACAACGAATACAACCACGATACAACAAACGAACTATAAGATAACGATATTATCATATCACGATACAACTGTTCTACACGCTCTATAACGATGATGGCATAACGCGTTTAAACCCTTCTTATTACACCACGATACAACGGTTGCCCACACATGACGGGCAGCCGTTTTTGCATATAATCATTAATCTATAAAGTTGATTATCAACATAAAGGTGTCTTAACAGACTATCTGTCAGGGCTTAACGCCAATCTCACAACCCCCTTATAACATAAACCATCATCCATTACCG
>ERZ772945.1579-NODE-1579-length-15739-cov-3.253953_pt1 | contig 15739 bp, 11 predicted proteins | sample MGYA00511681_ERZ772945 | MGnify/ENA primary metagenome ERZ772945 (study PRJEB29015, sample SAMEA2737943) | human oral metagenome | biome: human oral; feature: human-associated habitat; material: dental | place: China | collected 2143 ...
TAGTTGAATCCATTTTTTCTTAAACTTCCTACTATTATTAATATATTTTTCATACCTTTGCCTCTTTTCTTTTGTTTTTCTATTATTAGAGTTTCTTGTTTTGCTCTTTCCCTATCAAGTCTTGCTTCTTCTTGTAATCTCGCAAATCTCTCTCTCATTTCATCTAATTCTTGAGATTTCGTCTTGATATTTTCTATCATTTTTTCAACTTTTTTATTATCTTCACTTATATATGCTCTTGCCTTAGAGATTATACTTTCTGGTAAGCCCATTCTTTGTGCAATAGTTAAGGCATTACTTTCCCCAGGTATTCCCACTAATAATCTATATGTTGGAGAAAGTGTATCTGTATTAAATTCCATTGAAGCAGTTTCTATACCTTCTTCATTGTAACCATAAGCTTTTACTTGACTATAATGGGTAGTTATAAAAGATTTACATTTTTTTTCATTTAAGTAATCTATAACAGCCATAGCAAAAGCTGCTCCTTCTATTGGGTCTGTTCCTGAACCTAATTCATCAAGTAAAACCAAAGAGTTTTTTGTAACTGCTCCTAAAATTTCTTTTACATTTTTTAAATGAGCAGAGAATGATGAAAGAGATTGCTCAATACTTTGTTCATCTCCTATATCTGCAAAAACTCCTTCAAAAAATCCTATCTTAGAATTTTCTGAGGCAGGAATTGGTATTCCTGAAAGTGCCATTAAAGTTAAAAGCCCAGCAGTTTTTAAAGCAACAGTTATATCTTCGCCAACCATATTGTTTACGTATGGCAGTGCATTATTATCGGCATTTAGAATAAAAGCGTAACCACTTTCTTGTGCCATTTTAGCTATTGTTTTTTTTAGTTTTGCATGCACTGGTGCGTATATTTGTTGTTCGGCTTGTTCAATTAGTCGGTCAGCTTCCTTTTTAAAAGCAATATTTTTGTCTAACAATTCTTGCAATTCAGCCTGTCGTTTTTTTAATATAGATGGTGCAAAGTTGCGTTGTCCTTCTAAAAATTCCTCGTATTTAGTGTGGAAATCGTTCTCAGACCGTGTTGTTTCTGCATCGTATTTTGCACGAAGATCGTTAATACTACGTGTAGCTGCAGCATATTCGGGCATAGATTTCAACACTTCGATATAATTGAAGTAGGCAAACTTTAGTGTGTTTTGTGCATTTGTCGTAATTGTAATGACGGCGAATGCAAGACAAACGAATATTTTTTTTATCATAATTGCATACTTATTTTTTGTTATATAAAAAAAGACCACAGCAAGAACAAAGTTTTTGCGGTAGTCTTACTCTTTCCATAAAGCATTAATGGCTCTGGAAAATAATAACGGGGCAGACGCCCACTTCATTAATAAGAGTTTGCAGCATAAGCCGCAAACATTCTTATATCTTACTTCATTTTAGCAAGCTGAGCTTTAACTTCTGCAGTAATATCTTTGCTAATGGCTTCGTTAATATACAATGGTTGGCCAGCACCTTTTTCCATAATATAAACATAGCCACCAGTTTTAGCTACAGTTTCGATAGCTTTACGTACTTTATCGAGTACTGGACCCAACTTTTGTTGTTGTTGTTCGTTAAAAGCCTTCTGGTTGTCTTGCGCAGTTTGTTGGATTTTAGTGTACATATCCTGAAGAGCTTTCTCAGTTTCGGCCTGTTTTGTGGCATTCATTGTACTCTTTGTTTTGTCGTATTCCTCTGCTTTGCGTTGCAATTCGGTCTGCATATCGGTAAGTTGTTTCTCGTATTCCTTACCTTTAGCCTCTAATTCTTTTTGAACATTAGTAGCTTCTGGCAATGATTGCAAGAGAGCTTGTGAATCGAGATGACCAAATTTCTGTGCAAATAAACTCATAGGAGCACAGAGCATCAACATTAAAATAAGCTTTTTCATATTCTTTTGTGTTTTAATTGTTTGTAAATTTCTATTTTTTTGTTTACTTTATTTTATTTCTCTCTCAACTATTATTGGTTACCATAACCCAATTTTGCTAATACTTCGTTGCTAATATCAACCTTTGGCGAGCCATATATAATGCCAGAAGTAGAACTTGAACGGTCAATTACAAGACTATAACCACGTTGGTCGGCAACATCTTTAACAGCATTGTATATTTCGTCTTGAATAGGTGTAATAAGACTGGTGCGTTTTTTGAAAAGTTCGCCCTCTGGTCCAAAATACTTACGCTTTAAGTCGGCTGCTTGTTTCTCTTTCGCCATAATAGCTTCTTGTTTCTTTTTTTTCTGTTCTTGCGAAAGGAAAACAACTTCGTTTTGATAATTCTTATACATTGTGGAAGCTTCAGTGTTAAGTGCTTCAACTTCTGCCTGCCATTTCTTACTAACCTGATTTAATTGTTCGTTTGCACGCTCGTAAGCAGGAATATTGCTAAGCAAATATTCCATATCTATGAGTGCAAATTTCTGTGCATGGGCTGCAATAGACGCTACAGCCATTAAACAGAATACTATAAACTTTTTCATTGTTAATATCTTTTCTTGTTATTTATGTATGCTGCCGCTAAAAGAGTAGCATTGTTAAGTTGTTAGAATTCTTGTCCCAATATAAAGTGGAACTGACTTCCTCCTCTTTTTCCAAATACTTTATCGAAACCGTATGCCCAGTCGATACCCATCATACCAACCATTGGAAGGAAAATGCGTACACCTATACCTGCAGAACGTTTTACATTGAATGGATTAAACTTAGAAGTTTCTGTCCACGCATTACCAGCTTCTACAAAACCAAGACCATAAATGGTGGTATTACCCAAAAGGAATGGATAACGAAGTTCAAGAGTCATACGTTCGTAAGCATAACCTTCTCCGTGTTGTGTAAGTTGTCCGTTCTCGTAACCTCGTAAACCAATGGTTTCTTGTGCATAATTAGAAGAGTATCCACTCATACCATCACCTCCCATATAGAATGTTTCAAATGGACTCTTTTTATACTTGTTGTAGCTTCCTAATAAACCAAATTCTATACGCGTCATTAGCACGAAACATTTGTTGCCATTATTGAGAGCAGTAAAGGTACGTGCCTTAAACTTCCACTTATGATATTCTACCCAACGGTATTTTTCTTGTTGTTCTTCCTGATAAGTTGCTGAAAAACGGTCGTTGGCAAGATGTTTATAATCTTTCTTATCGAATTTAGACCATGGTGGTGTAATTGATAACGAGGCAGAAAATTCGGAACCTGTACGTGGATATAGTTGGTTGTCGGTAGAACTACGATTGAGCGTTATGTTCAAACTTAAATTATTGGCAGTACCATTAGACATTACAAAGAAATAGCGCCAATTCTTTAAGATATAACGTTGGTAAGATAATTGTAAAGACAACTGGAAATAGTCGTCTGGCCATCTTAAACGTTTACCCCAACCAGCATAGAAACCCCATATTTGAATGTATTTATCTGGATCGAGATAATTTTCGTAGTTATTATAATTATAATTTCCTACAATAATTCTCCATATAACTACGGTTGTAATAGCTGGAATTTAAATCGGTAGATTTAGAAAAGTTTGCACCTAATGTAAACTGAATAGGGCGTTTTCCACCAAACCAATTTGTTGCATATTGCAAACCATACGATTGATAATACTTACCATTTGTTTGAGCATTTAACGACATAGTTTCACCATCGCCAATAGGTAAGAAACCTTTGTGATCTTTATTCTTTTTCAGCAGATTTGCTATAGAGAAGTTATTCAGTTTTAAACCTAATTGTAGCAGAGCACCCATCTGTCCCCAACCTAATGACATTTGAATTTGGTCGTTCGATTTCTGTTTTAAGTTCCAGTTTATATCTACAGTACCATCTTCGTAATTTGGTTTTGGATCTGGATTTACCGACTCTGGGTCGAAATGTCCCATAGAAGCTAAATCGCGTGCAGTACGCATTAGTGCAGCTTTAGAGAAAAGATCGCCTGGCTTTGTACGCAATTCACGACGAACTACATTTTCGTAGATACGATCGTTTCCATTAATGCGCACACGTTTAATACGTGCTTGTTGTCCTTCGTAGATACGCATTTCCAAATCTACAGAATCGCCAACAATGTTTACTTCTGTAGGTTGTAAGTTATAGAAAAGATAACCGTGGTCCCAATATTGGTTACCAACAGACGATTCATCTTCCGACAAACGTTTATTAAGATATTTTTGATTGTAAACATCACCTTTCTTAATGTCGAGTAATGAGTTTAAGAAATCTGTAGAATAAACAGTATTACCCACCCACGTGATATTACGAATATAGTATTTCTTTCCTTCGTTTACTTTAACATATACGTTTACATGTTTATCGTCTGCATTCCAAATACTATCTTTTAAAATAGCAGCATCGCGAAAACCATATTCGTAATACTTATCTATTAAATGCTTTTTATCTTCTGTCCAACGTTCTGGAGTAAACTTTTTAGCTTTAAGAAGAGTAGAAAGTTTTCCTGCTTCGTTTGTTTTAGTGAAAGCTCCCTTCTTAAAGAAAGTTCCTTTTATTATTTTATCGGATAGTTGTGCATTACCGTCAATAAAAATATGACGTACCTTTTTCTTTTCTTTTTTATCTACGTCTATATCAAGAATAACCTGATTTTTTGCAGTAACATCATCGCGTTGTCTAATTTGCACAGTGGCATCTTTATATCCTTTATCATCGAAATACTTTTTTGCAAGTATCTGAGCACGGTCTATCATATTAGGTGTTATTTGTCCTCCTTTCATAATACCTAACTTCTGTTCCATATCCTCGCGTTCGCTTTTCTTTAATCCATTATAGTTAATGGTAGAAATGCGTGGACGTGCCTTTAGATAGATATGAAGATATGCGTTATCTCCTACCAAAGAATCTACAGCGATTGAAACATCAGAGAACAAACCATGTTTCCAATAGCGTTTTACAGCATTTGTTATAGCTGTTCCTGGAATTTCAATATCCTGTCCTACAGACAATCCTGATATTCCTATCAAAACATAATCTTCGTAGCCATCTACTCCCGACACAGATATACCAGCTAACTTATATGTTTGTGGATTTGCGGCGTATGAGATGATTGGATTTACGATCTTCTGTTGGGCTTTTATTTGCAAACCAAAGCTAAGAATAAAAGCTAATAGTATTAAGACCTTTTTCGTATTACTCATTTATAGCGTATCTTATTTGTTTCTTTGTTCTGTTTCTATTTGTTTCTCTGTTTTTCCGAAACGGCGTTGCCGTTTTTGATAGTCGGCTATTGCTGTATGCAAATCAGCTTCGTTGAAGTCTGGCCAATAAGTATCGCAAAAATATAGTTCCGAATAGGCTAACTGCCAAAGTAAGTAATTGGAAATGCGATACTCTCCTCCTGTTCTAATCAATAAGTCAGGGTCGGGCATAAAGTTTGTACAAAGATGTTTATTTACAATATTCTCGTCAATGTCTTCTACTTTCTGCTCGCCTTTTTGTACTTCTATTGCTATTTGTTTTGTTGCTTCTGTAAGTTCCCATCGTGCCGAATAACTTAGTGCAACAACCATAGTCATAGTATTGTTGTTTGCTGTATGTTCTATAGTTTCTTTCAGCTTTTCAGCAACGGCAGCAGGTAAACGTTTAATATCTCCGATAACTTGGAAGCGCACATTATTCTTCATAAATATTTCGTCTTCAAGAGAAGTCAGCACTAATCCCATAAGTGCAGCTATTTCATCTGACGGACGATTCCAATTCTCTGTAGAAAATGTGTATAATGTTAGGTATTTCACACCTAATCGTGTGCATTCTGATGTTATTCGACGCACAGTTTCTACTCCCGCTTGATGTCCATACGATCTTGGTTTATTGCGTTCTGTAGCCCAACGTCCATTGCCATCCATTATTATGGCAATATGTTGTGGAATGCGTTTCATATCTAATTCTTCTACCATATTTTTCGAAGATTGTTTTTATTTCTTTATTTATAGATGCGATAAACTGGAAAGCTACATCTTACTCGTCTTCGTTATGACACGTTCTACATTTAGCCATAAAGCTATAAGTTACGGTAAGTTGTAAAGTTGAATAACAGTCGGTATTCTTAAATGCTCCACTACTTTTTATATCGTATGGATCCTTTTGTCCGTCCAATTCATCAGATAAACAAAAGTGCATTGCCCACTCCAATCCAATATTTGTTCGTTCACCTAATTTATATTTAACACCTATTCCTATTGGGACATTTGCAGAGAATGTCGATTTTTTTGCTCCGTTCTTTATTTGTACATAAGTAGCACCTAATCCTCCAAAAACAAAAGGAGTTAAACGTTGCGCTCCTCTATATTCTCTTCCAGTACCATAAGGCCAGAAATTGTATTCGTATGTAGTTCCTACATCTATTAATGTATTGTTAAACTCGTAAGGTGTTGTAGCAAATTTTGGGTAATAGGTTTTGATATCGCTTGATTTTCCCTTTATCTTGCCATACGAAATATTGAATTTTAAGCCCATATACGGATTAAACGCATAACGTGCTAATACAGTTCCCATTGGCTGAAGGTTTTTTGTTAGCGAACTATTAAAGTCGCCTAAGTATCCCATCATTCCTATTCCTGCACCCAATTCCATTCTGTACTCTTCACCATCTTGTGCCTGAATAGGAACATAAGCTAAGAGGAACAATATATAGAAAAGGATACGTTTCATTTCTTTTATTTTATAGTTTGACAGTTTGCCCGATAGAGCCTTATAGTCATTAATAACTTCTTGTAAATTCGATTTGTTGTTTACTCCAACCTTCGCTGTTTAATCTGCCTTTCCAAACCTTATTGCCACAAACAATCCAAATATATTTCTGACTGTCTGCTGCTATTGCAAAGTTTCTTGATGGAGTTTCTGTTGGATAAACATAATGTTTATTGGTTGTCCAAACTATGCCATTGTTTATACTTTCTTTAATTGGAGCAAACTTGCCATTGTCTGTAACTCCAAATGCCATAGCCTTATTGTTGTAATAAATCACTGATAGATGGTTGTATTTAGGTAGTTGAAACTCACTACTTACTTCGGTTTCAACAAATGACCATTTGTAACTTGTAGATGTACTCGTACCATCAATTAGTTTAGTCCATGCCACTACGAAATTGTTGGTTGTATTTGTGCCGAAAAGTGTAACTCTACTTATTTGGTTATCTGTAGCCGATGGTTGATATATAAAACCAATGCCGTTGGTTGGCAGATAAGAAGAATTTGCATCTAATGCTTCGTTAGTCCAACTTACACCATTATCTTTCGATACCATAAGCGTATTACTATTCGATAGTGCATACAGTTCTGTTGCTCCTGCAGCTACTAATTGTTGTAGTGGAGCAGTACTTACCGTAGTCCAAGTTACTCCATCGTTCGAATGTTTAATTTGTCCATTGTCAAGCAAAAACATTCCATTTTCAGTCGCAATTACGCTTTTATAACTTGTGGCACCGAATGTTGTTGGGACTTGTGTCCACGTGTTTCCATCGTTCTCTGCTGTGAAGTAACATATAGTTTGACTTCCTTTTTTGCCAAACACATACATTTTTTTATTATAATTGACCATTTTCACATCATCGAATAGTGCAAAATTTGTATTATCATTAAGTGTGTTCCACTTAAATTCGTTACCACGTTGCTTGTGTACATTTACTGTTATGGTGTATGTTTTGCGATATTCTCCATTCTGTGAGTAAACTTCGATAATGCGTGGTTGTGAGAAATCGATAGAGTCGTTCTCTTTATAAGGCGTTGCCGCGCCAATGGTTAGCGGTCTTATAAATATTTTTCCATTACTCTTGGCAGTTATGTTTGTAAGCACTGCTTTTGCTCTTGTTCCATAGGGCAATGAATCTGGGTTGTAGATAGTTCCATTATTCTGATTTATATAGAACCTATATGTTGTGGGCTTATACTTGGTAACAACAACAGTATCTTTTCCAGCTGCATTTACTGTATCGTGTAGAATTTTTACTTCCTTAATAGAGAAAGCAACAATTGCTGTGGCTTGCGAACTATTATCTGGTACTTTTTCTTCTTCTTTAAAGCAAGATGTTAGTGCAAGTGCCCTTGTTAGCATTGCCACAAGGGAATATATCTTATGTTTCATCGGACAATAATTATACTATATTGTGTGCAAATTTACTTAGAATTCTTTAGATACTGCTCACTTTTGATAGTTTATTATGTAAATTATTGTTTTTAATGCCTATTTTTAAGTTCTTTAAGTAATGCCTAATCATCTAAATAACGTAAGTCTGATGGCCATTGTATTCCCTATCAAAAATCTTACAGGCCACTGATAGACAAGAAATATCGGAAAATTGATGTTTTATCTATTCTTTAATAACGAAGCGGATACGCCCATATTCCAGCTGTGAATGCTCTTTTGATTGTACAATAGGTATTCATTTCTGCCTTGATAGGTATAATCAGTAAACAAATAAATATTTGGTGTGAAAGCATAGTTTATATTTACTTGCCCATTGAAAGCAATTCTTGGTAAACAAGTCCAAAATTTAACTGAGCAAAGTTTGGCTGGGTAAGATTCTTTCTGTAGTTCAATTGGAAGGACCAATTATCGTTCGGTCGATATTTTATAGTAACTACAGGAATGTAACAAACCCGAGAAAATTTGTTTCGTTAAGTACAAACATAAGTTTTTGCACAAAGGTAGCATATCGCTATAGTAGGCAAAGGCGGATAGTATAGTCATTCCCTTAAAAGCCTAATATTCGGCTTTTAAGGGCTGACTATTTAATAACATCTATTCTTTTAAGGATTTTCGACAACCTCTTTATCTGTACGTAAATTTATGTTTATCTGCTACTTCGTTGTTGGTACAATGCCTGCATCGGTATCAGAGTTATGAATACGTTGGTTCACCTCAGAACCATGCTTTCCAAAGTTCAGGTTGAAATGAAAGTCTATGCCAAAAACCTTACATAGATTTTTCGACCATACAATTTGATTATAAGGAGCAAGATGGGAAAGATTCTCTACAGACATTTCATAACGTGAACTGAAGATGTTCTGCAACTGGAGTTCTACACCCCATTTTTCTCTATTGTACCCAAAGACTATACTATGTGATTTCTCATCTTTGTTAAGTGTCTCCCCCCACAAGCTATGAAAACTTGTCTCAAGATTGGCGCCTACATACCAATTCTTGTACATTCCCATTAAGTTGGCACGCAAGCCCCAATTGGTATGTGTATGCGTATAAGTATTGCCATTGCTGATATAGCGATTGACAAATGGGGCTAATTGAATGGATATACAATCCTTCCAAGGTTGTATTTTTAGGTTTATTTGAGAGTTCAGACGATGGAAGCCCCTTTGATTGGCATAACTCCTAACATAGAGGCCATTCGAGTAGGTTGTTTCTTCCATATATGGTTTATCGTCATAACTGTAACGGGTAAACCATTCTGCACTGATATACTTTGTTCCTACGCTAATTGACAGTTCATTAGAGAAAAATCTGACCGCCTGTAGATTTGGATTTCCACGGCGTATTTGGAAAATATCTATGTGCTGTTCAACATTGCTTAATTCTGCAAGTGAGGGTGCGTACCCTCTCATATAGGCTTTATAGCGTATTGACAGATAATTGTTGAAACGATACCCCAGCTGAATAGTCGGGCGAAATATATATTTTACCTGTTTGGCATTTCCTTGGCTAACATAGGTTCTCATAGCACCTACACCTACCATATAATCCAGTTTCCCTAACTTTGAAGCCCATTCTCCAAAACCATAACTCTCACCTGTATTCATCTTTACGCTTGAGGATGTGTTTCCATCGTATGCGTTTTTTGTGTACATCTGCTGATGTCGCAGACCGAATGACAACCGCGAATACTTGATTTTCTGCTCGTAAATAACTTCAGCTATAGCCGAATATTTATTACCATCGACATAGGATGTTATTTCTTGTACAGCATTTCCCTGAGATTGACGATATAAACGGTCGTTTTTAGTATTGATATATGTTCCTATCAGGTCAAAGAAAAGATGCTTATCCTTGGAAAACTCATGTTGATAATAAATATCTAACGATGGATTGTTGCTCCTTGACTTGGTGCGGTCCATGATATCGAATGTGTTGCTATTCTGAATAAGTTTGGAATTTCTATCAAATACCGCATGAGGCGTATTGTTATATAAATCACGAAAAGTAACACTCAATATGTTTCCGCTATTTATGTAATCGTATCCTATGGATAGGTTGATGTTATCATATCGTGCCTTTGTCTTTTGCCCTATCTCATAGTTCCTGATACTGGGTGTCGTTGCATTGAAAGTTTCTATGTTTTCACGTAACCAGTTTATATCACGCCGATTCCAGTTTACAGATGTCTTGAAGTTTGACTTACCTACATGATAATTACCCGATAGCTGATAATCTCCTATACCTAAAGGATTGATAGTGTTCACCAACTCTCCGGAGATGCTCCCTCCATTCTTCTTTTCCTTTAAGATAATGTCAATTACAGCAGCTACATTTCCATATCTTAGACCGGGATTATCATAGTATTCTATTTTCAATATATCTGCCGGCAAGAGAGCCTTCACCTCCTGTATCTCCGCCTTTACACCATTAATACGCAATTCTACGGCATCCCCTATCGTGGTAGTTACCCTACTGTCAAGTGTATTCACTGAGATGCGTGAAAGCTGAAGATGCTGCAACAAATTAAAACCATTGCTTGATGTCTTTCGCTGAAGCTGATTAGGGATAATAATTTGTCGGTCAGCTTTTTGTGTTACGCTGTTGACTGTCACGGTTACGCCATTAAGCTGCTTACTATCTGGCTCCAACACTATTGTACCTACCGATAGGTGCTTAGAAATGTTTTGGCATTTAATTTCCTGCGTAGAATATCCAACAAAAGATATCCTTATTCTATAGTTCTCTCCTTCATGCGTATTCAGTTCAAAGCCACCATTCATATCAGTTACCACTCCATCAATCATCTTATTTTCGCTTTCACGAAACAACGAAACCGTTGCAGCTGGCAATGGTTGCTTGTTTTCATCTACTACCGTTCCCGTAGTTTGTGCAGCAAGAATACCATAGCAGCCAGACATGAGCAACGTGAGAATTTTCTTTTTCATAAACATTATATTATTTATTATATGTATTGTCTTATTATAATTTTGGAGTCAGCATCATGGGATTCCGACAACCTCTCTTGTCTTTCGATGTTGCAAAGGTAATATTTTTTTTTATTTTCACTACGCAAAAGTATAATTCTTAGTTGTTTGCTTAAATTTAACATCAAAGTGTGATTATGTTGCTTTATAAATACAATACTCATTTATAGTCTATTTAATTCAGTAGTTGATTTTTCCCCTCTATATTTATTTTTAGATGGATTTATTTGATAGCTTACTGTAAAGATAAACGTACATCTATTAGCATCGTTCCATTTATTTAAAATTATATTATTGGTATTTTTACTCCACTTTTCGCGACTTGTGTTAAATAAATTATTAACTGCAAATTTTAATCGTAGCTTTTCATTAAAGAAGTCTTTTACACAATGAATGTTACAATTGAAATTCTGAGAGTAAGAAGCTAAATCTGTATCTAAATTCCCACATGTATTAAAGCTCACATTTACTCCTATTTGGAAATGCTTAGGCAGAGTTATTATATTATCGAATAGCAAGGAATAAATGGGCTTATTATATTTACTGTTATTGTAAACCAAAAAAGGTTTAGTAAAATCTATTGTAAATGATGGTCTCCATATTTTAAACCATATCGGTGAATAATATAAAGCAATATCAAAAGTTTGGTTGCTTTTTATATTCTGAGTATGAAAAATGGCAATGGAATCACTTTCATTGTATCTATCGTATACATACATAGTACTATTTTTCATAATAGAATAGTTTGCCATTACTTGAAAATCATTCCACCCTAATGAAAATGAAAACATATTAGTTTTTTGTGGTAAAAGATTAGGAGTCCCACCCTCATATTCATAAGGATTATTATACTCAACTGAATTTCTAAGCATAAAATAACTTGGACGTAATGTCGTATAACGATATGCAAGCGTCATCTGTACATTATCGTTTTTATAATTAATGGCAGCAGAAGGATAAAAGCCTTTATCTTTCTGAGAATCCTTCTTTGAATTATTGCTATTGTTATAATAATTAAAATTCATATATTCAAACCTAATTCCCATACTTATATCCCAGTGTGTACCAAAAGATTTTTCATATTCAGAGAAAAATGAATATAGTTGTTGTTTAGCTACATTGGAAGCAGGTAATAGGCTATTTTGCAAGGTTGTACCATCAAGTATTGAATAACGATTTTTATTTGTAGTAAATGCCCCATCTGTCCCAGATGTCAAAGTCCCACCAAACAAAGGACTTATTACCTTTGCACGATACGCATATAGCATATTATTACTACGATTCTTTGAATGGATTTCCTCGCTTTTAAGAGAATAATCTTGGTTACTCTCATTAGACGAATTCATATAATCAAAATCAACCTTTAGATATGCGTCTTTTGTAAAATAATAAGAGAGATAACTATTTATATAATGGCTGTATATGACAGATTTTCTTTTATCGTTTGAAATAAAATCTTTAAGATGTCCCATATATTTAACTTCAACATAATCATTAGTTGTGAAAGTTTCATGGGGTAAAGATGTATACTTGTATATAGCACCCATTGCTAACTTATCTCTATGCTCGTAATTAAGCCCTACTGATCCGTTCCAAGAGAGAGCGTTAGTTTGCATATCTATGTTCTCATTTACCTGCTGAGTTAAAAAACTTCGATTCGAGAGCTGCTTAGCCTTAGATGATGTTCGATTATATTGTAAATCCGCAAAAAGGTCAAATTCTTTCTTGCGATATTTTATGTTTAGTCCACTATAATGAGACAAATTACGCTCCATACTTAAACCTGCATTAGCCAAACAGCCAAATCCTTCTCCTATTGGTTTTGATGTGATTATTTTTATCACAGCACTTATCGTAGCATCATATTCAGCTCCAGGATTGGTTATGATTTCTACTCGTTTAATATCAGAAGAATTTATTTGATTCAATTCGGTTAGATTACGTACCAATCTATTATTGATAAAGATTAAAGGCTTTCCTTTACCCAAAACACTAATATTTCCATTCTTGTTTATAATAAAGGGAAGATGAGATAACACATCTAAGCCATTACCAAGTTTGCTCAATGGGCCAGAAGCAATATTAGCAATAATACCTTTTGCTGTATGTAAGTAGGTTTTTCTTTTTACTATAACTTCTTTTAGAATGTTTTCATTGGGCTGTAAGAAGAAGTTATATAAGGTGTCTTTAGGCATTATTTGCCTAAATTGGGTTTTACAGTCAATGTAACTTACCTTTAGAATGCCATTGGTTATGGTGTTTGGAATTATAAACATACCCAAAGAGTCCGTAGTGGTTCCTGTTATAAATGCACTATCAGATGCAGAAAGAAGGGTAACGTTTACAAACTCCATAGGTAAATTACTATCTTTTTCTCTTCTGTGTGGTGATGTTCGGACTAATAAATGTTAATATCCTGTATTATAGTTTCTCCACTTTATATCAGATGTGTAATTTGCGGCAGTCCTTATGAGTTTATAAAACAAATCATACTTCGGCAGCTTACTGTCCCGGAAGAATCGACGATTGAACTTCCAACAATACTCGTTGAGATAGAGTTGGAGAAATCTTTGATCCACTTCCTTATGAATAGCCTCTATTGCACTACAACATTCTCCTGTTACTATATGTACCCACGGCAAAACCTTAGTCACCACCTCATGCACCTCCCCTTCCGTTTCCCTATAAGATTCATGACAGAACAACTCTCTCAGTCTAATAAGATTTGTTCCTCCGTCAGTCACAACTTTGGCAGTAGGACTCACAGCCTTTTCTGCATATGGTTTTATGGAGGTATATTTACTATCGGGCATAGCGAACATCTTGATATAACGTACAACCTTCTTGACTTTCTGTGTAGAAGACCTCCTGAGAAGTTTTGATGCTTTGTTAACGTACTTGTTTTCAGTTATATTTGTAAGATACTCGCTCAATATTTCATCCACAGGCTTACTTTCTGCAATTACCAATACAGGCGTTTGTACCATTTTGGTCTCTTTCTCAATATCTTCGGATTCAGGATCTGTTATAACAGAGGTTTGAAAGTAAGATACATCCAGTTCTACCTGTGCTGATAAGGTATATTGTGCTTCTCTTTTACCCATGATATCACGGTACTTCATCATCATCAGCCATACGGCAGGGTAATCTTTTCGTTCTAATTGATATTGAATCTCTTTTGCAGAGAGGACTTGCTTGAATGAAGTCATCATATGAGCTGTAAAGAACCAATCATATAAGGGTATGTGACTTCTTTCCATAACAGTACCCTTTGTTAGGGGAGTACGATAACCACAAGTCTTACATTGAAATGCTTTTCTACCATCTAACCATTTATGCTCAGTATAGCCACATTTAGGACAGGTAATTCCTACATCTTCTCGAATCTGACGAAAATAGTCTATACAGCTTTCTTCGTCAGGAAATATTTGAAAGAAATCTTTAAGTAACATTAAGTTCATCATTTCTTGCAAAATTAATTGAATTACAGATGTTTATAAAGAAAGATTGCCTAAATTAACATTCTTTAGTCCTAACATCACCATATAGAATTTTTCTCTTACAATTCCTTTTATTTGTGCAAAAGTACAAAGTGAAAGCATAAGAAATTTTATAATTAATATGCTTCGTGTCTTACTATTAGTATTCATAATTTCTTTTGTTTTTTGTTTTATATGGCAAAGATACTTCTTATGCAAATATCACCTATTACACTTTTGTGTAAATTTGCTCCTCTCTCTTTGTTTTTAACACTTTTATGTATTCTTTTTGCGGTATTCCACATTAAAAATGTACTTTTGTAGTGAAATATATCAGAGAACCTTAGCACGTTTAGCATATATGACAGACATAAAAGATTTCTTTATAGCATCGAACACCGTGCGTAATGCACCAGATTACGATTCAAATGTATTGTCAACATTGATTCATACAGTAGAGTCCTTTGCACGTGTTACCTATCAGAGCATTTATTTGATAGACTGAGACCTCTGCAAAACCTACCATTCTTTCAACTTTCATCCGTATGCTCTTAGATGTATGACTATTTTCTGACCAACTGCTACCGTTAAAATTTGAGATAGACAAATAATATGAGGGGGCAGAGGTCTCTATTTATCGTGTTCTTATTGTTCCGTGCACCCTTTAGTAAAGTTTAATTGCAGTTCAATATAAACTTTTGAATCCTATCGAAACTATTAGGAATATATCGATGCCATACTAATTGAAGCAGTGTGTGATATGTACGTTTATGTTGGCATGATGCGGAAAACACATTTATATTAAATATTTTTATGTAATTAGGCTGACATGTTAGAAAAATATGCTAACTTTACATTGTCCCTATTCTCATTTTCCTGTGTAGGCAGAGTTTTGAGATGGGAACTATTATGGATTAGGCGTTTACTTAACGCTTTGTTCTTGACACTCTGAAATCTCGCAAGTTTCAATTACAGTCAAAGACAAGGCAATGGTAGATGCTCATGGATATGTTATATCCGTTTGATTTCTTAATGTTAAATTAGGATTTCGTGACGTTATACATATCGGCGTGGGCTTCTGCGTTGCTCGTTCAGACTGTAATGGGCAATGCGAGAG
>ERZ772945.1584-NODE-1584-length-15695-cov-3.997123_pt1 | contig 15695 bp, 13 predicted proteins | sample MGYA00511681_ERZ772945 | MGnify/ENA primary metagenome ERZ772945 (study PRJEB29015, sample SAMEA2737943) | human oral metagenome | biome: human oral; feature: human-associated habitat; material: dental | place: China | collected 2143 ...
TCACGATCCCGCTCGTCCTCTTCTTCGTCACTTGGGTCGTTGGATAGCAAATGAGAATCTGTCTTGACACATATCCCTCCATCGTATATAACTAAGGAGACGGGCTTGCTCGCAAAATGAATCGTTGGAGGGATTTCCATGATAGCTACCATAATCGTCGGTCTTGTCGTGCTCGCCGCACTCTTCTTCGCCCTGAAAGGCGTCTTAAAGCATTGGCGCGGAGAAAGTTCATGCTGCGGCGGTGACGGGATCGCCGCACCGCCGAAAAAGAAACTCGACGCCCTCATCCTCGGCCACAAGATCATCACAATCGAGGGTATGACTTGCAGCAACTGCAAGATCCGCGTCGAGCAAGCGCTGGACGAGATCAATGGTGCGGCAGCGACGGTCAACCTGCACCGCAATACCGCCGACCTCGCCATGACGCGCACCGTCGAAGACGGCGAGATCCGCAGGGCGCTCGCCGGAAGCGGATACCGTATTATCAAAATCGAAACCGCATAATACACAGAATCCGCCATCTCTATTTTGATGGCGGATTTTTCTCGCTCAATTTTAATCTTTTTTGTCAGATTGTCTATACGGATGAAATTTTTTATGATAAGATTAGATTGTTTTCCCATTGAACTAAAATGAATGAGATGGAGGGATCCACTTGCGCACGAAGGTCGCGCGTGCCGTTTTCCTCGCGGCAGGAACAGGTTCCCGTCTGCGCCCCATCACGAATACGTGCCCAAAGCCCTTGGTCCGTGTCAATGGCCGACGCATTATCGATACGCTCCTCGATGCCGTCCTCATGGCAGGAATCGAGGAAATCCACATTGTGTGCGGATATCTCGCTGAATCTTTTGACATGCTGCACAAAAAATACCCGATGATTCACTTGATCGGGAATCCACATTTTCAAGACGCAAACAACATCTCTTCCATATTGGCGGCGCAGGACTACTTAGAAAACGCCTACATCCTTGAAAGTGATCTGCTGCTTCAAAATCCTTCGCTCATACGTGCGGAAGAGGAGCGGTCAAACTACCTTGCGATCCCCGTTTCCCAAACGGACGATTGGGCTTTTCGCACAAATGATGCAGGGAAAATCGTAAGCCTGCTGCCCCATGGCGGAAGAGCCGTCGACAAGATGGTTGGCATCTCTTGGTGGAGTGCAGCAGATGCAAAGCGTCTCGTCACCTGTACCAAAAAGCTATGGAGGGCAGGAAAGACTGCGCTCTACTGGGACGAGGTTGCACTCGATGTCTTCCATACGGATTTTTCCATCTATGTACGGCACTGCAATGAGGCAGACGTCACTGAAATTGATACAATGGCAGAACTCGCCGCACTCGATGCGGGATACGCTCCTATGCGAAAGGATTAAGGACATGCCAATGCAAAAAACAGCTTATGCGTGCTTCTGCACCGACATCATTCACGATGGGCATCGCAATATTCTGCGCGAAGCAAAGAAATACGGCCGCGTCGTCGCAGGTGTACTATGTGACCGTGAGATGGTTCGCTATAATCGCTTCCCAACCGTATCACTTGAGGATCGCATCGCCATGCTCGAAGCGGAGCCAGACGTCGATGAAGCAATCGTACAGGATACGATTTTCTATGATCGCATCGTCGAAACGCTCCATCCCGACTTTATTGTTCACGGCGACAACTGGCGCGGCGGTCCAGAGTCTGCAATACGTCAGAATGTGCTCGACGCACTGCATAAAAGCGGCGGTGAACTCATTGAGGTTCCCTATACGTTCAATCCTTCCATCAAGAAGATCGATGAACGCGTTCGGGAAAAACTCACAATGCCGGAATTTCGGCGTGGTCGTCTCAAGAAACTTCTCGCACTCGTCCCGATCGTCAAGACAATCGAGGTCACGAACGGGCTCACGGGCCTTCTCGCCGAAAAGACCGTTGTCGAACACGCAGGCGGGCTCGACCAGTTTGACGCGATGTGGATCTCTTCGCTCTGCGACTCGACGGCAAAGGGGAAGCCCGACATCGAGCTCGTTGACATGAGCTCGCGCCTCCGCACGATCGACGACGTAATGGACGTCACGACGAAACCCATCATTCTCGACGCCGATACAGGCGGACTCATCGAACACTTTGTCTATCATGTCCATACGCTCGAGCGCATGGGCGTTTCCGCCGTTATCGTCGAGGATAAGACAGGACTCAAGAAGAACTCCCTCTTCGGCACGGAGGTCGAGCAGACGCAGGACACGATGGAACATTTTTCCGAAAAGATCCGCGCTGCAAAAGACGCGCAGCGCACAGACGACTTCATGATCATCGCACGCATCGAGAGCCTCATTTTGGAAAAGGGTCTTGAAGACGCGCTCGCGCGTGCCGAAGCATACGTCCATGCTGGCGCAGATGCCATCATGATCCACTCGCGCAAAAAAGAGCCGAACGAAGTATTCGCATTTGCCGATGCGTTTAAGAAAGTGCATTCCGATACGCCACTCGTCGCCGTACCGACTTCGTACTCTTCTGTGACAGAGGCGGAACTCATCGCGCATGGCATCAATATTGTCATCTACGCAAATCAGCTCACGCGCAGTGCATTCCCCGCGATGGAGCGCACGGCGAAATCCATTCTCTCGCATCATCGCGCGAAGGAAATCGATGCCGAGCTCATGCCGTTTAAAGAAATCATTCGCCTAATCGATGACATTTGATAATATGAGGTACGCAAATGAACGCAGTCAAACGAAATATCTTGCTGAATCCAGGGCCTGCAACGACGACAGATGCCGTCAAGTACGCACAGGTCGTCCCCGATATATGCCCGCGTGAAAAAGACTTCAGCGATATCATGCGCACGCTTTCGCACGATCTTCTTCGCGTCGTGCATGCGGATCCTGCCGAATACTCCTGCGTACTCTTTGCTGGCTCGGGCACGCTCAACATGGACGTCTGCCTAAATTCCCTGCTGCCGGCAGGCAAAAAGCTGCTCATCGTCGATAATGGTGCTTACTCCGCACGCGCTGCAGAAATCGCACGCGCCTACGGCCTGCCGCACATCGATCTTCCATTTCCGATCGACGATGTGCCCGATCTCGCTGCCATTGAAAAGGCACTCCAAGAGAATCCTGATATCGCGCTCGTCTACGCGACACATCACGAAACGGGCACGGGCATTTTGAACCCGATTCGTGAAATCGGCGCCCTCGCCCATGAACATGGCGCGACGTTTATCGTCGATACGACTTCTTCGCTCGCTATGATTCCCATCGATGCCGAAGAGAAAAACATCGACTTCTGCATGGCATCCTCGCAGAAAGGAATCCAGGGTATGTCGGGACTCGCCTTCATCATCGGGCGCACTGTCTCCATTGAAAAATCGAAGGATTATCCTGTGCGCTCCTATTACTGCAATCTCTACATGCAGTACGATGGATTCAAACAGACAGGCGAGATGCGCTTTACGCCGCCCGTGCAGACCGTTTACGCCGCACGCGAGGCACTGCACGAATACTTTGCCGAGGGCGAGACAGCCAAGTGGGCGCGTCACCAGCGCGTGGCGCGCGCCATTCACGAAGGGCTTGCAAAACTCGGACTGAAAGAGGCAATCCGCCACGAGATCCAGTCGGGACTCGTCGTCGCGGTGCGCTACCCAGAAGACGCACATTGGGATTTCATGCGCGTCCATGACTATTGCTACGAACGCGGCTTCACGATTTATCCGGGCAAGATGCAGTCGGCGAATACCTTCCGCCTCTGCTCGCTCGGTGCAATTGACGAAGCGGACATACACGCGTTTTTCCCTGTACTCGAAGCGGCACTTGCGCAGGAAAACGCATCGTCACACTCAGAAAGGCTCCCCCATGGATATCGCTGAAACATTATCTGTCACAATCGCCTCAAAGAAGGTAGAGCGCGAGCTTTTTGCTGCACTCTGGAAGGCCGTGCAAAACGGTCAGTTTGACGAGGCGTATACGAAACATCTCGATGCCTTTATCACCTGCAGTGAAAACAAGGCAGCATCGAACTTCTTTCTCGCCCATCTCTCGCTTCACTACGGCGAAACAAATACGGCATACGAGCTCGCGCGAAAAGCTTACGGATACCGCAAGGCAAGCCCCGCAATATGGCGGCTTCTGGTCGCCTGCGCAGCGGCTGCGGGATGCCCAGACGAGGCGGCAGGATTTCGGGTCATGCTCGCTCTTCATGCCGGGGAGCAGATGGGTGCAACAGAATTCTTGGCACTTCACAAAACGGCGCCCGCCTATGCACTCCCCGCGGGCGAACCACCATTCCACCATCGCTTTGACGGCAGAAGCCAAACAGACGAAAGCCTCGTCAATCAATTCCTGCCCATCGGCGAAGAAAGCCGCCGCTATTTCTGTGCCATGTATAACAGCGACGCCGTTCTCTCGTCACGCGCTGCCCGTGCGGAAGTGCTCAACAACGTTCCTTGGATGGATGTCTGGGGCATGTCCAACATCCTGTTTGAGGTAGGCAAGGCCTCTGCACCGACCATCCATTTCAGCCATAGGGAAAACGGGCCTTTCATTCTTCCCATTGCGGGAAATAGCGACGATAGGACGAATATACTGGGGCAACGCATCGAGCTCGACAACGGCAAGAGGCGCGTGTCTCTCTCCATAGGAAAAGCCGAATGGCGTTTCATCCGCATGGAAGAGGCGACGCACATCACGTCCGATGCGCCGTTCGTCTGCGGACGCCCGATCCATCTCTCGCATAGCCCGAAGCGCAGGAAGCTCGTCCTTGCGCTCTTTCTCGACGGTCTTTCCTGGCCTGCCATGCGAGACTACGGCTATCGCCACGTCCCCCATATCATGCGCTTCTTTCAAAAGGGCGTCATCTTTTCCCATGCCTATTCCCCGGCGGAATACACCTTCCCATCTGCCGCCGCCATCGAATCCAGCCTACACTTGCACCGTTCGCAGGTTTTCCATCCAAAAGTCTACGCCCCTCTCGACAAGAAACATCTCACCCTGTCCGAGCAGATGGACGCGCTCGGCTACTACTGTGTCAGTGTCTCAGGCGATGGACGCGGCATCTACAGTGAGGCGACACGCGGGTTTGACCGGCTGATTTGCTGCCCGCTTTTGGCGCAGCCTGCAGCGGAGGCCGTCCAGCGCGCCATCGACCACTTGGACGCCTTTTCCGAGACGGACAACTACCTCTCCGTCCACGTCAGCGATCCGCATCAGTTCCCCGCAAAGACTGCACCGCTTGCCCGAAAGACGCAGACATCGCTCCGCTGGCAGGACGGGACGTTCTCGGAAGAGGGAAGCGACAAAACGGTATGGCTGGAGAATGCCCATCTATACCATCAGGACAACACCTACCATATTGCGCGGATGGATGCGGAAATCGGCAGGCTCCTGCGCTACGTGGAAGAGCATTATGCAGAGGATGAATATATCGTCTATGCCTATTCGGACCACGGAAGCGCAATCTATACGAGTGATCGCTGGCTGCTCTCCGAGATGCAATCCGGCTCGGCGATGATGCTGCGCGGTGCTGGCGTGCCGCCAAAAGGCTTTGTTGACGAGCTGGCAAGCCAAATGGATCTCTACCCAATTCTCGGAAAACTGGCTGGCTTCCCCGTTCCAAGCGATCTCGATGGGAATCTTCCTGCCGTCTTCGGCGGAATGCGGCGCAGCCAAGTGATTTCCACCTCGATTTTCCCGGGGCAGACCTACAAGCTCGCCATTCGAACGGACGCGTACGAAGCGCGCTTTGAGACCAAGGCGAGCACGCGCATGGATGGCACGATTGATGTCATTGGCGCAAGTATCCGCGTCTTTACGCGCGGAGCCTCGCCACAGGAAGTCACCGATCCCAGCATACAAGAATACTTCATGCAGCTCGCTCTGCGCCACACGGCATCCTTCGACGAGCCGGAAGTCGGGCAATGCAGCATAACGCCGTAATACAGGAATGCGCAAGAAAGGTTTGTGACAAGATGGTGAATGGAAAAAGAGTCTCCCTTCCTCTACGAAAGTCTATATGGTACATGAATCCTAAGCGATATTTGAGGCATTTATGGAAGCAACTGCATTCTTAAGACACACGGATGCGCACTTTTTTGCCGGCGTACCCGACTCCCTCCTCCGCCCCGTCTCCGACGCCCTCATGGAGTGCTTCGGCGTCGACTACACGCATCATGCCATCGCGGCAAACGAAGGGCTCGCGACAGCGCTTGCCGCAGGCCATTACCTCGCGACAGGTGAGCCTGCCCTCGTCTATCTCCAAAACAGCGGCGAAGGCAATCTCGTCAATGCAGTGGCATCGCTCCTGCACGACAAGGCGTATGCAATCCCCGTGCTCTTCCTCATCGGCTGGCGCGGCGAGCCGCACATTCCCGATGAACCACAGCACGCGTATCAAGGCGAGATCACCTGCGCGCTTCTCGATCTCCTGCAAATCCCTTACTTTATCTTGAAAAAGGACACGACGGAAAAAACGCTCGCAGATGCCATGGCGCATTTTCGCCCGCTGCTCGCGGCAGGAAAGCCTTGCGCCTTCCTTGCACAGAAGGGGGCATTGACGCACGAAAAACGACCCTACACCAATAAAAACACGCTTTTTCGTGAAGAGGCGATTCGCGTGCTCGTGGAATCCCTCCCCGATGCCGCCTTCGTCTCGACGACGGGCAAGGCAAGCCGCGAACTTTACGAACTGCGCATAGCGCGCGGCGAATCACACGCACATGATTTTTTGACAATCGGTTCGATGGGACACAGTTCCTCGATTGCACTCGGCATCGCACTCGCGAAACCGAAGCAGCGTGTCTGCATCATCGACGGCGACGGCGCCATGCTCATGCACATGGGGGCGCTTCCCATCATCGCCGCTGCCGCGCCGAAGAATCTTCTGCACGTCGTCATCAACAACGCGGCACACGAGAGTGTCGGCGGCATGCCGACGGCAGCGGGGACGATGGACTTGCCCGCTCTCGCGCTTGCCGTCGGCTATGCAAAGGCCGTGACGGCAAACGCAAAGGGAGAACTTCGTGCCGCGCTCGATGAAGCAAAGCGAAGAAACGGCCCTGTCTTCATCGAAGTGCGCGCTGCCATCGGTGCGCGCGCAGATCTCGGGCGCCCGACGACGACGCCAAAAGAAAACAAATCGGCATTTATGAACTACTTGCGGCAAAAGAACCACACATAATGCAAGAGGCTCCTCCTCGCGGATTGTCCAGCAAAGACAAAGAGTGTGTCTTTCCTTGCAGGGTGGCCTCTTGGTCAGCCGATCTACGGCTCAAATCATGTTCTTGACGTACGAATCGTAGTGCGCCTTGAGTTCCTCGACCTTGTCATTCATCTCGACCTGCAGGCCGGATGCCGTCGCGTAATCCCCGTCGTTTAGGGCGTGGATGAGCAGCGTGAACAGCGACTTCTCATCAATGCTGTCCTTTGCGAGATAGCTGCGAAGGTTATTGATCTTGTTCCAGTTGTAGGAGTCGAGATCCGTGACGTAGTCCGATTTGATTTCTTTTGCATTGCGCACGATATTGCGCATTTCCGGAATGATGCGGGCGATGAGCTCCGTCTTCCAGCGAAGCAGCGCACCCGAACAGAATGCATCGATGATCTGCTCGCGCAGTGCGCCACCAGCCGTGAGGACCGCGAGTTTGTCGGGATGATTCTCGAAGTTCTGCATGTTCTCCCAAACCGTTGCAGGCGGTGCGCTGAAGATACGGTTGCGCTCCTCTTCCGTATAGTCTTCGAATACGTCATCCTCACTGCGGTACGCACGATCCCTCTCAAGGTAGAACCCCGTCTCGCCCGCTTCCTTCGAGAGCTCCGCGAGGCATTCCGCCGTCGTATGTGTCACGCACGCTTCGATGCCATCGAGACATGCCGAGTAGATCGCGGCCAGGACGAGGTACGTATTCGTGTACGGGTTGCAGGCCCGAAGCTCAAAACGCGTCGCATACGGATTGCCGAGGTCGCGGATGAGACCGGCGAGAATCGTGCGGTTGCGCGACGGAATCTCCGGCGTATGCCCCAGCGAGGTGACGACGCAGACCGGTGCCTCAAAGCCTGGCTTCAAGCGGTTCAGCGAATCGTTCGTCGCGGAAACAAACGGATTGATGACTTCGTAATTCTTCAAAAGACCCATGAGCGCGCCATAGCCGACTGCACTCATGAAATCCTTCTTCTGATCGTCTGCCGTGAAGAGATTGTGCAGCTTGCCATCCTTCGTGACGGCCGCCATTCCGATATGCGTATGTTCGCCGTTTCCTGCAAGCCCGATCATCGGCTTTGCCTTGAAGTTGACTTCCAATCCAATCGTGCGGAAGACTTCCTTGACGATCGTGCGGACGAAAAGCTCATTGTCTGCTGCCTGCAGCGCATCGGCAAAACGCCAGTCGATCTCAAGCTGCTCGCATACGTGCGTCATCTGGCCGCTCTCGTCGATCTGCGCCTTGAGCCCGCCGACTTCCTTATGTCCCATCTCGACCTTGAAACCATATCGATCGAGTACCGTAAGGCACTGCTCCAGTGCCGTGCGGACAATGCCGTGCGTGCGCTCCCAGTACTGCTCGGAGAGCACCTGGGAGGCGGACATCTCTTCGATTGCCGCCTCCTCGAGCGGCGTCTTGACCCAGAACTCCAGCTCCGTCGCGGAAGTGAACTGGATGTCCGTGATGTCGTTGCCGTTCACGCTGCCAATGCCTGCAACCTGCGGATGCTTCTTGAAAAGCGCGAGGAGTTCTTTCCTGACGTATACGAGTGTATCGGCGAGTACGGCACGCGAGTCAACGCGCTTGCCCTCGTGGATGAGGAACGAAGGGATCCGAAGCGTTCCAACGGGTTTTTCCATCGTCTCATCGAAATTTTCCATGTTGTAATCGACGAACCAATTGACGGACGGATCGATCGGCATGTCGACCTTTGCATTGTTGAGCGTTGCAATGCCCGTGAGGACGACAGACGAACCATCGGTCTGAACAGCCGTGCCTGCGTAGAATTCATCAATGTCTTTCAAGAAGATGCGGACAGGGATTTTTTCATCCGTGTCGTTGCCCGCCATATCGATGCCGACGAGGGAGACAAACTGAATCTCAGGATGCTCCTGCAGGGATTTCAAAATATCCTCTTTGTTGGAATTGGCAGGAATTACATATAGAAGCTCGTTCATTTTATACTCCCTTTCAAACAAAACAACGCGCAGCGGCAATAAAAAACGCGCGGAAAAGACCTTCCCGCTAAAACAGGTGGATTCTCTCCGCGCGGCTCCATTGCCAAAATACTATTGATTTACGGCATTCATGATAGCATAGAACCAACAGCTTGTAAAGCACTTTTCCGTGTATACACGACCAAATACAAAAGGGAGCATCTCTTTTTTCAGAAGATGCCCCTTTTGTGCTATTTCTTGATCGGTGCTGTGAAGGAGCGGCAAGAACCGCAATGCCCGCTGCACGAACGGCAGCTTCCGCCGCAGCAATCCTCCCTTCCCGCACGAAAGTTTCGGTATATATGGCGAAGCGCAAAGAAAAGCGCAATGACCAAAACGACGCCGACGACGAAGGTTGCCATAAGAATCCCTCCTCCATCTACGAGGCTGCTCCCGCTATCAGAAGCCAAGCGCACGCCCGACTTGGTAGACGACCAGCGAAACAAACCAAGCGATCACGAACATGTAGACGGCAGAGAAGCCGACCCATTTCCAGCCGCCCGCTTCCTTCTTGATCGTGCCAAGCGCCGTTACGCACGGCGTATAAAGCTGCGAGAATACCATGAAGGAAAATGCCGAAAGACTCGTGAACGCGGATGCCATGCCCGTCTGAAGCATCGTAGAGGCCGTATCCGCCGCATCCTCCGCCTCGGTCGAAACATCGCCCGCACCGTAGAGAACACCGATCGTCGCAACGACCGTTTCCTTTGCCATGATGCCCGACAGGACGGCCGCGCCTGCTTCCCACGTTGCAAAACCTTGGAATACGAAAAGTTTCGACATCCAACTGCCGATCGATGCAAGGATGCTATCCTCGATCTCGCACGGTCCGCTGAAATTATAATTCGACATGACCCAAAGCAGGACAGATGCCACGAAGATGATCGTACCGGCTTTGACCAGGTAGCCTTTCCCCTTATCCCAAGTCTCTAGAAGAACCGACTTCATATCCGGCATGCGATACGGCGGCAGCTCTAAAAGGAATGTAGAACCCTTCGCCTTGAATAGCGTCGAGCCGAGTACTTTGGCTACGATGATCGCCATAGCCATGCCGATAATGTACATCGCGAATACGACATTGGCGGCATTATGGGGGAAAAACATCGCCGCGAAAAGCGCCATGATCGGCAGTTTTGCACCGCAAGTAAGGAACGGCGTAACGAGGATCGAGACCATGCGGTCCTTTTCCGAGTCAAGCGCACGCGCCCCCATAATAGATGGAACCCCGCAGCCGAAGCCCATCATGAGCGGCATGATGCCTTTGCCCGTCAGGCCACAGCGGCGCATGATCGGATCCATGATGAATGCGATACGCGCCATGTAGCCCGTACCATCCAAGAACGAGAGGCAGAAGAACAGGACGAAAATGAGCGGTACGAACGTGAGCACGGCGCCAACGCCGGCAATGATGCCGTCCGTGACAAGCGACACCATCCAGTCTGCAACGCCCGCCGCCTCAAGCCCATCCTTTGCGAGGTTCAGGAAATCATCGTTTATGAGATCCTCCAGCGCATCCGCGATAGGCTGGCCAATCCAAGTAAAGGTAATCTGGAATACCGCGTAGAGAATCAGGAGGAATATCGGCAGTGCGAGAATGCCGTTCGCGAGGAACCGATCCATTTTCTCAGAGCGCGTTGCGCCGACATTTCGGAATGTAACCGCCTTTGCGACCACTTTGTCAATGAGTGCATAACGCGCTTCGATGATTTCCTCATCTTTCTGTGCATCCGTTTTTTCACTTGCCCGAATCGCATGCACTTTTGCGATGTGATCCTTTACAAGCTGGCTCGGCTCATAATTTTCCATGACCGTACTCGTGAAAACGTCGAGCAGCTTCTTTGTGCTCTTGCTGCTGCGGCCAACCGTCTCGACGACGGGCATGCCGAATGCCTCTTCGAGCTTTGCCGTATCAATTTCGACTCCGCGGCGCGCAGCATCGTCCTGCATGTTGAGATCGATGAGAAGCGGTATGTCCTGCTCGAGAAGCTGTACGGTAAGGAAGAGATTGCGCTCGATGTTTGAGCTGTCCACGACATCCACGACGAGGTCGAGCTTCGTGTTCAACAAGTAGTCTATGACGATTTTTTCTTCCGGTGACCGCGCATTGACACTGTACGTGCCGGGAAGATCGACGATCGAAATCGCGCGATCCCTGTAGCGTGTGTAACCAACTTTTTTATCGACCGTGACGCCCGGCCAGTTGCCGATTTTCTGACGTGCTCCCGTCAGTTCATTGAAAATGGTCGATTTTCCGGTATTCGGATTGCCGGTAAGTGCGACTGCGAGTGTTGCCATTTCCGTGCCTCCCCCTTACCCTACCGTTTCCACCGTAATCCGCTCTGCGTCCTCACGACGCAAGGCGAGATTATACGACCGAATGCCGATTGCAATCGGATCGCCGAGCGGAGCCGAACGCAGAACGGTCACCTTCGTGCCGGGGATCAGCCCCATCGACATGAGCCGCTGCTTCAGCGGCGACTCTTCGATCTGCACGATCTTCAACGTCATGCCCGTCTTTCCATCCTTCAATGTCAATTGTGCTACCTCCTAAGATCTTATTAATGGGAACGATAATGAAACTTTATATATATTGGGCATGATAGTCTATCTCATATCTTTTGTCAAGCTGTACTGCCCATAAAAAATATCTTCTCCGAGGAGAAGATATTTTGTCCTATTGCATTTTATTTCGATACAAGGCAAACAGGCGATAGAACCGTATTTCCTTTTCGGTTCGTAAAGACGTCTGCCTGGACCCCGAAAACACGCGCGAGAAGGTCGGTCGTAAGCACTGCGCACGGCTTGCCCTGCGCGTAAATGTGATGCTGTGCGAGCACGGCAATCGCATCGGCATACCGAAGTGCATGATTGATATCGTGCAGCACCATGATGATGGTCATATCGTACTGTTTGTTGATTTCAGCAACGATCTGCATGACTTCGAGCTGATGAGCGACGTCAAGATATGTCGTCGGCTCGTCGAGGAGCAAGATCTCGGGCTGCTGTGCGAGTGCCATGGCTAGAAAAGCACGTTGGCGCTCGCCGCCTGACAGCGTGCCTACTTCGCGGCGGCGGAATGCTTCGACGTGCGTCGTCTTCATCGCCCATTCTACCGCCTCGCGATCCGCCTTCGGGTCGCCGGCGCGAAACACCGTGCGGTACGGAAATCTGCCGTAGCCCACGAGCCGTTCGACTGTCGTATCGGGCGGTGCCTCCGCGCCCTGCGGCAGGATGGCGAGATGCCTTGCGATCGTCTTGCGCCCCATTGTGCGAATATCGTTCCCGCCCAGCGTGACCTCCCCCTCGTAGTCCCGTGACAATCCTGCCAGCGCGCGAAGGAGCGTGGACTTTCCTGCACCGTTCGGTCCGATGATAGCCGTCCGCTTTCCGCTTGGAAATGCGATGGAGAGATGCTGAAGGATCGGCTGCGCCGCAATCTGCACACTGAGATTCTGCACGGATAATTCCATCATAGCTCCCTCCTCAGCAAAAACAGAAAGAACGGCGCACCAAGCGCTGCCATGATGATGCCGACGGGGAGTTCGACGGGCGCAAACGCAATGCGTGCAAACGTATCACTCGCCATGACGACGGCGGCTCCTAAAAGCGCTGATGCCGGGAGCAGAAGGCGATGATCCGAGCCAATGAGCAGGCGTGCCGCATGCGGGACGATGAGCCCGACGAAACCCAAGAGTCCCACGACGGAAACGGCGCTCGACGCGAGCAGTGCTGCTATCGCCGTCAGTATAAAGCGCGTGCGCTCGACGGCAAGGCCGACGCCCTTTGCCATCTCGTCGCCAAGCTGCAGGATATTGAGATGGCGCGAAAAGAGCAGCGCGAGGACGCTCGCACAGATCGTATACGGATAGAGCATGGCAACGTGTGGCCAACTGCGCGCGGAAAGACCGCCGACCATCCACATGAGCGCACTGTGGACGCGATCGCTGTAAAGAATCATGAGTGCCGATATGCCTGCGCCAAGAAAAGCGGAAACGGCTACGCCCGCAAGAATGATGCGAATCGGACGAATGCCATCCTTCCATGCGAGCACGTAGATGAGGAGCGCCGCCCCCATCGCGCCGACAAATGCTGCAGGCGTAACGAGCACGGTCGCTTCCGGCATGAGCAAAAGGACAAGAATCCCCATGAGTCCTGCACCCGACGAGATGCCGATGATATGCGGATCTGCGAGCGGGTTTTTCATGATCGCCTGCAAGATAGCGCCAGACAGTGCGAGGTTGATGCCGACGAGTGCTGCGACAAGCGTGCGCGGCAGCCGGATGTTCATGAGGATCTGCTCATGCGTTCCCACCCCGGTCCCCTGCAAGGCGGATTCGATTTCCGCAAACGGAATCGCAACCGAACCCAGCATGATGCTTGCCGCACCTGCCGCAATCACGAGGATAAGGAATGCGAAGAGTACCATCACCTGCCGTCCGTGCCCTGGAACACGCCCGTTCATTTCTCCTTTGCCTCAGGATAGATGCAGGATGCCATCGTGCGAACGGCATCTGGATAGTGAATGCCGGGGCTCAGCAGGAAGAGATCCTGCGGCAGATAGTAGACGTGACCATTCTTTACGGCATGGATCGTCTGCCATGCAGGATTCTCTTCCATTATCTTATCCATTCCCGCCTTGATCTCTTTCAGATCCCCCATGCTCGTGATGAATAACACATCGGGATTCTGCTCAACTAGCGTTTCAAGGCTGTACGGCGCAGAATCTGGATTTTTTTCGAGCGGCGCAAGCCCTGCAGCGACGTTTTCCCAGCCGAGAAGCTTGGCCGTGCAGCCTGCGATGCTCCCGTCGAGTTGGATCGTGAGTCCTTGATTCGTCGAATGGATGATCGCAATGCGCTTCTTTTCCTGTGGCACACGCTGACGCACCGCTTCAATTGCATGTTCCATGGAAGCGAGAAGCGCATCTCCTTTTTCCTTCTCCCCCGTGATCTGTGCGAGTATCTTCACTTCCTGTTTGACATCATCGTAGCTCTTCATATCGAGCACGACCGTCTTGACACCATTGTCCTCGAGCGTTGCGGCGAGCTTTTCGTTCATTCCCTTGTTGAGAATGACAAGATCCGGATTACAGGCAAGTACCTTCTCCGCATCAATCTGATAGACCTTGCCGACACTCGTTTTGTCCTTTGCCCAGTCCGGCATTTTCGTCTTCGAATCAGGACGCCCAACGACATCCCCGCCGACCTCATGGAGCGGTTCGAGGAACGATGCAGACGTTACGACGATGCGTTCCGGCTTCTTGTCAAGCGTAATATCGCGTCCTGCGGCATCCTCAAAGTGAGCAAATGCTGCCTCCCCGGCAGCCGGCGCTTTCTTCTCTGCCGTACCGCAGCCGAATGCGGCGACGAGCAGCCCCGCCATTACGACGAGGAGCATCATGCGAACGAATGGCTTCATCTTGTGTCCTCCTCACTTCGCGTCGCGACGCGTCAAAATAGTCGAGAGATAGTTGGGCCTTTCCGTGCGATGCGCTGCAACATCGTGGAAAACCTGTTCCCCATCGAGTCCCGCACGGCTCACGAGTACGGCATTTTTCGCCATGCCATGCTCTTCGAGCATTTCGATGACATCGGGGAAATTCCTGTAGACCTTCATGAGCACAACGTTGTCCGACGCCTCCATTGCACGCTTCATTTTCTCACGCTTCGCCGTCGCGGGAATGATCGTGAGCACCTCGTTTCCCTCGACGATCGGGCAACCGAGCTGACTGCTGATCGCAGCATACGCGGGGATGCCCGGAATCGTCTCGATCCTCACGTCCTCATGCTCCAAGAGGCGGAATACGTAAATATAGGTACTGAAAAACATCGGATCGCCGAGCGTCAGGAACGCGACATTCTTGCCTTGATTGAGCAGGCCGAGAATCTCCGCCTTGTTCTCCTTCCATGCCGAATCGTCATGCTCAAAGCCCTTGACCATCGGGAATACCTGATAGACGATTTCCACATCCGGCTTCAGGTACGGCTTCGCGATCGAGAGCGCAACACTTCCGTCCTTCTTCTCCGTTTTCGGCGCGATGAGCACATCCGCCGCCTCAATGGCATGGATTGCCTTGACCGTCAGCAGTTCCGGATCGCCAGGGCCGACGCCGATCCCATAAAATACACCCTTCATCGCAAGCATCCTCCTAACATAAAAACAATCCTTTCCTAATCATATATAGAAAGAAACTATTTCTTCTGCCCCATTATAGCACGCCACAGACGAAAATGCCCCTGCAAACCAAACTTTTGCCTGCAGGGGCATTGCTTAAATGATTTAGGCACGGCCAAACTTATCCTTCAGGATAACATCGTGCGAGCCGCCTTCTACGATGCTCGTCGACGAGACAAGCGTGAGCTTTGCCTTTTCGCGCAGCTCGGGAAGCGTGAGCGCGCCGCAGTTGCACATCGTCGAGCGAATTTTCGCGAGTGAGATGCCGACGTTGTCCTTGAGCGAGCCTGCGTACGGAACGTAGGAATCGACGCCTTCCTCAAAGGAGAGCTTTCTCGCACCGCCGAGATCATAGC
>ERZ772945.1589-NODE-1589-length-15666-cov-6.390878_pt1 | contig 15666 bp, 14 predicted proteins | sample MGYA00511681_ERZ772945 | MGnify/ENA primary metagenome ERZ772945 (study PRJEB29015, sample SAMEA2737943) | human oral metagenome | biome: human oral; feature: human-associated habitat; material: dental | place: China | collected 2143 ...
TAAAGATGAATTTACAAGTGAAGTGCAACAGATGTAACTAAACTTTAATAAGTTCAGAAAAAGTAGATGAATGGACCTCATTAGGAGTTAGGTAACCTAATTCTTTTCGAGGTCTATTATTTAATGCCTCTTGTATCTCATAAATTCTTTCTTCAGATATCTTGGATATATCTTGTCCTTTTGGTATAAAATAACGTATTAAACCATTTGTATTTTCGTTTGTTCCTCTTTGCCAAGGTGCGTGTGGGTCTGGAAAGAAAAAAGGTATATTTAAATTCATTGTGACTTCTTGATGTTTAGCAAACTCAGTGCCTCTATCAGGAGTAATACTTTTGCAAGTTTCGTTAGAAAGTAATTCTATTAAAGCATTTCTTACAGATATTGAATCTTTAGAAGGTAATTTTTTAATTAATACTTTTCTACTTTTTCTATCTACAAGAGTTAAAATACATGCTTTTCCTTGTTTTCCTATAACAGTATCAGCTTCCCAATGCCCTAATTCTAATCTTAATTCAGAAGATTTAGGCCTTTGATTTAAAAGGTTAGTTATAATTATCTTACCTATTTTATGATTATTCTTTTTATACTTTTACCTTTTCTCCTTAAAGATTTTACAACGACTCTTTGCCCCACCATTTAGGAATATCTAATTTTCCATTGTATATGTATCTATATATTGTTTGGTAACTTATTTTAATACCAGTATTTTCTAATTCTAATCTTTTAGAAATTTGCTGTGGAGACCAAAAGAATTCCACAAGATATTTTCTTAATAATGCTACTAGTTTTTCATTATTATACATGCACTTACAACTTTTTCTAACTTTCCTTAAGAAAAGATATCTTTCTTGTGCTTTTTTAGGGTCATATTTTTTATTATTTTTACTATTTCTCTTTAGTTCTCTAGCTACAGAAGAATAGTGTTTTCCTATACATGTAGCAATTTTTCTTGTGCTTAATCCTAATTTGTGTAAAATTAATAGAATTTCTCTTTCTATTATGCTAAAATGTTTATATGATTTCATAGAATCTCCTTTAGTATATGTTTTTGTTTAATACTATTATATCAGATTCTATGGAATCTTTTTTTATTTCTAAGGACTTTTTAAGTGTTGCACTTCAAGTGTAAATCTATCATATGTATAAAATAATATATAGAATAACAAAAAAGTGAGGTATACTCACTTTTTTTATGTTATATATTTTAAATTTTAAAATGTTATATATAATTTGTTACTTAATTATTTATTATTTTGTTTCATCATTTTATTATATTTTAAATATTTATTTAATGCAAATCCTGCAAATCCAATACTAACTATAATTGCTGCATATATAGTATAATCTAAACCAGATCTAGGTATAACATTTGGCTTTTTAACACTATTATTAGGTGTAGGATTTGTTGGTTTAGTATTTGGATTTTTTGATAAATCTACATTATTTGGATTATCTGGATTATTTGGAGTTTCTCCTTTTGGAGTATAATATCCAGATTCTGCAAGTGGATCAGAAGTTGGAGGAGTAGGTGTAGTTTCTCTATCGTTACTTCCTATAACTTTTCCATTATTATTGTTGCTGTTGTTATTGTTATTATTTGGTATATATCTGCTGTTATTATCACGATTTGATGTGCTACCACCAGGATTATTATTATTTCCAGAATTATTTCCATTATTGTTATTATTATCCGGTTTAGTATTTGGCTTGTTATTATTGTTATTGTTACCTGGGTTATTATTGTTGTTTTGGTTACCATTATTATTGTTATTATTATCATTTGGTTTTTGATCAGGTTTATTATTGTTGTTATTATTACCTGGATTATTATTATCAGGAGTATTAGCATTATCTTTAATTGGATTTAAGTTGCTAGTACCAATAGTATTTTTATCATTAACATCAATATTTATTTTATATAATTCTTTACCTTCAGATGATATAGTAAATGTTGTATTACCATTACCTGTACCTGTAAATTTGATTTTATTATTATCTTTTTCCATTTTAGCAACAGAAGTGTTTGAAATATTAAAATCTAATTGTTTATACTTATAATCTTTATGTACATAATCATATGGATCTATAGTATAGTTTCCATTAACAGTAAGTTTAATAGTAGGCATGTTTGATGGTTTATTATCATCATTACCATTATTATTGTTATCATTAGGTTTAGGATTTTGATTATTGTTATTATCTTTATCCTTGTTATCTTTGTCTTTGTTATCCTTGTCCTTATCTTTATTATCATCTGGATTAGGGTTAGGTTTAGGATCATTATTATCTTTGTTATCTTTATTATCATTTACTGGATTCAAATTAAGACCTTCTGGTGAATATTTATCATTAACCTTTATGTCTATTTTATATAATTCTTTACCATCTGATGACATTGTAAATTCTGAAGAACCTTTAGAAACACCTGTAAAAGTTATTTCTTTAGTTTCTTTATTTAAATTCATTGTAGCAACATTACTACTAGTCATATTAAAATGAATTCTTTTACCATTTGTTAGATATTCCTTAGAAATATAATCATATGGTTTTATAGTATATTTACCATTTGGATTTAATTTAATAGTAGGCATATTTGGTTTTATATCTTCACTTGTATCTTTATTATTATCTGCTGCATTATTTTCTACAGGATCTAAATTACTAGTTTCTATTGTATTATTTTCATTAACATTTATATTAATCTTGTATAATTCTTTACCTTCAGATGAGATAGTAAGTATAGAATTACCATTAGATATACCTTTAAGTGTAACTATTTTTGTTGTATTGTCTATGCTCATATTAACAACATTTGTATTTGAAATATTGAAGTTAATTTCTTTATTTTTGTAATCTTTATGTACATAGTTATATGGGTTTATATTATATACTCCATTAATATTTAATTTTATTATATGACTATTTGGATCAATATTTCCATTATCTTCTGTTGCTGCATTATTTTCTATAGGATTTAAATTACTTGTTTCAATTCTATTATTTTCATTAACATTTATATTAATCTTATATAATTCTTTACCTTCAGAAGAAATAGTAAATAGAGAATCACCTGCTGATTTTCCTGTAAATACTATTTTTTTATTTTCTACTAAAGCCATTGAAGCAACATTTGCTTTTGAAATATTAAAATTAATTTCTTTATTTTTGTAATCTTTATGTATATATTCATATGGATTTATAGTAAATGTGTCATTTAAGTTAAGTTTAATTGTAGGAAGTTCCTCTGCCAAAACATATGATGGCATCATTAAACTTAACAATAGCATTAATATTGTTAAAAATGCTATAGATTTTGTTATTAAATTATTTTTTAAAATTTTATTTTTCATTGTTTTCTCCTTCTATTCTTAATATCCAATATATTTAAATTATAGCATAAAAGTTATATAATTACAATCATTTTTTAAGAATTATGTATACTAAAAACTTGACTTTTTTTATTCGTATGATAATATAATAAGGATATTGATAGTTTTAAGATACTATATTTATTATAGTAAGAAGGAGTAAATTATTAAGCAAAAAATTAAATATTATACCAGTAATGCCTTTAGGTTTATACTAATTATATTAATAGTAACAGCCATTTTTATAGGGTTTATGGTATGGAAGTTTAAAATAGTATATATGGTTGAGCTTCGGTGATAAAGAAATGGGTCTTGTAAGTGATAAAGACAAATTTGAAAAAGATATAAAAGATACATTGGAAGATGTACATGAACCTGTTGTTTCTGCAACATTAGCAGAAAAACCTAGATATTCATTAAGATTAGTAGATAAAGAAGATATTGATGTCGATGATGACTATGTTTTTGCTAAAATAGAAGAAAAAATAGAAAAGAAATATAGGTATTATAATCTTAAAGAAGATGATAAACTTCTTGCAAAAGTCTCAACTAAAGAAGAAAAAGATAAACTTATAGAAGAACTTAAAAAAGATAAAAATGTTAAAGATATCAAGGTTGAAGAAGAAGAAACTAAAGAAAACTATATTATATCATATGAAGAAGCAAAACAACTTGCATTTTCTACTGCTGAAAATATAGAAAATGATAAAAAAGAAAAAGATGCAAAAACAAAAATTGAAAAACAAAATACTAATATTATAAAAAATATTAGAAAAGGGGGGACTGTTTCAACATCTTCTAGTTCAAATGCAAGTGCAATGCTTGGAAGCTTAAGTTTTAGAAGACCACTTAATAGTTCACGTATAAGTGCAGGATATTTAGGATATCCAGGACACCGTGGTATAGATTTCCCATCACCACAAGGAACACCTGTTATGGCAGCAGAAGCAGGAACTGTAACAACAGTTTTATATAGTAATAAGAGTTATGGTAATAGGGTTATCATAGACCATGGTAATGGTATTTCAACATTATATGGACATAATTCAACAATTAGTGTATCTTTAGGACAAAGAGTTAGTAAAGGACAAACAATTGCAGGGGTTGGATCTACTGGTAGATCTACAGGTAATCATGTTCATTTTGAGATAAGAATAAATGGTAAGCCAATAAATCCAACAAGTTATGTAATGTAATAATGATTAAAAGTAGGAAAAGCTTTAAATAATATGAGCTTTTTCTATTTTTTTATTTTGTAACAAAAAAGTAATAAATAATTGCAAAAGCATTTCTGTTGTGTAATAATTACATTAAGATTTTATTTAGAGACAAAATGGAGAAAATATGATTGAATTTAAAAATGTATCAAAAATATATGATAAGGGTTCTGTAGCAATACAAAACGCAACATTTACAATTAATAATGGTGATTTTGTATTTTTAGTAGGATCATCTGGTAGTGGTAAATCTACTCTTATAAAAATGATATTAAAAGAAAAAGATCCAACAACAGGTAAGATATATATAAATGGTACAGATACAACAAAGCTTAAGAGAAAACAAATTCCTTTTTTAAGAAGAAGTATGGGAGTTGTTTTTCAAGACTTTAGACTTATAGCTGAAAAAACAGTATATGATAATGTTGCATTTGCAATGTATATGATAGGAGCAAATAAAAAACATATAAAAAGACAAGTACCAATGGTTCTTGCACTTGTTGGGATTGCAGATAAAGCAGATAAAAAACCAGAAGAATTATCAGGTGGAGAACAACAAAGAGTTGCAATAGCAAGAGCTTTAGTAAATAATCCATCTGTTATTATTGCAGATGAACCTACAGGAAATTTGGATCCACAAACAGCTTGGGATATTATGGCATTATTTAAGGAAATAAATAGAAGAGGAACAACAGTTGTTATGGCAACACATGCTGAAGATATTGTTAATAATATGAATGAAAGAGTTATAGAAATAGAAAAAGGTAAAATCATAAGAGATGATGAAAAAGGTGGATATAGAAGTGAAATTTAGTGTAATAGGATATTATTTAAAAGAAGGATTTAAAAATTTATTTAAAAATAAAAAATCAACATTTGCATCATTTGTAACAATGGTTTCAACATTATTTATGTTTGGTATATTTATACTTATAACTATAAATACACAAGATATAATAAAAAAACTTGAATATGATCAAGGAATGCAAGTGTTTATAAATGCAAATACATCAAAAGATGATATGGATAAACTTCGGAAAAGAAATAACAGCGATAGATGGTGTTACAACAGCAACATTTAAAAGTAGTCAAGAAGCATTAGATGATCTTAAGAAAATGTTTAAAGAAAACCCTTCAATAATAGAAGGTTTCTCAGATGATCCAGATTTTTTACCAAATTCATATATAGTAAAAGTTAAGGATTTGGAGAAATTAAATTCTATTGAAGGTGAAATTGAAAAACTTGCAAATGTTAATAAGATAAGAAATCAACAAAGTATAATATCTGCAATAGTTACAGCATCAAAGGTTATAAATACTTTTACAGGAGTTATAACAGTTATACTTGTTATAGTTTCAATACTTATAATTTCAAATACTATTAAATTAACAGTGTTTGCAAGAAGAAAAGAAATATCTATAATGAAATATGTAGGAGCTACAAATAGTTTTGTTGAAGGACCTTTTGTTATAGAAGGTATGCTTATAGGTATATTTTCAACAATTATTGTAATAGCAATTTTAGCAGTATGTTATAGTGTATTATCAGTTGGAGTTGCAAAAGCAATAGCAGATACAACAATGAAATATGGAGAGCAAGCAACAGCATTTACATTAGTCAATTTTGTAACAGTACTTCCGCAAATAGCTGGAATATTCCTAGTATTATCAATGGGACTTCGGAATAATAGGAAGTACAATATCTATGAAGAAATACTTGGAGGTATAGATATGAAAGAAAAGAAGAAAAGTTTAGAATATTTTCTGAAATTGTTTGCTGGAGTTTTAGTTGTAATGTTATTTGCAATAACAGCAGTATATGCAACAACAACAGATTTAAATAAACAAAAAAAAGAAGTAGAACAAAAGATTAAAGAACAAGAAAATACAAAACAAGTTCTACATGTACAAGCAAATAATTTAAGTGGTGAAATATCTAAAATTAATAATGAACTTATAGAAAAAGAAGAAAAACTTAATAATATTAATATACAAATAGATAATTTAGAAACAGAAATAAAAAATACAGAAAAGCTTATTGAAGAAAAAAAGAAAAGACATGAAACTGCAACACAAACTTTCAAAAAACGTTTGAAATCAATATATATGAATGGTGATATGCAATATTTAGAAATATTGTTATCATCTGTAAATGTTACAGATTTTGTATCAAACTATAATATGTTAAGAGAAATAACAAGGCTTGATAAAGAACTTGTTACAGAACTTACAGATGAAAAACAAAAAATAACATTATATAGTCAAGAATTAGAAACTAAAAAGAAACTTATAGCTGAAAAAAGGACAGAACAAGAAAAGGCTAAAAAAGAAACAGAAGCAGTAAAAAGTAGAAGACAAGAAGCACTTAAAAAAGTAAGTGATGAAGAAAAGAAAACTCTAGAAAATATTGATGCTTTAAAAGCAGAACAAGCAAAAGTTGAAAGAGAAATTGCAGCAGCAATTTTAAAAGCTAGAAGAGAACAAGAAGCAAGAATTGCAGCAATGAGAAAAAGACAACAAAGTAGTAGTGGAAGTTCAGGAAGGGCAAGTGGTGGAGGTTCTAGTTCTGGAACATCAAACTATAATCCATCAAATGCAAAATTTCAATGGCCACTTCCAGGATATAGTATAACAACAGAATTTATGGGATATCCAGGACATACTGGTGCAGATCTTTCAACACATGGTGGAAACCCTGGAATTCAAGCAATAGCAGATGGTATAGTTCTTATATCTGAAGACTTAAGAGGAAATCAAAATGGTGGATATAGGAGTTTTGGTAGATATATAGTAATATATCACCCAGCAGAAGATGTATATTCATTATATGCACATATGAGTGAAAGATATGCAACTAAAGGACAAGAAGTTAAAAGAGGACAAATTATAGGTAGAGTTGGTTCTACAGGTAATTCAACAGGAAACCATCTTCACTTAGAAATACATCCAGGAAGTTATAGAAATCCTGTAAATCCAAGAAGATATTTTTAAGAAATATAGGAAAGAATAGGAAAAATTATAACTATAACTATTTAAGTAATATATTAAATATGTTGAGATAAGATAAAAAGAGAAGTACAGAAAGAGAAAGATATGGATAATTTAAAGTTAGTAAAAAAAGCATATAATAATCATGATAAAAAAGGTATAACTTTAATTAATATAGTTGTACTTCTTTTTTGCATTTTAATAGTATATGGTTTTAATATATCAAATATTGTATTAAAAGATAGGCTAAATATAGGGATTGTTAAAAATAATATAAATACAACAGAACAACAAAATAGTGACAATACAAATACGAATAATAATAACAATAGTAATAATAATACAAATACAGATAATCTTATTTCTAAAAGACAAATATTAGAAGAAAAGATAAAAAGAGAGATAACAGAAAAGGTAAATATATCTCAAGATTTAAATACTACATTTAATGAAGTAGTATCACTTCAAAATAAGATAGCAGAAAATGATTTGGAAATAGCAAAATTAGATGGTGAATTAAAAGAACTAGAAAATAAGATTATACCACTAAAAAAAGAAGAGCTAAGGCTAAAAGATGCTAAAAATAAGCAAGAAAAAATAGCAAAAACAAGACTTAAATATATGTATATGAATGGAAAATTTAAGACGTTGGAAATATTGTTAGGATCAAAAAATCTTCTTGAAATGTTTTCAAATTATTATATGTTACAAGAAATAAATGGGATGGATGTTAGGCTTTTGGAAAATCTAGATAAAGATAGAAAGAGATTAGAGGTTATAACTAAAGATTTAAGAGAATATGAGATAGTTATAAAAACAAAAAAAGATAAACAACAACATTTTAGAAAATTACAAGAAAATTTTGTTATATTAAAAAATGCCAAAATAAATGAACTTACAGAAAATCAAAAAGAAATAGCAAAAGAATTAGAAACTTTGGAAAAAGAAAAAATAGAAACAGAAAAACAAATTGCAGAAAAAACTAGATATATTCAAAGAATACCTAAATATGTAGGGGGCACATTAATGTGGCCTGTTCCAAGTTCAAATAGTACTAAATGGATAACAGCATTTTTTGGTGCAGGAGCAAGTCAAGGGTATCCTGGAAGTAACCATTCAGGTGTAGATATCGCAATTCCAAGAGGTGAGGTTCGGAAAACATAAAGCAGTGGCAGCAGCAAGCCGGAAGAGTTATTGTTGCAGTTGGTGATAAAAAAGGAAGTAAGGTAAGTTATCGGTAACTATATAGTTATAGACCATGGAGGACGGAGTATATACACTTTATCGGACATGCAGATAGTATATTTGTTTCAGTAGGACAATATGTAAATAAAGGTGATGAAATAATGTATGTTGGAAGTACAGGAAATTCTACAGGACCACACCTTCATTTTGAAGTAAGAATAGGAGGATCGCGGATATGCTAATAGGGTAGATCCACTTCCATATATAACATCAGATAAAGAACCAGTTCAGCAAAATAATAACATACAAAATAATACAAATAACAATAACAATTTAAATAATAATGTAAATAATACAAATAATGAGGAAAACAAATCTAAAAATACTATACCAATACAATAAACTATTGTATAATGATTATATAGATAGGAGAAAGTAGAAGTATGGATGACCTTTTTGCAAATAATGAAGAACAAGAAGATGTGTTATTTGGAAATTTAGAATATGATGATCAAAACATATCTTCTGATGATCATTCTATGTTTACAGAGGTAAACAGTGATTATAATAGGATAAGAAAAAAGAAAAAAGATGATTTTTCTAAATTTTATGATGAAAACTTTAAAACAAATATGCAAGTTATGGAGGAAGAATTATTAGAAGATCTAAGAAAGAAGAGATTACAAAAATTTGAAGAAGATAGAATAAGAGAAGAAATGGAAAGAAGGAAAATAGAAGAGAGAAATAGGATTAAGGCAAAAGAAGATTATTATATTACTAATTTTGAAAGAGAAAAGAAAAGAAATATACCAATTGGTGATATAATCGTATATATATTTTTATTTTCTATTCTTACAGTAAGTCTTTATATGATTTTATTTAAGTAGCTTGACATAATTCTAAAGAAATATTATAATAAGCTTGTGAGAATATAAAACTAATTTAGTAAATCTCTGCATAAATAAGTGGGGATGAAGAAAGGACAAGAAAGATGAAAATAAATGGAAATCTAAACAGAATTTTGAGTTTGCTCGAAAGGGCAAGAGAAGAAATTAATTCAAGCAATCGGTTAGAACCGATTGAAAACAAAAGGTTTATTTATGCATTAAGTGTAGGAGAGAGTTGCATATGCTTTGATTGCAGATTGAATGAATCTGATACAAATAGAGTGATGAAAAAAAGTTCAGTTGATAAAGACCATAAAAAAGAAGAAGAAGGAAAGATAATCGAAAAAAGTATTACAAATTATGATTTCATTGTTGTAAACAATAGTGTATACGAGTATCCTGTTATATTGCTAAATGACGATATTAGTGAGACCAAAGTTAGTTATATGCTAATAAAAAAAGAGGATAATAAAAGAATAAATGGAGTAATAATAAGTCCAATTTTTTATGATAAAGAGCAAAATGAACTTATTATTCTTGGGAATAGCCTAGAAATAGAGAAAAGTGAAATATTTTTAGAACAAAAGATATGTGTGGGAAGAAAGCTACTTATGCTCAAGGATGGCAGAAAGTTTATTGCTAATTCAAGAATCTATTAATAAAAGAAGGACAATTTATAATAAAAGTTTATATAAATTGTTCTTTTTGATTAATAAAATTTTAATATAAAAGATAATAAAAAGCAACGAAAATATTTAAGTGAATTATTTTATTTTAATACCTTCCAATTCCAACAAAAATCGCTTAATATGAAGTCCCCCACCATAACCAACCAATTTTCCATCTGCACCAATCACACGATGACACGGAATAAAAATAGCAATTTTATTTCGATTATTCGCCATTCCAACTGCACGGACAGCTTTTGGATTGTTAATTGCGATTGCAATATCTTTGTAAGAACGAGTTTCACCATAAGGAATTTTTTCAAGAGCACTCCAAACAGAAATTTGAAATGGTGTTCCTTCTTTCAAAAGTGGCAAATTAAATTTTTTTCGTTTTCCTTCAAAATATTCAAAAAGTTGTTTTTTTGCTCGTTTAATCAGCTCAGTTTCACAAATTTGAAAATCATTTTCTTTTATTAAATTTTCAAAATCAGATTCCCAAGTCAAATCTGTAATGTGAGAGTCATCTTCTGTTGTAGCAATCCCAATTTTTCCAATCGGAGTGTTTGTCTCATAAAAATAGATGTTCTTTTTCATTGTTTTTACCTCTTAATTTTCATTTATAAAACTACTTTAAAACTAAACTCAAAAGTTATGCCTACTTACTCAAAATCCAAATTTATACAATTTTAGTAGTTTGGATTTAAATAGGTTCGAATATACAATTAAAAAAAATTAACTTCAAATTACAAAAAATTTTTCATGAATTATTCTCTCTCAAATTTTACTTCAAATTCTTTTCCAAAAAACGCAATTCCAATTTTTAAAATATTGTCAATTCCAGCATTTTTCAAAATCGAAGTATACTCTTTTTCTTCAATTTGATTTAGTACAACTTCACATTCACTTAACAATTTTTCGTGAATCTTTTCTGAATTTAATTTCAAATTATCTATATTTATTGCTTTTAATTCAATGATAATTCCTTCTTTTCTTTCAAAAATATTTTTAGGTTTCAAAAGTAAATCATATCGACCTTTTCCTGAAAAATTATTTGATGAAATTTCATACTCGCTTTTTAATTTTAAAATTAATCCGAGTATTAATCCATGATAAAATTGCTCTTTATAGATTCCAGATACATCAAAAATACTTGTATTTTCTAACAAAATTTTATTCAATTCAATTTTAAAATTTTCGATATTTCCATTTTTTAATGCATTGGTTAATTTTGAAAAATTATTAGAATTTCCAAAATATACTTCAATAAACATATTTGAGAACATTTTTAAAATTTCTTCATTTGGAATTTTTAAATATGTTTCTTCACTATTTTCATTATATTTTCTAGATAATGTTAAATAACCGCTATGGAAAAAGAGATTCCAAATATTTTTCTCAAAAATAGCTTCTAAATTTCCAAAAGTCATGCTATCGTTAATTATTTCAAAAATTTCTTCTTTATTCAAAAGTTTTGAAAAATCATCAAAAATTTCTTTTTTCATTTTTTGTAAATATAGTTTTATAAATCCATTCTCACTTGTATTTACCCAGTAAGGCTTCAATTTTTCATTTTTTAAAAAATTAATAATCGACCAAGGATTATAAACTTTTTTTTCGCCAAATAAATATCCATTGTACCACTTCTGGACATCATTTAATTCATATTTTAAGTCAAAATCTTCAAGAGATTTTTCAACTTCATTTTCCATAATTCCAAAGTATTCTGTAAATTCATCATCTAAAATTGTGTGAACTTCCAAATTATTCAATCCCGAAAAGACATTTTCCTTTGCAACTCTTAATATTCCAGTTAAAATTCCCATTTCCAAATAATTATTATCTTTCAAAACTTTTCCATAAAATGCTTTAAAAAACGCAATACATTTCTCATAATTTCCTTTTATGTAGGAATCAATTATTGGCTGGTCATATTCATCTATCAAAACAACAACTTTTTTTCCAGAGATTTCATACAAATATCTAGTCAAATTAAATAAAGAATTAATCCAGTCAGCATTATCTTTTTTCAGCCAAATAGCATCAAAATCTGCCAAGTCACTTTGATTTAAATTATCTCTTATCAAATAAAATTCGTTATATAGCAATTTTATTTCATTTTTAATCGTATTAAATCCACTTTCCCAGCTTTCTGCATCATAATTTTTAAAAGAAATAGAGATTACAAAGAAATTCCCCTGTTTTTCAAAATATTCACTTTTAGAAATTTCTAAATTTTCGAATAATTTTCTATTTTCGTCTTTATTTTTAATGTCAAAAAAGTACTTTAACATCGAAATATTTAAAGTTTTACCAAATCTTCTCGGACGAGTAAATAATTTAACTTTAGAGCCATCTTCTAAAATATTTTCTATAAATTTTGTTTTATCAAAATAGTAGTAGTTATTTTCGATAATCTCTTTAAAATCAGATATTCCAATTGGTAATTTCTTTTTTTTGCGATTTCCCATCTTCATTACCCCTCCTTTTTATTTATAAATAATTTTATTGTTTTAACTAAGTGAATATATTATAATATGAATTGTAGAAAAAGTAAATTATTTGATTATTACAAAATAGTTTTGAATTTATAAAATAGATTGTATAGTAAAATACAATAATTTTAGAATAAAAGTGTTTTATTTAATTATTGTAATTTGAAAAGTAAAAGGGAGTAAAAAAATGAATTTATTTGATGAAGTATATGAAAATAAGAAGCCACTTGCGTTTAGATATCGTCCAAAAAGTTTGAATGATTTTTATGGTCAGGAAAAATTGGTTGGGAAAAATGGAATTTTGAGGAAGATTATTGAGCGTGGAAATTTCATAAATGCGATTTTTTGGGGAGCACCTGGGACGGGGAAGACGACTCTTGCGGAAATTGTTGCTGAAAAAATGAATTATCATTATGAATATTTGAATGCGATAAAGGCGTCTGTGACTGATATAAAGGACATTTCTGATAAAGCACACAACAGATTTCGTACGAACGGACAGCAGACACTTTTGTTTTTGGATGAGATTCATAGATTTAATAAGTTGCAGCAGGATTCGCTTTTGCAGGATTTGGAAAATGGGAATATTATTTTAATTGGTGCTACGACTGAAAATCCTTATTATAATTTGAATAATGCGTTGTTGTCACGATGTATGGCATTTGAATTTAAAAAATTGAGTGAAAAAGATTTGCTTAAAATTTTAAAAAATATTAATGAAAAAGAGAAAATTGGAATTTCAGATGAGATTTTAAAATATATTTCAGAAATTATTGAAGGAGATGCGAGACAGGCTATAAATATTTTGGAATTGATTGCGAATGTTGGGGTGGATTTTACTCTTGATGAAGTGAAGGAAGTGTTGAATACGAAAAAGTCTTATCACAAGACGGAAGACAAGTATAATACGGTTTCTGCGATGATAAAAAGTATTCGTGGGAGTGATCCTGATGCGGCGATTTATTGGATGGCAAAAATGCTTTCTGGCGGCGAAGATATTTTGTATATTGCTAGAAGGCTTGTAATTTTGGCTTCTGAAGATATCGGACTTGCAAATCCACAGGCGTTACCAATTGCGGTGTCTGGACTTAATGCGGTAAAGGAGATTGGAATGCCAGAAGCAAGAATAATTCTTTCGGAAGTTGCAATTTATTTGGCAATTTCTCCAAAGAGTAATTCAGCTTATAATGCGATAAATTCAGCACTTAGCCATATTGAGAATGAAAAAATTCAAGATGTGCCAACTCATCTTACAAAAGTTGGGAAAAAAGATTATAAATATCCTCATAACTATGAAAATCACTATATTGATCAAGTCTATATGAATGAAAAAATAAAATTTTATGAATTTGGTAATAATAAGTTTGAGAGAGCGGCTGCGGAATATTTTAAGAAAATAAAAAAGAGTGAAAAGTAAATTTGTCTATTAAATTTTATTTATTATAACAAAATATTTAAAAAGTACTTAATATAAAAAATACTCAAACAATGATATAGTTTATTGAAAGAGTATTTTTTTTATATTTAATAACAAGCTGAAGGATCATAACTTTGTATAAAATTTCTTGCAGTATCACGTCCACAGTCGTATTTTACTGCTGAATCATGACCAGATAACTTGTAATCTATCAATTCTTTATTTAAATTGTAACTATAAATGTCTGAACCAGGATGATGAAGAATTAAACCATATTCCATTTCAACTCCATTATTAACAGCAGTTGCAGCCCAAATGCTGCCAATTAATGATCTTAAGGGAGAATTTGTATCATCAAGTTAAATTTAAAGTTATAAAATAAAAAACGAGAATTTCTATATATTTTCTATTAAAATTATTATAAATTTATAATCGAAATAATAGTTTTTTAGTGTATACTCCTACTGAAATAAATCATAAAGAAAAGAGATGGTTAAGATGAAATTATTGAAAAAATCTATGTTAGCATTATCTGTAATGACTTTAATTGGAGGAATGGCTTTCGCAGCAGCACCTAAAAATGGAAAAAAAGCACCTGCTAGAAAAACAGTTGCTAAAAAAGTAGTTAATAAAAAAGCAGTTGCAAAAAGACCTGCAGCAGAATCATACACTTGTGGAACTGAAAGAATAACAGTTACTTATCCAACAACAAAAACTGCAAAAGTAGTAACAAAAGCTGGAAAAGTTTATAACTTAAATGTAGCAGTTTCAGGTAGTGGAGCAAGATATGTATCTAAAGGTGGAGATATTGAGTTCTTTAAAGGCGGAAAAGATGTTATTTACAGAGGAGCAAATAATATCGAAAAATCTTGTAAAAGAAGATAGTAACTTTGAAAATTAAAAGAAAAACATAATTGACAGATCGAACAGAAAATCTAAGATTTGAAAATTATGTTTTTTTTATAAAATATTTTTGTTTAAGATAGATTGTATAATAAAATGTAACAGATTTAAAATAAAATAAAACTCATGATAATTTCGTGTTAAAATGTTAGTAACTACAAAAACATTAACGAAAGGAAATTTATCATGAGTCGTAAGCATTTTACCATAAATGAAAGAAATCAACTAGAGGTTTCGCTAAAAGAAAATTACAAAATAACAAGAATTGCTAAAATTCTTAAAAAAGATAGAGCTGCTATATTTATCGGGAAATTAAAAGAGTTAAAGGTGAATATTGTGCTAAAAAAGCTCAGGTAAATACCAATAACAAAGGAGATAAAAAAGGCAGAAATTTAAAAATTTTCTTTATAAATTAACGAATATAGTCAAAAGTTTCCAAAGTTAGATTTCTATTTCCCTTTCCGTAAAAATATACTTTAAATATTGTTCCTTTTGAGAATTTGTAATAAGTCTGGTCAACAAGCCCTGTAAAATTAAATGT
>ERZ772945.1596-NODE-1596-length-15569-cov-5.508122_pt1 | contig 15569 bp, 16 predicted proteins | sample MGYA00511681_ERZ772945 | MGnify/ENA primary metagenome ERZ772945 (study PRJEB29015, sample SAMEA2737943) | human oral metagenome | biome: human oral; feature: human-associated habitat; material: dental | place: China | collected 2143 ...
ACAAAGAATGGCAAAAATATTACATAAATCAAGCTTCTGAAGTTCCGCTTATGTACAAATACAAATTAACTCCAGTAAATAAAAGATTAAAAAATGTCTACATTGGTTATGACAGCGCCTTAAAAAACGAAGGTATTCAAAAATGGGAATTAACGGCTATAAATCCAATGAGATAAAAATTGTAAATTTTTTTTAAATATGCTATAATGTAATCAAATAAAATTCGATTATTGTCAAACCCTTGTTGTTGGGTTTATTTTTTTTTACCTTTATTTTTTATTATTTTTGACTTCTTTTTATCATAAAATCAACTTCTGCATTTGCATTTATTGGTATTATTTGTATCTCTGGATTTTTATTCTTATATACTCTAAATATTTCATCTGCAAATCCTTGACCTATTGTTTTAATACCGTCAAAATCTAAAAATATTACTTTAAATTTATCTGCATTCAACAATATTCTTTTTGCCTTTGAACGAGACATGAATGTTTCACCTAAATACTCTTTTGCCAAGTGAACAGTTATAGTTGTTCTATCGAAAATATACTCATCATTTGTATATTTTTCAAATACTTCGTGTGCTGTTCTATCAGTATCTTTATTCAAGAAAAATAACACTCTTGTCCCTTCAACTTTATCTTCAATTCCAACGCTTTCAAAATTATACAATTCATGTCTATTCCCAGTAAAAAATTCCTTCTGAACCTCCCACGACTAAAGTCGCAGGGTTCTTGGGAAGTATGTGCTTTTGTTAGCCACATATATTTACCAAGCTCTTCGGGTAATCCCTACCCTGTTTTTTAATTTTTTAACTTACTTTTTCTTCTTTTAATATTTCTAAACCTTTTCTTAATATATTTATACTTGCATTGTAATCTCTATCTATTTCTAGTCCACAACATTCGCAATGATATATTCTTTCTGATAATTTTAGCGTTTCTTTTATATTTCCACAGCTAGAACAAGTCTTACTACTTGGATAAAATGTAGGTACTTTTATAATCTTTCTTCCATACCAATTTGCTTTATATTCTAGCTGTCTTCTAAATTCACTCCAATTTACATCTGATATACTTTTTGCTAGTTTATGATTTTTTAACATTCCCTTTATATTTAAGTCTTCTATACAGATTATATCGTGGTTATTGATAATTTTTGTACTCAACTTATTTATAAAGTCTTTTCTTTTATTTCTAATTTTATTATGAATTTTTGCTACTTTTTTCTTTTGCTTTTGATAATTCTTACTATCTGATAGTTTTTTATCGCTATCTTTAGCAAGTTTACATCTTCTTGATAGTTTTCTTTGTTCTCTTTTCAGTTTTTTCTCATATTCTTTTGATAGCTTTAAATTTTCTACTTTTGTACAATCACTCATTGTTGCAAATTCTTTTATTCCTAAATCTATTCCAATATTTTTATTAGTCTTTGCTAATTCTTCTATTTCTTCTTCACATAATATTGAAGTAAAATAATGATTGAGACTATTTTTACTTATTGTTACTAATTTAATTATACCTTTTATTTTTCTATGTAATTTGATTTTGACTAGCGATTTTAGTTTAGGAAGTTTTATATATCCATTTTTAATATATATTGTGTTTTGATTATTTGTAGTATAACTTTGTACTGGATTAGATTTACATTTATATTTTGGAAAACCAAAATCTTTATTTTTAAGAAAATTTTTATAGGCTTTTTTAACTATTTTCATTTTCTCCTCCTTGTCCTTGAATATATTTTTTAATAACTTCTATACTCGCTCCACCAACGCTTAACACTAAAAAACTTCTACTCCAAAAATATTCTTTCCATAACTTAGATTTAATAATAGGAAATTCTTTTTCAGGTTTTAATGTTATTTTAGAGATATTCCCTTTTTGTGTAGATAAATTAATAATTAGCTTATACTTTTCTGTATTTATATTTACTGGAATATTAAAAATTCCCTTAAATTTCCCCTCAAGTTCAATCCGTGCTAAATTATCTTCTATTTTCATCTTTAAACTTTTTTCAATCACCATAATACTCACCTCTACATATATTTTCATTATTAAAATCAACACTTACAAAATTCATCGATTCAATATTTATCATCAAATCTTTTCTAAATCCCTCTTCATAAAATTCAACTAATATTATCAATTCAGCATCGAAAATATTTCCAAATATGACTTTTCTAAAGAAAAATCCTTCTACTTCTCCTGAAAATATTTCATGATTTTCTTTGAAAATTTTGATTTTAAGACCATAATTAACATTTGATAAATAATGAATTGTAATTTTTATATTTCCACATATATCCTCTATATCTAAAGGAATTTTGTATTTTTTTACTATTTTATTATCTGTAATTACCCGAAGATAATTACTTTTAATTTCTTCTTTGATCATTTTTATACATCCCCTATCTTTTAATAATATATAGCCATTTTTATTCTCATCCAAAATTTTTTGTATAAGTATACAAATACATCATCATTTTTATTATATAGTGTTTTATATAATATTTCAAATCATATTTAAAAATCTATTATTATTCATATATTTTTTTATGTAAATTTACTTTATATCACATATATTATATAATTAAGTAGAAAATTTAAATATTAGGAGTATTAGACAATTTATGAAAATTATAAACAAATCAAATAAGATAAATAGTCCATTATCACAATCAAATACAATTAAAGAATGGTTTTATCTTGCAACGGAAAAATATGAAAATAATGTAGCATATATCAAGAAAGATAATTTAGGTAGAAATCATAATATATTATATTATGAGGTTAAAAAACATGTATCATTTCTTGCTTACTCACATATAAACGAAAAATTATTAGAAAAGAAAGTTGTAATAATAGGACGTAATTCATATGAATGGATTATTTCATATCTTTCTTTACTTATAACAGGAACAACAGCTGTTCCTTTAGATTCTGGACTTAAAGAAGAAGAAATAGAAAACTCTATTTCTAGAATAATCCCAGCACTTGTTATATGTGATTCAACTAAATTTGAACTAATAAAAACAATCAAAGAAAAATTAGGGCTTGATTTTAAAATTTACCTAACAGAAAAAGATAAACAAACAGAAAAATATGAAGATATATTAACAATACATGATGTAATATCTAATATTAAAGAAACTACAACATTTAAAAAAGTATTAGAATCTATTGATGAAATTAAAATAAATGCAGATGATACAAAAATATTACTTTTTACATCTGGTACTACATCACAATCAAAAATAGTAGAACTTTCAAATAATAATATAATAAGTAATTTAAAAGCAATTCAAGCAGTAATACCCATAACAAACAAAGATACAACTCTTGCACTACTTCCATTCCATCATACTTTTGGGATTGTTGGAGTTTTGGTATTATTATTTTCTGGAGGAACAATTGCTTTTGTTGAAAGTATGAAAAAATTTAAAGATAATATAAAAGAATATTCGCCAACATTATTATTCTTAGTACCTGCTGTATTAGAACTTGTATATAAGAAGATATATAGTGGAATAAAAAAATCTGGTAAAGAAGAATTAGTAAATAAAATGATAAAAATATCAAATAAGCTTTTAGAATTCAATATTGATATTCGTAGATTATTATTTAGACAGATTATAAATGAACTTCGGACGGAAAAATAAGATTTGCATTTTCAGGAGCTGCTCCAATAAAAAAAGAATTAATTGAAGCATATGAAAATTTCGGAATAAATATATTCCAAGGATATGGAATGACAGAAACATCTCCTGTTATCTCAGCAGAAAACTATTTTAAGAAAAATCCTGGAAGTGTAGGATTTCCTTTACCTAATGTTACAGTTAAAATTAATGAACCTGATGAAAATGGTATTGGAGAAATAATTGTAAAAGGTGATAATGTATTTAAAGGCTATTTACATGATAAAGAAAAAACAAATGAAGTTTTAATAAGTGGATGGTGCCATACAGGTGATATAGGTTATATTGATGAAAATGGATTTATATTTATAACAGGAAGAAAAAAAGATATGATAGTTTTAGATAATGGTAAAAAGATCTTCCCTGAAGAAATAGAATTTGTCATTCATAATCTTGAATATGTGAAAGATGTATTAGTTTTTGCAGATAACTCTAATGGAGATGATGATCTAAAACTTACTGCTAAAATTAAAATAGATAAAAAAGAATTACAAGAAACTTTTAAAGATCTAGAATATAATCAAATTTTACATAAAATATGGAATGATATAAAAGAAATAAATACAACATTCCCTAAATATAAATATATAAAAGATGTTTTAATAACAGAAGAAGATTTTATAAAAACAACTACATTAAAAATTAAACGTTTTAAAGAAATAGAAAAAACTAAAGAAGAACTAAAAAACGGAAAAACAATTAGTATAAAAAATATTGATATAAACTAAAAAATATAGATTAAAAAGAAGATGGTAAGTAAAATACTTACCATCTTTCATTTTATTCATATATTATTATGCTTCTATTGCATTATGATAAACATTTTGTATATCATCATTATCTTCTAAAGTTTCAACTAATCTTTCAATTCTTTCATATGCTTTTTCATCAAGTTCTACATTTGTTCCAGGTATCATTGAAATATTAGCTTCCATTATTTTTATTCCTTTATCTTCTAACATTTGTAATACTGCTGAAAACTTAGAAGGTTCTGTTATTATTTCAAATACTTCATCATATGTTTTTAAGTCTTCTGCATCTACTTCCATAACAAGTTCTAACATTTCATCTTCTGTTAAATCTGTAGTTTCTCTTTCAATAACAATTAAACCTTTTTTACTAAACATATATGAAACACATCCTGTTGTTCCTAATTTTCCACCATTTTTATCAAAAGTGTGTCTTACTTCAGATGCTGTTCTATTCTTATTATTTGTCATCGCTTCAACAATTATTGCAACACCATTTGGACCATATCCTTCATATACTATTTCTTCATAATTTTCTGCACTACCTGCTCCAGAAGCTTTTTTTATTGCATTGTTTATTGTATCATTTGGCATATTATTTGCTTTTGCCTTTGCAATAACTGCTGCAAGAGTTGCATTTCCTTGTGGATCTGGACCTCCTGCTTTAACTGCTACATATAATTCTCTTCCGAAGTTTTGTAAATATCTTTCCTCTTACTGCATCTTGTTTTCCTTTTCTTGCTTTAATATTATTCCATTTACTATGTCCTGACATATATTTTACCTTCCTTCTATTTAAAATTTATTTTTCATTACATTTAAATATGAACATATAGATTCTGTCATCTCTTTTATCTTTTCATATCCATTTTTGTTGATATTACCTTGTCCAAAAAACACCCTATATATTATATTTTCTTCTGTATCAACAATTTTAGGTCTACTAAATAGTTTAACTTTTTTTCTTAATTCTGTCAATTTTTCTTCTAATTTTTCAAATTTTCCTTGTTTTTTCTTTTCTATTAAATATATTCCTAAACTTCCCAAATATTTTTCATATCCTTCTAAATTATGTTTTAATTTAATACCTTTTTTAGTATATCCATCTTTTTGACAGATCGTTGCAAATTTTGCCATCAAATATGTAATGATAAATATTGTTATAGACATATATGGATTTATATATTCATACATTGTATATAATACAAGTACAGGTATTAATATTAATATCATTGAAAAATCAACTCTTTTATCTGTTGTTCTATATATACCTTCTTTTATAAATTTTTGTTTCTCTTTTTCTATTTCTTCATATATCTCTGTTATTATTTCTGCTGAGGATAATCTAAATTCTTTATTTAAATCTATATAATCTACTTTACTATCATTATTTTTATCTGCTAAATATATCTTTTCTAATATATATTTATCTATATAGTTAAGTTCTTTTATTTCTTCTTCTTTCTTATAATTTATTTCTATATATCCATCTTTTATAGTTATATATTTATATACATTTAATTTATTCAATTAAATTTTTTGTTTCTACCCTATTTACATATATATCTCTATCATATAATACATATGCTTTAATTAAATCATCCCCTATATTTGCCCTAAAATCTTCTTTAATATCATTTCTCTTTAATCTAAATCCTTTGCTAATAATACCTGAAATAATCCTTAATGTATAATCTAAAATTTGGTATATTATTAATATATATAATGAATATAATAGATATTTTTTGTATATATATGATATATAATCTCTTTTTTCTTTTCTTGTTTTAAAAGTCTGAAATTTTTCTTCATGTATTTCTACTAATTCTTCTGGTGTTTTAAATACCATCTTTTCAAACTTTTCTCCATATTCTTTTTTTATTGCATTTCCTGGAATTATCATATATAAGTCTACTTCAGACATTTTAGGCATATTTATAACTTTTAAGTTAATGTTTTTATCATGTATTTTTAAATTACTTGTAGGAAGTCCATTAACTAATGTCCTCACTTCTTCTAATTTTATATTATTATTGAAACATATATCTAAATTATAACTATTCACCCATTTAGCATATTTATTAGATTCCCATTCCTTTTCATTTTTTTCTTTTTCTATTATTCCTGGAAGAGTTTCTAATTTTTCTTTATCTTCTTTTACTTTATCTTTATCTTTTACAATATCTCTTTCATTAATCCTATAATCTACAACAAATGGGAATTCAAATGCATATTTATCATTAAATTTTTTAACAATTTGTTTTGTAGTATATTCTACCTCATATGAGTTATATATCATATTTTTTTCAAAAGCTATATGATTTTCTGCTTCTACAAATGAAAGTTTATGTTTTCCAAACATATTTATACCATATACTTTTATATTCCTAACCCCTAGATTTAATATATCAATATATTTTTTAACTCTTTCATTATATGTTAAATTATTTTCAAATCTAACTTTTTCTATAACTTTAGCTGTCCCATCTTCCATTATTTCAATATTCTGTGATATATTATCTATTTGTGTTATCCCGGTGCTCTGTAGGGACTAAAATTATTAATATACATAGCATAAAAATTAATGCTTTATATATTTTCTTATACATGCCTTTTCTTCTCATTATTCTTTTGTACCTCATAAAATAATATTTATTTAAATTATATATTATATACCATTATCTTTTCTATATATATTATAAAATATATGAAATTTGTAAAATTTAATTATTAAAATAATTAGATATTCCTTCTAAATCTCCAAAATCTATTTGCCTTAAAACCTCATATAATATGATTGCAACACTATTAGATAAATTTAAACTCCTTATTCCTTTTCTCATTGGTATCCTTATAGCTTTTTCCATATTTTCTTTTATTAATTTTTCTGGAAATCCTTTTGTTTCTTTACCAAACATTAAAAAAATATCTTTATTAAAATCATATTTTATATCACTATATCTATTCTTTGCTTTAGTTGTTGCCATATATGTATTATCAAGTCCATATTTTTCTATATATTCTTCTAAACTTTCATGTATTTCTATATCAAGTTTATCCCAATAATCAAGTCCTGCCCTTCTTACTGCTTTTTCTGATATATCAAATCCAAGTGGTTTTACTAAATGTAATTTTGCTCCTGTTACTGCACATGTCCTGCTTATATTTCCAGTATTTGCTGGTATTTCTGGTTCTACCATTACTATATGTATCATCTAATCTCTCCTTTTCTTCATATCACAATTATATATTATATACTTTTCTTATCAAATACACAAAAAAGAGAGGCAATATTAATCACCTCTCTTCTTCTAATTAAACATTATTTAGCTATCATTACTATTACATCTTCTATTATGAGTTCTTTATCATAACCCACTTTTTTAGTGATATCCAATATATCCATTTGAGCTTTTTCTTCCAAAACATTGATTTTATTTAAAGTACACTTAATTCTTTTTTTTAGATCTGAAATTATTCTACTTATTTCATACTCCAACTCCTCTCCTGTATCATCCTTATATTGAAGGGTTTCTCTGAAAAAGACACTATTTTGAAATAATGTCTTAATTTTAGTAAACATATTTTCCTTAAAATTTACCCCATATCTTTCAATATAAGTTAAGTACTTCTTACAAAATGCTCTGATATCAATTAGAACCTTCATAATATCTCTAAAATCTTTATCTGGAAAATAACTCTTTAATAAACTTAAATCATCAATTTCGTACTCTGCCTCTACGTTCATTTCCTTGACCAAATTTATTGTTTCCTTTGAGATATCAGTATCTACTACAAAAATACTTCTCATCATTAAAATCACCGCTTTCTTAAAATTATTATATATATTTATATATATCCTCTAGTTCTTCTAAAGGATATGTTCTCATATTATACGCTAGTGCTAAATCTTCTAAACTAACATTTCTTAACTTATCAAACAATAAAGCAATATTATCTTTCAAAAGTCTTCTGTACTTTCTGCTTGTTTTTTTATTATTGATATGACTACTATCATCTCTGAATTCATTCAGTTCTTCTATAGAAAGCTCACTGAATGATTCTTTCTCAATATTATTAAAAGCAATTGAAAATTCTTCATTTCCTTCTCTTAAGACTTTATTTAGTAATATAGCAATAATTTCCATTCTTTCCTTAAAACTTTCTATTGCTATACTAGGGTTTATGACCCTATTCTCGATTAAATAGTTAAGCATCTTTATGGCCTCTGCCATAAGTATATTAGCTTTGGTGATTTCTAAATAATTCTCTCTGTTTAACTTTAACAAATCTTTTCCCATTATTCTCATCTCCTGAGTAGATAATAATTATTATCTACTTATATTATAAGTATCAAATATATTATAACATATTTTTATATTAAAAAAAAGGATATATTATATATATCCTTTTCATAGGTGAATTTTATTCTATAGAATTAATAGATTTAATTATTAAACTCTCCTGTTCTTTTTTGTACTTTTCTAATTCCAAAATATCATTAAAAAAGTCTTTACAGAACTCATTAAATTCAAGTGGATATGTTCCCATTGGAAAATCATTATCCTTTTTAAATCTTCTTACTTCTCCAATTTCTATCTGATATTTTTTTATCAATTCCTCGTTTTCTAATCTGCTTTTTTCTAGATGTCTTTTTATTGCTGATATATGGAATCTTTCATTATATGTTTCCATATATTCTTTAATATCTTTATTAAATTCTTCTAATTCTAATAGATATCTTTTTGATTTTTCCTTTCCAATATAATATTCTAGATTTTTTAATCTAAGAATAGCATACTTAACCTTTATCTTAAGGTCAAAAAAGGTTTTTACAATTTTTTTAGAGAATATATTCTCATTTATTGATAACATTATCACTCCCTTTTTATATGATTCTATATAAAATTCACCTACTTATTTTTCCATTTTAAATCCTTAATAAAGAATTCAATTACCTCCTCTTACTTTTTTAGTATATCATAACTTTACTTTTAAAAAAAGGATATATTTTATAATATATCCTTTTTCTGTATTTTATTCTTATTATATCTATATTATTATATATTATCTCTTCTAATAACCTCAACAATATCTTGACTTCTAATAGATTTCTTAGCAAATAATGTACTTATAAATGTTATTACATATACAATTATTATACTTATTATTAAAGCTATATAGTTTATACTTCCAAGCATATCCATTATAAATTTAAAATCAATATTAACTTTACCTTTATCTATTACAAATTTTGTTAAAAATAATAATATTAATGAAACTACTATACCAAATATAATACTTCTTAAACATGCAATATAATTTTCACCTCTAAGCATTTTATCAAATTGTTTATCACTCATACCAACTGATTTTAATATTGCAAGTTCTCTACTACGAAGTAATATGTTTATTGTTATAGTTGTAAATATGTTTACTACAGACATTAATATAACAAGTATCAAGAATCCATATAATAATAATTGGAATATTGTTATCATTCCTTTAATCATACCTATAACTCCTGCTGGTGTTAATACTCCTTCTGTAAACATTTGTAATTTAGCAAAATCATATTTCTTTTCAAAGTTTAATTGATATTGCTTCTTTGTTATATCTTCTATCTTTTTATCACCTTTTAAATCACTTTGATAGAAAATCCTAAATCCAAATAGATCTTTATCATTTCTCATTACTTCTGAAAGTGTTTTTTCATTAACATATCCTGTTAAGAATGTTGTTCCTGATGATGCTGTAAGTAATAATTCACTATTTACTGGTGCTTTTACTATTTTAATTTTCTTTCCATTTATTTCTATTTCTTTTCCTATAATCTTACTTTCATCAAAAATAGGTTTTTCTACTAATGTTCCATTCTCTTCTACAATACTAACATTACTTAAGTACATTTCATTATCTTTTATATTATTTAAATTATATTTATCTTGCTTATTATAATTCTTATTATTTACAACTTGAATTGCAATTTTTTCTTTAGCTTCTTGTCTTGCCTTATCATCAGTCCTTTTAAATGTATTATTTAAATAACTATCTGATAATGTTTTTATAAGATCATTTTTTGTATCTATTTGTTTTAAAGTTCTCATTGTATCTGCAAGTATTACTCTATTAACTTTTAATGAATCTTTCTTTTCTAATTCTTTTTTATATTCCTCTGTTGCAAACTTAACCATATCTTGGAAATTTTGTTCTGTATATTTTTTATCTTTAGGATCTTTTCTATCTGTTATATTAATATGATCCATTTCTACAATATTCCCATTTTTAAATATAGCATTTGTTTGAACTTCTAAAAGACCAATTTGATTATTTATTTGAGTTCCAAGTGTCCCTATAACAAATAAAAGTATAAATGCTATAGAAAGTGATAATGTTGCAACTCTAAATCTTTTTTTAGCTCTCTTCATATTTTTTCTTGCAATATCAAATTCTACACCTAATATTTTTTTAGATATATTTGATGTTTTTACTTTTTTAGTATTTACTACATAATCATCTTTACCTCTAATATTTTCTATTGGTGATATTCTTGTACTCTTTATAGCTGGTATCATTGCTGCTAATACTACTGTTATACCTGTTGATATTGCAACTAAATAGAATGCATGTATATTTGTTGTATATATAAGGAATATCTGTAAGTCTTTTTCTACTCCCATACTTTTTATAACATTTACTAATGTATCATTTATATATCCTATAACTAAATAGTCTCCTAACATACCACATAGATATCCAATAACAATACCTACTACTGATAACACTAATGCTTCAAATAATATCATAACATATAGGCTTGAATTTTTTATACCTAATGATTTTAATATACCATATTGTTTTCTTCTTTCAACTAATGATAAATTGAATGAATTATACATTATAATAATACCAGATATTGCTACTATTCCTATAAGTACATTTCTAATCATTTCTAATGTACTTAAGACATTATCTGTAGAACTTTCATATCCTTGTAAATTTGCATTTTGTAATCTTAATAAATTTTTGTTTACAGCCATACTTATATCTTTGTTTTTAGGATCTTCTTTTAATGTTTGTGATATTCCTTCTGCTGTAGCTTTTACCCTTTTACCTATATCTTTTATATATATAGATTGTATCTTATTTAATGCTTCCTTTTTTTCTTCTGTTGAAGCTATCTTAAGTATACCAATATCTAATTTTGATTCATTTGAATCAAATACATTATTTACATATCCTACAACTTTGTATTCTTTACCATTCATAGTAAGAGTTGTACCTAAATTAAATATATATTTTGATGTCTTAGATGATTTTTGTAACATTATTTCATTTTCATTTTCTGGAAATCTTCCATCTATTAATCTAAAATTATATCCTTTTAAATCTTCTTTATTAACACCTAATATATCTAATCCTAAATATGGATTTAATATTATCTGTTCATTTTTCTTGGTTTCTTCTTGTTGTTTAGTATAATCTCCTTCATTTTTATTTAATTCATATTTTTGAATATACCATTTTGATTTTTTAAGCTTACTCATAACTTTTTGTATTTCAGCTTCTCTTTCTTCATCTGATAATTTTTCTAAGTATTCTTTTCCTTTTTCTTTAGTAATATCTTTTTCCATACCTTTTCTACTTACACCTTTTGAAATAGTATAATATTCATTTACTTCTTTTACATTATCAGCTTTTAAAAGATCTTTATTATAATCTTTATCCACATTTTTAACTGCAATGTGATAATCACCTTTTGTTTCTTTAAATGTTTGTTCTAAACCTTTAATTGCACTTTCATACATAATGCTTATACCTGCAAATGTTGCTACAGTTATAATTATCATTACTAATGTTGTAATTGTTCTATTCTTATTCAACATTAAGTTTTTCCATGAAAGTTTTATAATATCCTTCATCTATTACTATTCTCCTATCTCTACTCTTAATCTTTCTTGTTTACTATATCACTTTTAACATTTCCGGTCTTCTATAACTATCATTCTACCTGCTCTTCTTGCAAGTTCATCATCATGTGTTATCATAATTATAGTATGTCCTTCTTTTTTGTTTAAGTCTTCTAAAACTTTCATAACTTCTTCTGCATTCTTACTATCTAAGTTACCTGTTGGCTCATCTGCAAGTATTATAGCAGGATCATTAAAAAGTGCTCTACCTATAGAAACTCTTTGTTGTTGCCCTCCTGATAATTGATTTGGAAGTTTCTTTCTTTGCTCTGTTAATTCTAATATTTCTAATATACTATTTAATCTTTCTTTATCAATCTTTCTTCCATCTAAACTTGCAGGTAATGTTATATTTTCTTCAACATTTAATATTGGAAGTAAATTGAAAAATTGGTAGATTATCCCAACCTTATTTCTCCTATATTTTGCAAGTTTACTACCTTTAATTTTACGAATTTCTTCACCATCTACTAAAATACTTCCACTTGTTGGTGTATCTACACCTCCGAAGCATATGTAATAATGTTGATTTACCACTTCCTGATTTACCAACTATAGCTACAAATTCTCCTTTTTGTATATCTAAGCTAATACCATTTAATGCTATTGTCTTATTATCTTTTTTTCCATATTCTTTTCGTAAGTCTCTTACTTCTACTATACTCATAATTATTCCTTTCTTTTCTCTAAATTAACTTTTAGATGTATAAATATTATATCACTGGATTATTATATTTTAAATATTTCAATATTATTTTTTGGAAAAATAAAAATGCTAGACTATTGTCTAACATTTCACATAATTAATTTATATTCTTCACAACTCTACTTTGAACTTCTAGGTAATATGCTAATTCTGCTGAATTTAAAGATTCTTTTTTTATCTTATTAAATTCATTATTTGCATTAGTATATTTTTCCATAATCCTATTATAATCAGTCATCATAGATACTGGATTTGATGAAGAAGTATATTTCTTCATAAAGCTTGAATATTCTTTCATTGCAGATTCATAACTATCCATCGCTTTTTTGAACTGTGGATCTATTGTATTAGATGTAGTTTTTGGTGATTCATTCTTTTTTTGTTCCTGTTCTTTTCTTTCCTTTGCTTTTTGTTCTTCCTCTGCTTTTTGTCTTTTAGCTCTTTCTTCTGCTTCTTTTGCTTCTCTTTAAGCCTTTTCCTTTGCTTCTAATTCCCTTGCCTCTTTTTCTCTTTTTTCCTTTTCTTCCTTACTTTCTTCTTTCTTTATAGTTATTTCCATCATATCATGTCTTATATATGTATTATTATCTTTATCAAGATATTCAATCTCTATCTTTAATAAATTATCATTCCTATTTTTAGCTGTATATTTATTCCCTGTAAAATCTTCTTCTAAATCATATCCTTTTTGCTTAATTTTCTCAATATAATTTAAAAATTCCTTCTTATTTGCTATAAATAATCTCATAGAAAACCATTTATCAGTAGAATATAAAACTTTTCCTTTATCTGTATTATATTTTTCTATTGTATTAACTAACTGATTACTTGGCCATATAAAATTACTATATTCCTTTATTGCTTTGCTTTCATTACCTATTTTATCAACTGAAGTTTTAATATATATTGCTAAAACTATAATAATTACTATTATTACAGGTCTTAATGCTTTTACAGACCATGCTTTTTTAAACATTTGTAATAAAAATAATGCAATTTTTTTAAATATATCAAATATAACTTTAAATACATTTTTAAGCTTATCCATTATGCTTCCTCCCATTAGCAATTCTCATTCCGACACTTCCATTATATATATATATATACTTCGTCAATAGATATTATAAAAAATTAAAGAAATACCATAATATATATATTATCCTCAGATATAAAAAAGACCATATGTATTACTACATATAGTCATTTATGGCGCCTCTTGTAGGGCTCGAACCTACGACCTAACGGTTAACAGCCGTGCGCTCTACCAACTGAGCTAAAGAGGCATATAAAAATAAAAATCTGGCAACTCCCTATCTTTCCAACAAGGTAACTCGTTAGTATTTTCGGCACTAGAGAGCTTGACTTCTGTGTTCGGCATGGTAACAGGTATTTCCTCTCCGCTATTATCACCAGATTAGCTTTTAGTACATTCAAAAATATATAGAGCATTCTTAGGCAAAACCTTTTGGTTAAGCCCTCGATTATTAGTATTAGTCAGCTAAATGTGTCACCACACTTACACCTCTAACCTATCAACCAGTTAGTCTAACTGGAATCTTACCAACTTGACGTTGTGGGATATCTTATCTTAAGGGGGGCTTCACGCTTAGATGCTTTCAGCGTTTATCCCTTCCATACTTAGCTACACAGCTGTGCCACTGGTGTGACAACTGTTGCACCATTGGTATGTCCATCCTGGTCCTCTCGTACTAAGGACAGCTCCTTTCAAATATCCTGCGCCTGCGACAGATAGGGACCGAACTGTCTCACGACGTTCTGAACCCAGCTCGCGTACCGCTTTAATGGGCGAACAGCCCAACCCTTGGGACCGACTTCAGCCCCAGGATGCGATGAGCCGACATCGAGGTGCCAAACCTCCCCGTCGATGTGAACTCTTGGGGGAGATAAGCCTGTTATCCCCAGGGTAACTTTTATCCGTTGAGCGATGGCAATTCCATTTTCTACCACCGGATCACTAAGACCTACTTTCGTATCTGGTCGAGATGTCTCTCTCTCAGTTAAGCTTCCTTATGCCTTTACACTCATTAGCACGATTTCTGACCGTGCCGAGGAAACCTTTGCGCACCTCCGTTACTCTTTAGGAGGTGACCGCCCCAGTCAAACTACCCACCTGACAATGTCCTCTGACCAGTTTATGATCACAAGTTAGAACTCTAATATCTTAAGGGTGGTATTCCAAGGTTGACTCCTTTAAGACTTGCGTCTTAATCTCATAGTCTCCCACCTATCCTGTACATAAGATACCAAAGCCCAATATCAGGCTATAGTAAAGCTCCATGGGGTCTTTCCGTCTTGTCGCAGGTAACTAGCATCTTCACTAGTACTACAATTTCGCCGGGTACATTGTTGAGACAGTGCCCAAATCATTACTCCTTTCGTGCGGGTCAGAACTTACCTGACAAGGAATTTCGCTACCTTAGGACCGT
>ERZ772945.1599-NODE-1599-length-15550-cov-6.567925_pt1 | contig 15550 bp, 2 predicted proteins | sample MGYA00511681_ERZ772945 | MGnify/ENA primary metagenome ERZ772945 (study PRJEB29015, sample SAMEA2737943) | human oral metagenome | biome: human oral; feature: human-associated habitat; material: dental | place: China | collected 2143 ...
CCTGAGCCGCAGCCCCAGCCGCAGCCACAGCCTGAGCCGCAGCCTCAGCCGCAGCCACAGCCCGAGCCACAACCGCAGCCGCAGCCACAGCCCGAGCCACAGCCACAGCCCGAGCCTCAGCCGCAGCCGCAGCCCGAGCCGCAGCCGCAGCCTGAGCCGCAGCCACAGCCGCAGCCCCAGCCACAGCCGCAGCCCCAGCCCCAGCCCGAGCAGAAGACTGAGTTCTCGACGAGCATCACGGGGGACGAGAGCAAGGATGCAGCATACAAGGACGGCGGCGTGCGCAGCAAAGATGGCAGCTATGTGTTTGGCAAGTCGGCGACCGTCACAGCCCCGACAGGCATTGCCGCATCCAAGGAGCATCCCGTCAACGTCACGACATCTCCCGGAGCGACGCTGAAACTCAACACCACGAATACGGGCATCGACGCAGTGACGGACTCCTCCGTCAAGATTACGGGCGAACGCCTGGAAGTGCAGGCATCCGCCGAGGGCGCACACAGCATCAAGGCGGCAAAGAACGCCAATGTTGACATCTCCTCAGGATTCGACATCACGGGCGCAATCGAGAACAGCGGCGGAGCCATTACGCTGAACGACGCGAACAAGACCAGTGCGCTCAAGGGCGATGTCTACCAGCGCGGCGGCACGTTCAGCCTGACGCTCAGCGGCAAGGGCTCACATGCACAAAGCGCGATCCGCAACAACGGCGGCACGGTGAACATCGACATCACGGGCGACGGCGCACAGTTCACAGGCAGCATCCGCAAGATGAGCACGATGTACTCCGCACTGCGGGCCGTCTCCGCTGCTTCTCCGGGACAGAACGTCCGGCTCGGTGCAAAGGCGACGTGGAACGTCACAGGAGCTTCGGACATTACGAACCTCACGGCAGAGGGCGGGCGCATCGTCCAGCAGTCGGACGGTCTGCTGAACATCAAGAACTACACGGGCAATTCGACCGTGTTCTACGAAGGGACGGCGGACAAGGACGGCAACCTGAGCCTCGCGCACAAAGGCAAAGTCCAGCTGCAGAACGTCACAGGCACGAAGAACAGCCTCACTTTTGCCACCAAGGCATTTGGCGAAACGGACGAGACGGAGAAGAAAGTCGCCGCTGCACTTGCAGGACAGTTCTGCTATACGGGCGAACGTGCGGCGAACATCGAGAACAATGCGCTCAAGAACCTCGACCTCAACGTCGTCATTGGCGAGGGCATCCTGAAATCCGAGGTGACGTATCGGATGCTCCTCGACCCGGCGACAGGAATGGCAGGCGGCGTCAAAGAGATCGACCGTCCGCTGATCGGCAGCTACGAGACGCAGGTCATGCGCGGCGTCAAATCCGCGATGGCGTCTTCCGCTATGGCATGGCGCGCCGAGGCGAACGACCTCATGAAGCGCATGGGCGACCTCAGGCTTTCGCCGGAAGACGAAGGCGTCTGGGCGCGCGTCTACCGCGGCAAGTCGTCGAGCGACAAGGACAACGTGAACTTCAACATGAACTACACGACGATCCAGGTCGGCTACGACAAGAAGGTCAGCGACGACTGGCGCGTCGGTGTCGCCGGAAGCTACATGAAGGGCAGCTCTTCGTATGCGAACGGCAGCGGCGAGAACAAGGAAGGCAATCTCGGCGTCTACGGCACGTGGTCGGGCAAGAACGGCGAATACGTCGATCTCATCGCGAAGATCGGCAGGCTCACGAACGAGTACAGCGTCTACAACGACTTCGGTCACTACGTCAAGGGCGACTTCCACACCTGGGGCACCTCGCTCTCGGCAGAGTACGGCAGGCGCATCGAGCTGAAGGGCGGCAGCTTCGTCGAGCCGCAGGTCGAGCTGATCTACAGCCACCTGAACGGCGTCAACTACGAGGGTCAGACGGACTATGCAGGACAGAGCATGCATGTGCGCCAGGGCGCGATGAACAGCTTCGTCGGCCGCCTCGGCATCGGCTTCGGGCAGGAAACGGAGCGCGGCACATGGTTCCTGAAGGCATCGCTCTACCACGAGTTCGCCGGCGATCTCTCGACAGAGTACTCCGATGGCAGCACGAACCCGTGGAAGAAGACGCAGCAGAAGGGCAAGGACACCTGGGTCGGCATCCAGCTCGGCGGCACCACGAAGCTCAACGACAGGACGAGCCTCTACGGCACGTTCGAAAAGACCTTCGGCGGTGACATCAAGACAGATTGGCGCGTCGACGCAGGCCTCCGCTGGAGCTTCTAAAAAGGAAATGGCAGAGGGGCGCAGGAGAAGTCCTCCGCCCCTATAACCAAGGAGAGGTGAAAAAAATGAAGGGATATCTCAGCAGACAGCGGCGCATGCAGCTTAGCGCCCTGGTGATCGGCGGACTGCTCTACGGCTCCACCGCTTCAGCGGCGGCGCTCGTCGCAGACAGCGCGGCGGATGATCATATCGACAGCGACGCCGGCGCCGTGTCCGAAGTGAGTGTGAAAGCAGGCGTTGAGACTGAACCGAACAAGGGTGTCCTGGTGCGCAATGCACTCGCGGACAAGCTTGTATTCTTTGCGAACGAGCGGCTGCCCTATCGCGCGCCGATGCTTCCGGCGAGCAATGAGCAGACGACGACGGAATTCACGAAGCGTCTCTTCGGTACGACATCGGATCAGCAATACATCGATGCCCATGTAAGGCAGGATGACGGTACCTATCGCTTTACGAAGGACTCGACGATTTTCTATCAAAACGCCACGGATATGAACCGCGGCGCAATCAAGCCGAATAAGGATGTCAATATCGATGCCCAGGATATAGTCCTGACGGTGAAGTCCGGCGGCAAGAGAGCTTCTGTAAAGGAAGCCGCTGCCATTGACAACGAGAACAAGGCACTCAATATCAATGCGACAGAGCTGCATCTCATCGTCAACGACACGACTTCGACGGCGCCTTTGCAAACGGCATGGGGCATTCGCTCCGCCGGCGGTACGACGACGGTCACGGGCACGACGGAAATCGATGTCAGCGGTACGAAATCCAGCAAGGCGGTGCAGGCACTTGGCGGCACGGTGACGCTCGAAGGTCTTACTGCAAAGACGAATGCTGCAGCTGAGGAGGCGGCAGCACTCGAAGCGCAAAACGACGGCAGGATCGACGTCAATATCTCCTACGACAGCGCCGGAGACAATACGGTGAAGCTCGACGGCAATATCGTTGCCAAGGATGCAGGGAGCCAAATCAATACAGCTCTTGCGGGAGCGGATTCCTATCTGAAAGGATTTGCCTTCGGCAGCGGCACGCTTAATCTATGGCTGCGAGACAGCGCTGCATGGCACAACGAAAGTCCGGGCACCGTTCTGCCGAACGGCTATACGGGAAGCCGCATCAGCAAATTGAGCGGCGGTGATGATCCGGAAACTGCGGGCGTGATCTTCCAGAACGATGACAAGAACATCACGATTGGCGATTACGAGGGCTATACGCGCGTCTTCTACAAGCATGATGCTTCGACGCCGAAAAACATCCGCGGCGGCGAGCTGCATATTGAAAACGCTGCATCAGACAGCGGCATTACGCTGACGACGGACAACGGCGGGCTCAATACGGATTCGACGGCAGAAGCCGATGTGAACCTCGTAAATGAGACGCTCAATGCGCTGGCGAATAAGCTCTGGTATACGGCGTACACGACGAACGAACGCAACCTCAAGGGCAAGGCGGAGATTGCCGAGGGTCTGACGACGTCTGCGGCAAGAAAGCGCATTGCCAATATTGCCTTTGATAAACTGACAGGGCAGGGCGGCTATACGCCCGGACAGACAGAGACGGAGTTCACTGCGCAGCTGACCGGCAATGAAAGCAAGGATGAGGAATACGTTGATGCACAGGTACGGCAGGAGGATGGCGTTTATCGTTTCACGAAGGATTCGACGATCACCTATAAAAACGACGCGCCTTTCAAACGGGGCGCGATCCTTCCCCAGTCAGACCTCCAAATCGATGCCTCGAATCATGTGCTGACGATCAAGACCGGCGGAGAGCGTGCGAGTGTCACCGAAGCTGCCGGCGTCCGGCTCGCGCCCACGAAGGCGGTAGATATCAAAGCCGGTACGCTGCGCCTGTTTGTGAACGATGATAATTCTGCTGCTCCTCTGAAGACAGCTTACGGCATCCAGGGGGATAAGGGCAAGCTGAACATTGCCGGCATGACCGAGATGGAGGTTAGCGGCACGGAAACCAGCCGCGGCGTCAACGCCTACACGGGCGATACGATGACGCTGGACGGACTTCGTGCGAAGGTGAATACCGCCGCTGCCGATGCGTCGGCACTCCACAGCGGTCATACGGGGCGCATCAGCGTCAACGTCAAGAATGATACAGCCGGCAGCAGTACGGTTCAGCTGGACGGCAATGTCCATTCGCAGGATGAGCAGAGTCGGATTGATGTGGCGTTTACGGATTCCACATCGTATCTCAAAGGTCTTGCTTACGGCAACGGTACGCTCAATATGTGGCTGCAGAATGGTGCGGCATGGCGCAATGTGAACCAGGGCGCGGCGCTGCCGCAAGCCTATTGGGGCAGCCGCGTCACGTCTCTCGTCGGCGGTGCCTCGGAGGCTGGCGCAGGTCTGATCTTCCAGAACGAGGCGAATACCATCGCAGTCGATCAGTACAGCGGCTACACGCGCGTATTTTATGGACGCGATACCGCCGAGCCGAGGAAGGTCATAGGCGGCGCCCTGCTGATCAATCACGCGGCAGCGGGCAGCGGCATTACTGTGACGACGGACAGCACCGGCCTGAATACAGCTGCCTCGGCATCTGCTGCTGAGAAGAAGCTCGTGGATGATACTCTTGGCGCATTGGCGAACAAGCTTTGGTACCGCGCCTATAAGGATGGCGAGCAGAACCTGACGGGTAAGGTGGAAATCGCCGAAGGCCTGACGGCGAACTCTGCGAGCAAGCGCATCGAGAACATCACCTTCGATGCGGCGAGCGGCAAGGGTACCTACGGCACGCCGCTCGTGAAAGAGCAGGCAAAGACAGATTTCACCACGGCCATTACAGGCGAAGCTTTGCGTGATGCAGAGTATACGGCGGCGGGCGTTCGTCAGGAAGACGGCAGCTACGTCTTTACGAAGGACACGACGATTACCGCCGGCGAAACTGAGATCAAGGCAGGTGCATGGCTGACTACGTTCAGCGCGGCGGTTTCAAACTCTGATGTTAAAACTCCCGTGAACATCGATCTCAAAGGGAAGAACCTCACAGTCAATACGAAGACGAATATCAGCACGGTGGGAATCACTGCGATCGGCAACGGTGCGCAGCTGAACATCGACAATGCCGGTGCGATCAACGTCACGGCAGAGAACACGGGCGGCGCCCAGACGGCGGCGGTCTACGCCAACAGCGGCGGTAAGGTTCACATCAAGAACGGCGGCAGCGATCTCGAATCCAAGGTTCTCAAGGTACGCGCCAACAACGTGAGTACGAAGACCAATGTCGCCGTCATCAAGACGATGAACGGCGTGCCGGGTGCGGAGTCGAACATCACGATCGACGGGCTTGTCGATGTCCTGGCTGAAGGCGATAAGGACGCGAATCGTGGGGCGAATGAAGCCGTCAGCGCCGTCGCCTCGACGATCGATATCGGCGGCGGCAAGATTATAACCAGGGGAGATACATGGGCGGCAATCCGTGCTTACGGTGAATTTGTCACGCAGAATACGGGCGTGGTCAACTTCAACGTCAAAAAGGATGCCGCCGGCATGGCGATCGATGCCGGTACGAACCGCGCCGTCATCGAGGGCGATTTCTCCACGAACGGCGGCATGGGCACAAAGGGGCGCATTAGCGTGGGTCTTTCGACGCCGACTTCGTACTGGCTTGGCAACTATGTCGATACGCACGGCTACGGTGTGACGCAGGGGCAGTTTGGCAGCGTCAACCTCTTCATGAAGAACGGCTCCTATTGGAAGGGCTTTGCGAGCGGCGTCATGAACCTCGAAATGTCGGGCGCTGATACGAAGTGGATCGGCTTCAACATCGAAAAAGATATGACGCTGACGCTCAAAGACGGTGCGACGTGGTACAATGCGGTCACGCCGGAGCAGAAGGGCTGGAAGGACGTCGACGCCATCAGTCGGGTCAAGCAGTTCCGCGGCAGCGGCGGCTTCATCGACATGACGGGAGAAAACCGCTTCCTCGGTCTGGGCGACAGTCTCGATCAGACGGGCGTTCCGGGCGCTGCCGTGCAGGGGAAATGCTCTGCCATCGTGGAAAAGGGTCTAGGCGAGACGGGAAATCTCGAAATCGAAGAATTCAGCGGCAATACGACCGTACGCTATCGTCACGATGCCGCAGCACCGACGACGATCTACGGCGGTACAACGACCATCAAGAAAGCTGCGGCAGGCAGTGCCGTCACGATGTTGACAGATAACGTCGGGCTCAACACGGAGTCGACGGAGGCAGCGGACAAGAACCTCGTGAGCGCGACGCTCAACTCGCTCGCGAACAAGCTCTACTACACGGCGTACACGACGAACGAGCGCAACCTCACGGGCAAGGCGGAGATCGCCGAAGGCCTCACGGCATCGTCTGCGTCGAAGCGCGTCGAGAACATCACGTTCAATGAAGCGACGGGTCAGGGCGGTTATGCCTATACGCCGGAGGCATCGCAGACCACGAGCGACTTCACCACGTCCATCACAGGCAAAGAGCCTCACGATGCTCCGTATACAGATGCAGGCGTCCGCAAGCCGGACGGCAGGTACATATTCACCAAGGACTCGACGATCACGACCGGCAAGGACATGATCTCCGCCGGCGCATGGATGAGCAACATCAGTGCGGCGATCTCGAACACCGATAAGGACAAGCCGCTCGATATCGATCTCGGAGGCAAGAACCTCACCGTCAATACAAAGACGGATGTCAGCACAACAGGCATCACGGCGATCGGCAAGGTTTCCGAGGTGAACATCAGGAACGCCGGTGCGATCTCCGTCGATGCGGAGAGCACGAACCATGGACAGACGGCGGCGCTTTTCGTCAACAGCGGCGGGGCTATTCATATCGCCAACGGCGGCGGTAATCTTGAGGACAAGGTGCTCAAGGTTCGTGCCAACGGCAATGCGAAAACGAATGTCGCCGTCATCAAGTCGATGAACGGTGTGACGGGCGCGGAGTCGAAGATCACGATCGACGGGCTCGTCGACGTGCTCGCGGACGGCGATGATGCGACCAACGGCAAGGGGGCGAACGAAGCCGTCAGCGCCGTCGCCTCGACCATCGACATCGGCGGCGGTACGATCAAGGCGACGGGCGGTGCCTGGGCGGCAATCCGCGCCTACGGCGAGTTCGTTTCTGACAACTACGGCACAGTGAACTTCAACGTCACGAAGGGCGCTGACGGTCTTGCCAATGGCGCAGGCACGAATCGCGCCGTCGTCGAGGGTGACATCGTCACGAACGGCGGCATGGGCACGAAGGGGCGCGTCAGCGTCGGTCTCTCGACGGCGGACTCGCACTGGATCGGCAACTATGCCGATACGCGCGGCTACGGCGTGACGCCGGGACAGCTCGGTGCCGTCAACCTCTTCATGAAGAACGGCTCCTACTGGAAGGGCTTTGCCAATGGCGCGATGAAGGTCGAGATGAGCGGCGCGGGCACGCATTGGACAGGCTTCAATGTTGGAGACAATATGCAGCTCAGCCTTGCTGACGGCGCCGTCTGGCACAACGCCATCACGCCCGAGCAAAAGGATCAGGATAATAAGCATGTTATCAGCCGCGTCAAGTACCTTGCGGGCAGCGGCGGCTTCATTGATATGACGGGAACGAACCGCTTCCTCGCATCGAGCAACAGCCTCAGCGGTGCTCCTGTTCAGACAGGATCTTCTTCCATCGAAGAGAAGGGTCTCGGCGAGACGGGCGACCTCACGATTGCAGAGTACAGCGGCGATACGAAGGTGCTCTACCGCCACGATGCAAATACACCGACAACGGTCTACGGAGGCAAGCTCACGATTGAGAAGGCGGCCGCAGGCAGTGCCGTCACGCTCTCGACGGACAATGCCGGGCTCAATACGGAGTCGACCAAGGCAGCGGACAAGAATCTCGTGAGTGCGACGCTCAATTCGCTGGCAAACAAGCTCTGGTATACGGCGTACACGACGAACGAGCGCAATCTTACGGGCAAGGCAGAGATCGCCGAGGGCCTTACGGCTTCGTCTGCATCGAAGCGCCTTGAGAACATCACGTTCGACGAGACGACGGGACAGGGCGGCTATGCCTATACGCCGGAAATATCGACCAAGCCGATTACGGAATCGGAAACGCTGACCTATGACCGTCAGGCGATAGCGACAAAGGATGCCACCTATAAAGTGGCGCTCTACGCAGGAAAATCGGAATACAATCATACAAATCCGATGGTCGTCGATATGAATGGGCACAGCCTGTATCTTGAAGCGAACAGTACGCAGAGAGGTCCCATTGCGCTCGCCGCCTACGACTCCGCAGGCATCCGCATTGTGAACAGCGGCGCAAAGAGGATGCTGACGCTCAAATCCACGAACACATCAACAGATTTGAACAGCGGCGCATGGGGTATTTATGCGCCCGGACAACTCCAGATTGACGCCCCCGTCACGATTGAGGAAGTTCGTTCCAAGGGTGTTCATGCGTTTGGTGTGGCTACGAACGGTGAGGATGGCTCTGCGCCCAGGGTCACGTTCAACAACGATTTGACCATAAAATCCCTGGTTTCCGAATATGTGGATCCGAATCACCAGTGGGACGACGGGCGCTATCTTGCGGCCATTTCAGCGGCCAAGAATGCCCACATCACGGTCAAGGGCAATGCTGACATCCGGAACGTCAAGGGCAGCATCCTGCGCGTGACCGGCGAGGGCGGCATCATCGACATCAGCGGCGGCACGCTCAGTACGGCAGAGGACGCCGATCACACGAAGCAGTACTATGTTGTCCAGGCAAATGTGGGAACGGTGCGCCTCAATAGCCCGGACGGCAATGTCGGAAACAAGAAAATGAACATCTCCGGCGACATGAATGTCATGCGTGTGTATGGAAAGAGCGCGAGCGCACAGCTCACGCCTTTCGATTCCAAGGGAACGGTTGTCGCAGCGCTGACCACGGCAGACTCCGACTGGACGGGCGCGGCGACCTATGACGTCGATCGGGTGGAATCTCAGCAGCACCCCGGTGCCTTCACGGCGCATGAAGCGGGGCAAATCGACCTGACGCTGCAAAATGGTGCAGCGTGGACGAACATACTGAAGTCCGGCGCTGCCGCATCCTGGCAGGGCAGCCGTCTGACCCATCTGACAGGCGGTTCCTCGGCGGACAGCGCGGGCGTGATTTTCCAGAAGAATGACAAGGACATCACGATCGACAATTACAGCGGTCATACGCGCGTGTTCTACGGACACGACGCAGCTGCGCCGAAGACGATGGTGGGCGGCGATTTCCGCATAAAGAACGCGGCTGAAAACAGTGCTATCACGCTGACGACAGACAACACCGGGCTCAACACAGAGTCGCAGGAAGCTGTGGATAAGAACCTCGTGAACGCAACGCTCAACGCGCTGGCGAACAAGCTCTACTACACGTCGTATACGACGAACGAGCGCAACCTCGCAGGCAAAGTCGAGATCGCCGAGGGGCTCACGGCGTCGTCTGCAAGCAAGCGCCTGGAGAACATCACGTTCGATGAAACGACTGGCCAGGGCGGCTATGCCTACACGCCGCTTCAGGAGCAGGCGGAGTTCACAACGCGCCTTCTCGGCAAAGCGACGGATCAGGAGTACGTGGATGCGTATGTCAGACAGTCGGACGGTACGTATCGCTTCACGAAGGATTCGAGCATTACCTATCAGAACGCGCCGACGGATGAGACGGGCGCCATCAAGGCAGTCGAAGACGTCCATATCGATGCGGAGAGCAATGTGCTGACGGTCAAGAGCGGCTCCAAGACGACAGGTGTCGAGGAAGCCGTTGCCGTCGCAAATGACGGTAAGGTGCTCGACATCAAGGCGAAGACGCTGAAGCTCACAGTGGACGATACGACATCGGCGGCACCGCTGAACTACGCCTGGGGCATCCGTGCCGGAGGCGGTACGACGACAGTAGCGGGCGCAGCGGAGATCGAGGTCGGCGGCGCGAAGGAGAGCACGGCTGTTCACGCGACCGGCGGCAAGGTGACGCTCGAAGGTCTTCGTGCGAAGACGAATGCCGCCGCCACTGAGGAAGCAGCCTCGCTGCTTGCACAAGCGGACGGGCATATCGAAGTCAATGCGAAGGATGACAATGCCAGCACTAAGACGGTCATGCTCGACGGCAATATTGCAGCGAAGGATGCAGGCAGCCGCGTCGATGTCGCCCTGTATGGGGAGGATTCCTACCTCAAGGGTCTTTCCTATGGCGACGGGACGATCAATATGTGGCTGCAGAAGGGCGCCGTCTGGCAGAACGAGAAGCAGGGCACGGCTTTGCCGACGGGCTTTACGGGCAGTCATGTGAATCGCTTCATCGGCGGTTCGGCGTCGGCTCAGGCAGGTCTGATCTTCCAGCGCGATGACAGGAACATCAATATCGATAACTACCACGGCTATACGAAGGTCTTCTTTGCACACGACAATGCTGCACCGAAGAACATCAAGGGCGGTGACATCACCATCAAGAAAGCCTTGAGCGGCAGCAACATCACGCTGGTCACAGACAATGCCGGACTCAATATGGAGTCGACGGCAAGCATCGCAGAGAAGAATCTCATCAGCGAGACGCTCGACGCTCTGGCAAAGAAGCTCTGGTATACGGGCTACACGACGAACGAGAGATTGCTCACAGGCAATGTTGAGATCGCCGAAGGTCTGACGGCATCGTCCGCAAGCAAGCGCCTTGAGAACATCACGTTCGATGTGACGACAGGGCAGGGCGGCTATATCTATACGCCGCTGATCGAGCCGCCGAGCGAGCAGACGGATACGGCGTTCACGACATCCATCACGGGCAAGGAAACGCACGACGTTCCCTATGCGAATGCCGGCGTGCGCAAGGCGGATGGGCGGTATATCTTCACGAAGGACTCCACCATCACGACGGGCAAGGATCTGATCGTGGCGGGCGCTTGGATGGCTAATATCAGTGCCGCTGTCTCAAGCGCCAATATGGGAAAGACGCTTGACGTCGATCTGAATGGAAAGAATCTCGCCATCAAGACCACGACGGATGTCAGCACGACGGGAATCGCGGCCATCGGTCGGGGCTCTAAGGTCGATATCAAGAACGCCGGCGCCATTTCCATCGATGCGGAGAGCACGAACTACGGACAGACGGCGACGCTCTTCGTCAACGGCGGCGGCGCGATCCATATTGCCAACGGTGGTGATAATCTTGAAAGCAAGGTACTCAAGGTTCGTGCCAACGGCAATGCGAAAACGAATGTCGCTGTCATCAAGTCGATGAACGGCGTGTCGGGCGTCGAGTCGAATATCACGATCGACGGCCTTGTTGACGTACTCGCAGACGGCGACGATAAGACCAACGGCAAGGGGGCAAACGAAGCCGTCAGTGCTGTCGCCTCTAAGATCGACATCGGCGGCGGCACGATCAAGGCGGTCAATGGAGCCTGGGCTGCCATCCGCGCCTACGGCGAGTTCGTTACGGACAACTACGGCACAGTCAACTTCAACGTCACGAAGGGCGCCGATGGACTCGCCAACGGCGCAGGGACGAATCGCGCCATTTTGGAGGGCGACATCGTCACAAACGGCGGCATGGGCACGAAGGGGCGCGTCAGCGTCGGCCTTTCGACGGCAGACTCGCACTGGATCGGCAACTATGCCGATACGCGCGGCTACGGCGTGACGCAGGGGCAGCTCGGCGCCGTCAACCTCTTCATGAAGAACGGCTCCTATTGGAAGGGCTTCGCCAACGGCTCGATGAAGGTCGAGATGAGCGGCGCAGGCACATCCTGGACGGGCTTCCATGTCGGAAAAGAGTTGGAACTCAAGCTCGCGGACGGCGCCGTCTGGCACAATGCCATCACGCCCGAGCAGAAAGATCAGAGCAACAATCCAGCAATCAGCCGCGTCAAGTACCTTGCGGGGCATGGCGGCTTCATCGACATGACGGGAGCGAACCGCTTCCTCGCTTCGAGCAATAGTCTGAGCGGTGCACCCGTGCAGACAGGCTCTTCGGCTATCGAAGAGAAGGGGCTCGGCGAGACGGGCGACCTGACGATCGCGAACTACAGCGGCGATACGAAGGTGCTCTACCGCCACGATGCAAATACGCCGACGACGGTCTACGGCGGCAAGCTCACGATCGAGAAGGCAGCCGCCGATAGTGCCGTGACGCTCTCGACGGACAGCGTCGGCCTCAATACGGAGTCGACGAAGGCAGTGGACAAGAACCTCGTGAGCGCGACGCTCAATGCACTCGCGAACAAGCTCTGGTATACGGCGTACACGACGGGCGAGAAGAACCTCGCGGGCAAGGCGGAGATCGCTGAGGGTCTGACGACGTCGTCGGCATCGAAGCGCGTCGAGAACATCACCTTCGCGGAGGCGACGGGTCAGGGCGGCTACACCTATACGCCGGCGGTTGATCCGAAGCCGGATGAGCCCAAGCCGGATCAGCCCAAGCCGGATCAGCCGAAGCCCGATCAGCCCAAGCCGGATCAGCCCAAGCCGGATCAGCCGAAGCCCGATCAGCCGAAGCCGGATCAGCCGAAGCCGGATCAGCCGAAGCCCGATCAGCCAAAGCCGGATCAGCCGAAGCCCGATCAGCCCAAGCCCGATCCGAAGATCGAGTACGGCGACTACGAGACGAAGCTTATGAGCGGCGTCAAGTCGGCGATGACGGCATCGACGATGGCGTGGCGTGCCGAGGCCAACGACCTCATGAAGCGCATGGGCGATCTCAGACTTTCGCCAGAAGACGAAGGCGTTTGGGCGCGCGTCTATCGCGGCAAGTCGTCGAGCGACAAGGACAAGACGAACTTCAACATGAACTACACGACGATCCAGGTCGGCTACGACAAGAAGGTCGGAGACGATTGGCGCGTCGGCGTTGCCGGAAGCTACATGAAGGGCAGCTCCTCCTACGAGAGCGGCAGCGGCAAAAACAAGGAAGGCAACTTCGGCATCTACGGCACATGGATGGGCAAGAGTGGCGAGTACGTCGATCTCATTGCGAAGATCGGCAGGCTCACGAACGAGTATACCGTCTACAACGACTTTGGCCACTACGTCAAGGGCGACTTCCACACATGGGGCGGCTCGCTTTCGGCAGAGTACGGCAAGCGCATCAGCCTGAAGGGCGGCAGCTTCATCGAGCCGCAGATCGAGCTGATCTACAGCCATCTGAATGGCGCCAGTTACACGGGCGATACGGACTACGTTGGATCAGGCGGCGCGATGCAGAAGATGCATGTGCGCCAGGGCGCGATGAACAGCTTCGTCAGCCGTCTCGGCGTTGGCTTTGGTCAGGAGACGGAGCGCGGCACGTGGTTCTTGAAAGCGTCGCTCTACCATGAATTTGCGGGCGACCTCTCGACGGAATACACCGACGGCTTTACGCCGAAGAGCACGACGCAGAGAGGCAGGGACACTTGGGTCGGCATCCAGCTCGGCGGCACGACGAAGCTCAATGACAGGACGAGCCTCTACGGCACGTTCGAAAAGACCTTCGGCGGCGACATCAAGACCGATTGGCGCATCGACGCAGGCCTTCGCTGGAGCTTCTAGGGAATCCGCCGGAAGGAAGGACGAAAGAAAGGAGGAGACGGGTGCCGCCGTAGGAACGGCATAAAAGAAAAAGAAGCGAAAAGCAGGGATTCTGCACGAAAAAGATTTCGTGCAGAATCCCTGTTATACCTTTGGAAGGAGCCGACATAAGAGACACGAGCTTATGTGCGGCTCCTTCTTCCTCTCATCCAGATTCTTGACGTTGTATGTCCGTCTATGATAGACTGAACTTGTCATGTTTTTCAAAATGAAGGAATTTTTCAGACGATAATAAATCGGGAGATTTTATGCTGGAACTGGTGAATATATCGAATGCAGGTTGCGATATAGAAAACTTGCTGCAAAATAAAACGGAGGCTCTCCATGAATTCATTCAGCGCTACGGACTCGATGGCATCGAGTTCATGCTCTGTGCGACATGGGATCGGGCGATGTATCCGCCCGCGTACATCAAGGGCGTGCATCTCCTTTTCTGGCCTTCATGGCTTGACTTTTGGCGCGGGGACAAGGCGGCGCTCCTTGCGGAGTTCGGCATGGAGGAAAATATCCGCGCCTATTATGGCTCTCTCGACGTTGGTGACTGGGCGGAATCGTGGAAAGAGAATCTGCGGCAGGCGGCGACTTGTCAGCCGCAGTATCTCGTCTTTCATGTCGCGCACAATGTGACTTCCGAGATGTATACGCGCGAGTTCGCTCATACCGATGAAGAAGTCATCGAAGGGACGATCGAGCTTGTCAACGAGATCGCAGCCGAGATACCGCAGGGCACGCGCCTTCTCTTTGAAAATCTTTGGTGGCCGGGACTGACCTTTCAAAAGCCGCAGCTCGCAGGTGCGCTTTTGGAACGCGTTTCCCATGTGGACACGGGCTTCATGCTTGATGTTGGGCATCTGATGAATACGAATGCCGATCTCGCGAGCGAAGAGGACGGTGCACGCTATGTGAAGGAGATTTATCAAAATCTTGGTGAACTTGGCAAGCGAATCTATGGCGTGCATCTTCATCAATCGCTTTCAGGCAGCTACACGAAGCGCATGATGCGTGAACACGCGGGTGAACATCATAGTTTGTCTTGGCAGGAAACCATGGAGTACGTCCTGCAAGTCGATCGCCATCAGCCGTTTCAGACGGATGCGGCGCGGCGCATCGTCGACCTCGTCCGCCCTGACTATCTCGTGCACGAGTTTATACAGCGCTCTCGCAGCGATTGGGAGGGAAAGCTGCAGACGCAGCAGAGAGCTTTGCAGTCCGGCGTGCAATGAACGATGTATGATGTGATGAATGTGTATAGGTCATAGGAGCATCTGCGCGGGAAAATCCCTGCAGATGCTCCTTTTTTGTTTGTGGTTACATGCCGCCGCTTTTCAACACGCCGAAGAGCACGCCAAGCACGCCGGAGGCGGCGAGGATCGTGATGACGCCGTATTTGTAGTGCATGGCGATCAGGGCGAAGGCGATGATGACGATGCTGCTCCATTCGGTCGCATCAAAACTTGTGGGAAGGCTCTCCGTGTTCCAGACGGCGAGCAGGATGAAGTCGATTGCCGCGCCGCAAATGAGAGCGATGACGGCGGGGCGCAGGCCGTTCAGTATGCCGCGGATCGAGCCGATGTCGCCATACTTGAAGAAGAGCTTGGCGAGTGCGATGCCGAGGATCAGCGACGGGAAGGCGAAGCCCGCTGTCGCCGCGACGGCGCCCCAGGTGCCCGCGACCGTCATGCCTGCGAAGGTTGCGGCGTTGATGCCGATGGGACCGGGCGTCATCTGTGAGATCGTGAAGATGTCGATGAACTGTGCGAGTGTCAGCC
>ERZ772945.1603-NODE-1603-length-15505-cov-2.673981_pt1 | contig 15505 bp, 10 predicted proteins | sample MGYA00511681_ERZ772945 | MGnify/ENA primary metagenome ERZ772945 (study PRJEB29015, sample SAMEA2737943) | human oral metagenome | biome: human oral; feature: human-associated habitat; material: dental | place: China | collected 2143 ...
CGATGACAGCCGATATATACGAGAAACCTTCTTTCGGCTGTCCCGATTTAGTCGCCGCAGTGAAAGACTATGAGGTCATCACGTTGATGGGGTTATGTACGGATATCTGCGTTATTACAAATGCCTTTCTTTTAAAATCATGGTATCCGGAAAAGAATATCGTCGTCGACGCAACCTGTTGTGCCGGCGTAACGCCGGAAAGCCACGAACGCGCCCTGGCGGCTATGGAAGCTTGCCAAATCGGGATCATACGCTGAAACACCTACAAGGAAACGAAGCCCGCACTATTCGTGCTTTCGTTTCCTTTTCTTATTTTCAGGAGAAAATATTTGGATATATAGTATAGTAACCTGCATCTCTTGTCAAAATAGGCGATTTATAGTAGAATGTACACATATAAAAAGCAATATATAGTGGTTTATTGACGGAATTGCGAGGGACTGCCTTATGAAAACAAGATGTGTCGAATTAAGTCGATTAGAAAGCGAATTACTCCGTGAATATATTCCTGTCGCCGCAGTGAAACCTCTTCCGGCCGGTCTATGCCGTTCCATTTATCGCCGCCTGGAAGGCCTGCCCGTTTTTGAAGCGGACGAGATTCCTCCCAAATCGATAACGGCAGTCACAAATCGACACGTCAGAATAACAAAAACCGCTAACTGATAAAAACCCCTCTCCCGAAAATGATATGCCCCCTTTACTGAACAAAATTTCAGTGAAGGGGGCTTTATATGAAATACGGAGAGGAGCCTTTTATTTCAAAAATACATCAGTGCGCTTCTGCCGCAAGACGACGCGTAATTTCCATACCTGTCTTAGTTTTTGCCAAGCCGCCTTCTGCGGTCTCTTTCAAAGAGACCGGCATAATACGGCCGATTTCATCCAACGCCTCAATGACTTCATCCGGCGGAATAACACTTTTCACTCCGGCTAAAGCCATTTCTGCAGCCGTTATGGCAATGACTGAAAAGATACCGTTGCGTTTCACACAAGGAACCTCCACCAAGCCCGCTACAGGATCGCAGGCAAGCCCAAGAATATTCTTCATAGCCAGGGCGAACGCCTGTAACACTTCATCGTTCGTGCCGCCTGCCAATTCCGTCACGGCAGCTGCGGCCATAGCCGCGGCCGAACCGCATTCAGCCTGGCAACCGCCGACAGCGCCGGCTACCGAAGCATTTCTGGCAACTACCGCCCCGACAGCGGCGGCCGTATAAAGTGGCCCGATACAATCGGCATCGCACTTACCCAGAACTTCCGCCGCCGCAAGTACGGCGGCAGGCAGGATTCCGCAGGAACCCGCCGTCGGACAAGCGACGATTTTAAACATCTTCGCATTCGCCTCATTGACGGCTATAGCATAAGTAGCCGCCTTATGGGCAAGAGAGCCGAGCAGCAGCGGCCCCTTATCGGAAAGTTTCGCCGCGTCGCCGCCGACAAGACCGCTTACCGATTTTTCCGAATTTTTTAAACCGAATTGGATAGATTCATGAAAAACGGCCAATCGTTCCGCCATCGTTGCACGCACGGTCTTCTCATCTGTTTCAGCTGTTTCCATTTCGTGTCGCAATGCCGCTTCAGAAAGAGAAATCCCGTACCTGTCGGCAAGGGTTGCTAAATCATGTAACGTTTTATATTCATAGTGATACATACATGTCTCCTATAAGGGCAATATCGTGATAACAGTATTAATGCCGTCAATGTTCTTCATTTCCGCTACCGTATCTTCAGGCACAACGCCGTCCGTTCCGACGATCATAACAGCGTTTTCATATTTACCGCTGCGAAAGACACGCATTGTGGAAACATTGATTCCTTCAGCTGCCAACAGGGTGGTAACTTTAGAAATAATCCCCGGTTTATCGTGATGAAATGTCATAAGCGTAGGCTCTTCCCCCGTAAGAATCGCCTCAAAGCCGTTAATTTCACGAATTTCAATCTTGCCGCCGCCAAGAGAAACGCCGAGGATTTCCAATTCCTTACCCGTCCTGCCTATGAGACGGATACGGGCCGTATTGGGATGGTTGACATCCTTTTGCGAAGGCATAACAGTAATTTTTACATGTCGTTCCGCCGCGATCTCAAAAGCGCGGCGCAAGCGGACATCATCCGCTGCGATACCGAGAATACCGGCGGCAAGGGCCCGATCCGTGCCGTGCCCGCGATAGGTTTTGGCAAAAGACCCGTATACCGTGATTCTCGCCTCAATCGGCTCTTCATGGAAAATATGGCGTGCCATAAGGCCGATCCGAGCGGCTCCTGCAGTATGAGAACTGGACGGCCCGATCATAACCGGACCGATAATATCAAACATACTCATATAGTACTCCTTTTATATGCTAATCGTTTTGTATAAACGGGAACTGTAAATAAGGGCTTCTTTAACCTCAATACTGCTGATCTGTTCTACCGCTCTCTTATAAAGAGACAGCTGGACCGTATACCTTTTGCGAAAGGCGGCTTCCTCTTCAAGGTGGTCTGTTTTATAATCGACAATAACCCATTTGCCGTCTTCTTTAAAAAGACAGTCTATAACCCCTTGAACAAGAATTTTTTCACCTTTAGTCGCAGGCATCGCAATTTCACTGTCAAGAAGAACCGAAAAAGGATATTCACGATATACTTCCGCAGAAGCGGCAATCCTCCCGGCCAGATCGGATTTACTGAAAGCCGTTAAGTCCGCAATATTAAGAACCTCCTTTTCTTCATCCGTAAATATGCCGTCACTCAGCCAGCGGGTTACCTGCCGTCCCACCTCCGCCGCATGGACATCCAAATATTGTAACGCCTTATGGTAAACGGTGCCGGCAAAGATACCGCTCCGGACCTGCCCCGTTTCGGCAAGCCATGCCGGAGTATATGCAAAAGGATCGTCACCGTCTCCTGTTTCCTGAATAAGCCGCTTACTTTCCGCAGCCGCTGTTTCATCCTCATAAAGTCGACGTTTAATTTCCGACACGGACAGTTTCGCCGTTGTCCGGGTAGCCACTTTATAAGCATATTGCCAGGAAAGAATCCTGTCAAGCCAGCCGGGTATCGGCGTACCCGTCGGAATGCCGGTCTGCACGGCAAATAATCGCCGGTCAGCTTCCGTTATTACGGAGGAAACGTCTTTACCTGTTACGACCGACCGTAAGGCTACATTCCAGATTCCGAGCTGCAGAAATTCTGTTTTTTCAGTCGGGATCCGTGTATCCAACATCAGTGAGCCCGCCTGGGCAAGCACCGGCGGCATGATCCAATCCAAATAGGAATCCCCTGTTTCAGGCCGGGGGGTATGGCGCCAGGGAGCAAGAAAATCAGCGACCGATTTAACAGTACCGCCGCTTTTCCGCTTCATGGAGCCGACTACGACGAGCCTGCTCTTGGCGCGTGTCATGGCGACATAGAGAAGCCGCTCTTCTTCCGCCCGGTTCTCCTGCAGAGTCTGCTCTTTAATACCGTTATAAATAAGAGTCGGCCACGTAATACGCCATTTAGGATCAAAGCTCTTAATACCTATGCCTAAATCTTTATGGAAGAGCACCGGTGCCTGCATGTCTTTTTTATTGAACTTCTTTTCCGTATTTGCCAGAAAGACAACGGGGAACTCAAGCCCTTTGCTCTTGTGAATTGTCATAACACGCACGACATTCTCACCTTCGCCGAGAAGTTGGGCCGGCGCCAAGTCAACGCCGCTTTTCTTCATTTTCTCAATAAATTTAAGAAAGCGGAAAAGCCCTCGAAAGCCGGCTTCTTCATACTGCCTGGCACGTTCATGCAAAGCTTCCAGATTAGCTTGACGCGCAGGCCCGTTTTTCATAGCGCCGACATAATCAAGATAAGCCGTATCATCATATATGCGCTGTAATAAATCGGCAACACCTGCGCGGCGGCTGTATGTACGCCATGCATCCATTTGCTTAAGAAAACGGGTTATCTTGTCGGCATGTGCATCGGGCACAGACGCCTTTGTATATGCAGGTAAACAATCCCACAGCCACCCGTCGCAGGTAAGGCGGATTTCAGCCAATGCCGCTTCATCAAGCCCGACCATAGGTGAACGCAATACGGCTGCTAAAGGAATATCCTGACAGGGGTTATCGATACATGCCAAAAGGGCCGTTATCAATTGTACTTCCATGACATCGAAATAGCCGCCCTTTTCTTCCGCAAAGGCGGGTATGCCGGCGGTCCGCAAAACCCGCAATAATACATCCGCTTTCTGCGAAGCCGCCCGCAAGAGAATGACTATGTCCCTGTAGTGAAGTCCAGGTACTTCCGCCGTTAATTCGCTGATACGGTCGGCAATAACATGCGCCTGTCGTTCAAAATTATCCAGTTCGACCGCGTCATCCTCTTCTTCACCGTCAGCCGCCGCATTATCGATCAAATGCAGTTCCACACTCCCCGCTTCTTCATCCGCGCGGCCGAGGTAAAGTTTTTCGTTGTCTCCATATGCCATGCCGGCAGCACTTTCCGTCATGGCATACGCAAAGACTTCATTCGTTGCCGTAATGACGGCCGGCGTACTGCGAAAATTCGTTGCCAGGTCAATACGGCGGTCGGCGGCACCGGTATGGCTGCTGTAAGTTTTATATTTTTCCAAGAACAAGGTCGGATCGGCCAAGCGAAAACGATATATGCTTTGTTTTATGTCGCCGACCATAAATTTATTACATCCGTTGGAAATAAGGTCGATAATCAGCTCCTGTACCCCATTGGTATCCTGATATTCATCAATAAGGATTTCCTTATATGTCTTTTGTAATTCCCGTGCCGCCGGTGACGGTCCGACCGCCTCTCCTTCGGAACGCGGTGCAGTAAGAACACGCAGGCAAAGATGCTCCAAATCGCCGAAGTCGAGCCAGTTTTTTTCTTTTTTAGCCTCATTATAAGCCTTGTAAAAAGATTCCGCCAAATCGACCAATGCCTTCATTACGGGAGCGGCTTCCCGGATCCCGCTCAGCCAGGCGGACGGAGATACGGAAAAATATTCATTGTTTACAGCCGAAAAAATCTTTTTGGCTTTATCACGCCGTCCCCTGACACTCTCCCAAATCTCTTTGGCCGCCGTATCAAAATTTTTCGACGACGGAAGTCGCTTAAATTTTAAGTCGCTCAACAGAAGACGTAACCCGGACCATGTATCGGTGCCCGCACCGGCTCGGAACAGATTTCTTTCCGCCTCGAAAAACTCCCCATACACCGCCGTATCAGCCGTCTTGACTACCTCCGTCATTATTTCATCATATAAGGATACACATCGTGACAGACGTGCCTTAACGGCCGTAACTATCGGCTTTCCCCAAGGCAAAGCGTCAAGCTCCGCCGTTTCAGGCAAATCATACTGTGCCGTCGCCTGATGCAACCATTCCGTCGGCCAAGGCTGACTGCGGCTGTAGTCATATATCTGTACAATAAGATCCATGAGTCTGTCATCGCCTCTGTCATTACCGAATATGTCGGTGAGCCGGGTGATGACGGCCGCCTTTTCTTTATCTTCATACCAGGCAAGAAACAAATCTTCCAGCACGGTCTGTCTCAAAATCTCCAATTCTTCCGTCCCGGCAACGGTAAACTGCGGATCCAGGTCAATAGTATAAAAATAGGTACGCAAAACATGCTGGCAAAATGCATGGAACGTAGAAATATTCGCCGCCGGCAAAAGGGCCAATTGCTGCTCGACATGCGTCCTCACTTCATCGGCAAGAGCCCCATCGTCTTCTTCCAACTTTTTCGTCAACGCCGCCCCTATGCGCTCGCGCATCTCGCCGGCAGCAGCCTTTGTAAAGGTAACAACCAGAATTTCCGTAATATCAAGAGGCCGCCCGCTCTCTGAAAGTCGTTGAATAATGCGTTCCACCAAGACCGCAGTCTTACCGGAACCGGCCGCGGCAGCAAGGAGAAGGTTTTGATTTCTGCTTTTTATGGCTTCACTCTGCGGCTTTGTCCATGTCATTATCTTCTCCTCCCAACTCTTTCATAATTTCATCATCTTTTTTAGCCGTTGCGAAATTCCATCCATTGCCGTCCTCGGCAGTCAAATCAAAGCGGCATACCGCCGTATAAGGACAATAGTCACAGGCTTTATGTTCATACGCTTTACCCCAGCGGGCCGGAGCTACGGCTATCCGCCCGTCAGTCAGCTTTGCGGCTATCTCCTGGACACGCGTTTCGGCCAAATTCACCAAACCGGACCAGCCCGCTTCGTCATAAACCCGTGCGGACGAGCTGAATACCCCTTTTTGATTTATATGCAGCCCCGAAAAAGGCGACGAATTTTCCAGAACTGTCTTATCCAACAGCTCCGCCACATCCGTTTCGCTTAAATAAAGCCCGGCAAACCGATTCGACCGCATATACAAAGCTTTCTTTTTTTCTTCAGTCGGATCGGCGGCTTCATTTCTTATATCATTGCGAACAGGACAATACACGGCGCCGGCGGGAACGGCAGCATCTCCCAAATTATATAAGGACACAGCCATATATATCATCAGCTGCAGCTCCAGTCCGTCGTAAACATCTTGTAATGTTAACGCTTTTCGGCCCGATTTATAATCCATAATAAGCACAAATGTCCTGTTACCCCGTTTCAACGTATCAATGCGGTCAATCTGTCCGGTAAGGCGGACGGTTACGCCGTTCGGCAAGGTGAATTCCGGGTATTTCCACGCTGCGTTATGACCGAAGGATTTTTCCAAAGCGTTAACGGAAAATGCGGAAACACTGCTGAAGGCCTTCAATTGATGAACTGTCCGGACGAGAGTCGCAATCAACCGCTCCTTGATTTGCATAAAGTACGCATCGGAAAAAAGGATGGTTCCGGCCGCTTCCGCCGCTATTTTATCCGTTTTTTCACGGCATAACGGTTCAATGTCTTCATCCTTTAAATCACGCCACTGTTTATTTGCCCCCAACAGTTCACTCCCGATAACACGCAGAACCTCATGCACGACCGTCCCGAAATCGGGAGCCGTAAAAGAATACATAAGCCGCTGCGATAATTTTAATCCGTACTGTACAAAAAAAGCAAAGGGACAGCGCCTATATCTTTCCAAAAGAGTGACAGATCCTTTTAAAACGCTATTCTTGAGGAACAGCTTATTCATCGCGGCAAAAGGCAGCTGTACTGCCATGTTTTTATAAAAAAGACCGGCCGTCATCATTCGGACGTATTCATTATATCCGTGCAAACAAGCCCAATCATAGAGAGCCCACCAAATATCGGCGACAGGCTCGCCCTGTTTAGCAGGTCTGAGCCTGAACGGCAAATTCCGGAACGCTTTAGGAACGGCAACGAGATATTGTTCCGCCTTTTCCTCTGAAACGCTTCCGTCTTCTTTATCAATCATATAGACATATCCTTTTTCCGCAAGCTGCCTGACCCAAGGCGAAGGCAACAGTGCATCACCGCCTTCCGTAGCCAGTGACCATGATAAATATACCCGGTTGTCGGCTCGAGTCAGGGCTAAATAGAAAAGAAAACGTTCCTGAAAGATACGAAAACGGCTGTCCGGCCCCAAGGAAAGTCCCGTTTTCTTTAAAGCACGCCGTTCTTTATCGTTCAACAATCCGTCCTCACCGTGATGAAGAGGAAAGACGCCGTCGTTTACACCGCAAACAAAAATAACGGGACTGCGGCTTGTATACCCCCGTTCAATCGAGGTTACTGTAACGTGATCCGCCGTGGGCGGAATTAAAGTAAAATGTAATTCTTCAAGCCCTTCCGTCAGAATATCCGTAAACTCGGCTCCGGACATTTCATCATCACCGCACAGGACAACCAGCCGTTCAAGAAGAGATATAACTTTTTTCCAAACTTGTTCATGTTCTCTGGCCTCTTCTTCACAGCCCGCTTCCTGCGCCTCAGCCTGCCAGGCAGCCAGTGTTTTGCCGATATGAGCGTCTTCCAACCACTGCCAAAGAACAGTGCAAAAGTTACGCAAACTGTCCGTTCCGGCAAAGGCCTCCCATAACGGCGCAAGTAAATCGTACACTCTCTTACGTATACCGTTAATATACACCAGCCCGGCACCCTTATTTTCAAGCCCCTCCGGCATGCGCCGCCAGTCTTCGTCTTTGTACCAATGATACGCACGTATTCCTGCGGCCGAACAGTATAGTTCCAAATCGTCCGTTTCACGCCGTTCAAGCGGCATGAGATCCGTCTTTAAAAGGCGGAAAAGAGCCTCCTGACTCCATTTCAAACGCACCGTTTCCAGTAGAGCCGTCAACGCTTCCGATAACGGATGGATATGCATAGGCCGACGATAGTCCGTAAAACAGGGAATATCATATTCTGCAAAAATACGTTCACAAAGACGACTGTACGGCTCACTGCTGCGCGTTATAACCGTAATATCACGATAACGTCGGCCGGCCTGTACGAGCGCCTTGATCCTGCGGGCAACGGCATCCACTTCCACGCGTCTGTCCGTACACTCACATACCTGCAAGGCCTGTACGGGCGTTTTGACCGTCTCCGGCACGGGCGCAAAAAATGTGTCCCTGAACCGACGCAGTTCCGACGCGGCATAATCAGGTACGGTTTCCACACGAATCGCCGGAAAAAGCATGCTCAACTCTTCAAAAGCCTCGAAAGCTCTCCTGTAAAGTGCCGTCGGCCGCCGTTGCCGGGTACGGTGTTCCGGATCCATAGGCAGGGTTATGACAGTTTCTTCGGATACGTCGGCGATAGCTTTGAGAACCTGCAACTGCCGCGGCGTAAACCACTGAAATCCGTCCACCCAGATATGAGCATCCCTTAAAAAATCGACTTTGCCGGCTTCTTCAGCCAGCGCCGAAAAAACATCACGGGCCGAACCGAAACGTTCTTCCAGATAAGCTTCATATTTACCGTAAAGAAAGGCAATATCGGTCAGTTTATGTTTTAACACCCCTTCATCCAGAATAGCGGCGCTTTCTTGCAAGGCGGCAGCCGATATATCGAAAGAACGGCACTCGTCGATAAAAGCGGAAAGAATCTCCGCAAAATTAGGCTGCTCCGCGGCCTGCCGCAGTACAGAAAATGCCTCCGTATTTTTTGCCGTCAGCCGGCGCAGCACAATGCGTTTATCGAAATCGCTCAAAGCGTTTTTTTCCCTGTTCCGCTCCTGTAAAACAAGATATGCAAGACGGGAAAACCCGAGTACCCGGGTTCCCATAAATCCGTGACGGCGCGTGTGTGCGGCAAGTCGTCGTTCTGCATTATACGTCCCTTGATCGGGCACGAGAAGAACGGTCTTTTTGCCCGCATCGGCCGCTGTAATCAATCTATCAAAACAATAGCTTGTTTTTCCACTGTTTCCTTTTCCGAAAAGGATCGTAACCGCCATAGGTATCTCCCTTAACTCATTGCCGTACTAGAATTGAAACGCACAAAAAAGTACCGGAATGATGATTCCGGTACTTTTGTCCTTACATCTGCAACCCTTCTTTTAATTTAGCAAAGATCTTTTCTTCCTCTTCCGTTAAAGGCCGGCCTAAATCGACCTTTAATTCTTCACCTTTATTCTTTGCCCTGTCCTGTTTGTGAAGGTCGCCGCTCTTTGCACTGTCGTCACGGATAATCATCAGTCTTCACCTGACCTTTTCCTAGAGTAATGTATTCGGATCGGGATATGCCGCAACATCGTCGGCAATCTCTTTGGCCATTGTATCAATAACGGTTTCCTGATCAGCATGGAGAGATGACTTCATATCCAACGTTGTCGGCAAAAGCTCACAATTCTTAAATACATTCTCCACGTAGTTGACCAATTCTTTATGAGCCACGGAAGACCACGTATGGCAGCCGAGTACACTGATCTTACGGTTTTTAAAGCATAGCGTGCCGAGATCATGAAGGAAATTTTCCATCGGCAGGAACAGATTGAGGTTATATGTGGGCGATGCTAAAACGAGATGACTGTACTCCCATGCTTTAGCGTTGATGTAAGAAGGATGCACCTTCGATACATCATACATCATAACATTATGAACGCCTAATTTGCTGAGCTTGTTAGCCAAAACACAAGCCGCACGGGCCGTATTGCCGTAAATGGAAGCAAAGGCAATGACAACGCCTTTCTTCTCGGGAATATACTGCGCCCAATGGAGATGTTTTTCAATGATATATTTGACGGTCTCCGGCGTACGGAAAATAAGCCCGTGAATCGGGCAAATATAGTCTATTTGAAGTGCCGACGCCTTTTTTAAAACCGCCATTACTTGCGCGCCGTATTTACCGACAATGTTGACATAGTAACGGCGTGCTTCAGAAAGGTATTCTTCTTCAAAATCCACCTGGTCGGCATAGATATTGCCGACTGTACCGAACATACCGAACGCGTCTGCTGAAAAGAGAATATTATCGGTCAAATCATAGGTCATAATGACTTCCGGCCAGTGGACCATAGGCGCTTTGATAAACTGTAACTTATGGCTGCCCAAATCAAGCCGGTCTCCCTCGTTGACAGGCATGTAGTTATCTTTATAGTTTTCACTGTAAAACTGTTCAAACATTTTAAAAGTCTGTGCCTGCCCGATAATTTTCACGTCCGGGTATTTTTCAACCAACGCGAGTGCAGAACTCGCATGGTCCGGTTCCATATGCTGAATAATGAAATAATCCAGCCGGCGCCCATGGAGAAGATATTCAATATCTTCCAAAAATTCGTCACGGCAGCTCTTGTCCATGGCGTCAAGAACACATGTCTTTTCATCATCAATAAAGAAAGAGTTGTAGCTTACACCGTAGGGAATCGGAAAAATCCGTTCAAAAAGGGGTGTTAAAAAGTCATTACAACCCATCCAATATACACTGTTTTTAATTTCTTCAACGCTGTGCATCAGTCAATCCCTCCTCTGCCTTTATACCTGCGGTTCCTTATTTTCGTAACAACTTTCCACTTTATGTATTGTACCATTTTTCCGACAAATACGTAATATCCGTCATGAGAGTCCCCTATCGTTTCCGTGTATTGTTTTTACTGTTATCCTTATTGTCAGTACCTTTTCTGTCAGTATTACCGGAAGCGGCTTTTTTCTTTTTAGCGGCAGCAGCTTCTTTTTCCAGCTCTTTTTCCTTTGCTTCCGCTTTAGATGCCAATCCTTCGGCTTCATCAACAATCGTCGCGACAAGCTGATTGATCACATCTTTATCGGCATCGCTTAAACTTGTCTCAGAATCCAGGAGCGCTCTCGCCCGATCGGCAATCGTCGCCGCTTCCGCTTTAACCTGGCTGTTGCTTAATCTGCCGTTCTCATAATTTGTGGTTAAGGCACGCAATGTGTCGGTAATATCCGTTGCCTTGGAACGAATACGGGAAACGGCGGCATCACTGTCTTTTTGTTTTTTTGCTGCCGCTTCCTTTGCTTTTCTGTCTTCTTCATCACGCTCACGCTGTTCCTCCTGCTGCTGTTCCGCAATTTTCGCAAGCGTTCCCGACGTAATATGAGTGCCTTCATAATATTCATAAGCCATATACCCCAACATAAAGAGAGGCACAAAGAGAAACGCCACTTCATAGCGGCGCAGGCGCGTCGCTTCATCCCAATTACGGGCTCTTTTGCGGCGGTGTTCCATGACAATAACGGCAAATAAAATAAGGCCGATAAAGAATAAAAATGTATAAATTGTAAGCTTATGCCATACAGTTGCCTGCAGACGAACGGGTTCAGATTTGTCGCCGGACAAACGCCACATATAAGTCTGGCTCGGTACGTCTGCATGAGGGCTGTTACTCTTAACATCTGTCCCCGACGGGAAAGACACAATATATTCCAGATCCACACCGTCTTCAGGAACGGCTTTGCCGAGGCGGAGATACTCGATACTGCCGTTTGTATACGTATAGTCGATATAGTACATCGTGCAAATGATGCCATCAAACGTCTTATGTACGATTCTGTCGACAGAACTCCTGTTGGCGCCTTCACTCGTCAGCGTTTTCATCGCACGGAACCCTTTACCGTTTCCGTTATCATAATCCATAACCGTATAGTTACGCTTTTGAAATTCGTCTATATCCGTATCAAGAGACTTTTTATCCTCCCCCGAGTCGATAACCTTCAGCACATCTTGCGTTTCGCTGCCGTCATCATGAATGATCGTCTGCGCTCTGAAGCCCGTCAAAAGTGTAAAAGCCAAAGCCAGAATTACGGTAAGCCCTATTTTTGCATAAGGTTTCATCATATCCTCACTTTCCGCTGCTGTCTATTCTTCTTTCGGCGGTACCATACTGCTTTCTACTATGCGCACTTTAGGATTTTTCCCCTGTACGTCGGCACCCTGTTTATCCTGCAGTGCCGCAGCTGTACTGCTTGACTCGAGGGGAATGCCGTTAACAAAAATCCCTTCAATGACACCGTCTCCTTTTTTCATGCGTACGCTGGCGATAACACTGTCGCTACCGGTAATATCATAAATGCCGTCCGTATACTCAGGAGCGATTCTGTACCGATCGAACCCGACCTGAAACTGAACAGTTCGGGAATCCCTGTCGACGGCTGTAATTTCAGCTTTCATATAATCACTGTGATCGGCCGGTACATTGGCTGAAGCCCCTTTTATTTCCATAATTCCCTGTTGATCCTGACTGATGGCAATATAAACATCTTGTCCCTTAACGGGCAGGACTTCGTCATTCCAAGTCGTCGTGTCTTCCGGGAAAACGACCCGTATATAATCCGTACCGAAAGCACTCGTCTCTAAACGAAGCACGCAACGCCATTGATAAGGGATTCCGTCAACAGTAATATTGCGCCACCGCCAGCTGTGGTAAAAGAGGAAAAGCAGCTGAAAAATTACAGTGACAATCAAAACAATATACACTGTCCTGGTGCTGACGGAAAAAGAAACAGGTTTTACTTTCATCATTGCAGGCCCCCTTCATCGGACCAGGGAGAGCGGACAGGTTCTTTCTTTTCCTTCCGCTTATCCTTTTCCGTCGTCGCCCAGGGTGATCCGCTGCGTTTCTTTTCTACCGGTTCAACTTCGGTCCGCCGGACACTCGGTGGCGATCCGGGCACACTCTCGGGACTGCGGAATACGGGCGGAATAAATTGAGACTTTTCCTCTTCACGTGTGACAACGGTCGCAGCGCTCTTCTCCGTCCGCATCCATTCGGGCATGTCCGGTTCCCGCCCTTTTAGGGTGGCCGGTTCCGCATCGAAGGTTGTTTTACGATTTTTTCCTCTGCTGCCGTTTCGCACGGCGGTCACTGTTTTACTGCCATTAAACCTGACTCCCCTGCCTCTGCTCTTTTCCTGTAAGCGCAAAACCCGGTTAACGGTGAACGCCGCGATAATGACGACCGCAACGGGTACAAAAGGAGAAAATGTATTGCCGCTGATAACGGCAACAATGAGAAATAACAGCGCCATAACACCGAAGCGTAAATGATTCATGTGCTCCGGCTTTAACCCCTGCACAATTTCATAAAATGAAATAAAAAGAGCAACTACGAAAGAAAGAACCAACGGCAGCGATGAATAAATGCCGCTCCGCACAAACAGAGTTTCTATTCCCAGAAGGACGGGAATTGCCGCGTAAATGGCAGGCGCCCAAAATCGTTTTTTTACTCTCTTCAAAAAAAGAAAGGCTCCAATGAAAAACAGCAGAACGGTAATGCCCGTCGTCGACCAATGAAATCCTTTTATATCGGCGATCCCGAACCATGATGACGGTACTGTGGAAATGACCAACGCTCGTCCGAACCAACGGAAAGGAGTTCCGTACGCCTTCCGTATATCAATGGAATATCCCGTTAGCATCATGACAACCGCGAGTGTCCCTAAAACTAAGAACGGAATATAATCGCTTTCTATCATGACCATTGCAAAAACCGCATACACAGTAATTGTCATAAGCCAGGCAAATAAAGAGAGACGAACTTCATCGCCATGACGATAAAAAACACCGTATAAAGGCATCATTAAAATCAACATAAGCCAAACGGAGCCGACGCCAAGGGGAGCGTTGATCATACCGCCCGCAGCCGCCCATAGGAGTAACGCAAGAGCATAGACGACAGCGCCGCCTATGGACCGGAGAATATATACGGCGGGAAGGCCTAAAATTGCACATGTCGCAATATAAGCCGGCCTGTCCCAGCCAATATAAAAAGTCTGTTCAACGACGGCAAAAGTCATAAACAGAATCAGGTAATGAACGAGGCAGGCAATTTCACCGGAAAGTTGCGCCTGCTTTCCCTGTATCAATCCGGCAAAGATACCGCTTTGAGAAAGAACCAATAAAACACCTGCAAAGGCAAGTCTCACCGTCATGGAAACGTTATACCAAATATTGACAATAAGCCAACATGCACCGATAGATGCTAATACCATGCCGATGATAACCAGTATCATTACCGGAGACCATGCAAAGAATGAAAGTCTCTTCCTGAGCTTATATCGTTCTTTAATCTTTTCTCTGGCTGATTCCGAAATAAGGCCTTCCTGTACCAGTGTATCCACTTCCCGCTCAAGCCATTCCGAAGATTTTTCCGACATTATTCTTACCTCTGATAACTCTCTATATACAAAATACAAAGAATAATTAATCTAATTTATCTATTACAGTATACCATAAAACAAGCATGAACCAAATAAATCCGCCATAAAACAAGTATTTATGATATTAAAATAAAAACTGAAAGCAGGCCGACGCGGATACCACATCGGCCTGCTTTGCAGAAACGCTTCTAAAAGCGATATTGTATGATACATCGGGGGATTGACATATCCATACAACGGATTGGCAGTTTGTCGATACTTATACGGGATGTGTACTGTGTACATTTTTCATCTCGTTCTGCCTTCTAAATCACATTATAACACTATACTGACTTCAGGCATATTTTTATGACTATTAGTTCATTATAGATAATCGTAAATTTATGATTTTATAGAATACCCATCCCTGATGCTATGGTAGATAGGCTGGGAATGGATCTTTAAAATTGTAATGAATACGACTCCCGGGAAATTATTGCTTTTTTATCTGCAAGAACTTGTTATGGAAAGACGACACATATACATTCATACGTGGTTCCCCATCGTGCGTATCGGGCTGCAAAATCGTATCTGAGCGGTTGGATGCAAAATAAAAATACGCCGATAAGATACCGCCGTATTTGAAAAAGGACCCGCGCCCACGCGCAAGTCCTTTTCCTCTCAATCAGCGGCTACCTATCCTCCCGGGGGGTCTCCCCCCAAGTACGTTCGGCGTTTGCAGGCTTAACGGCTGTGTTCGGTATGGGAACAGGTGGACCCCTGCAGCCATCGCCACTGAATCTTCAGAGCCCTGTGCCCTGACAACTACAGAAAACGTAAGCCCCTTATCCGCTCTCTCTTAAGTTAAGTCCTCGGCCTATTAGTACCGGTCCGCTCCATGCATCGCTGCACTTCCACTCCCGGCCTATCTACCATGTCGTCTTCATGGGGCCTTACTTGTCTTGCAAGGAGAAACCTCATCTTTAGGCCGGGTTCACGCTTAGATGCTTTCAGCGTTTATCCGTCCCGAACGTAGCTACTCGGCTGT
>ERZ772945.1604-NODE-1604-length-15501-cov-43.996439_pt1 | contig 15501 bp, 13 predicted proteins | sample MGYA00511681_ERZ772945 | MGnify/ENA primary metagenome ERZ772945 (study PRJEB29015, sample SAMEA2737943) | human oral metagenome | biome: human oral; feature: human-associated habitat; material: dental | place: China | collected 2143 ...
TCGCGATCTGGCGGATCTGCTCCTGCTGGATGCGGTTCGCCTCGCGCAGCTGTGCCGTCTCCTCCTCGTGGAGGTAGGCATGCGTGAGGGTGTAGATGGAGAAAATCGAGCCGACAGCGACGAGTGCCGCCCCCGCGCCCACGCCCACGGCGAGCAGGCGCAGGGCGCGCAGCGAGAGGCGCACGGTGTGCGTCGTGTCCGTTTCCCGATCCACCAGCTGCAGTTTATAGCGTGATTGTTCTTCGCTCAACGCGTCCCCCTCTTCCCATCGAGATGTTCCTGTCCGATCCCTATTTCCCTATTTCCCTATTTCCCTATTTCCCTATCCTATCCAAAGAATATGAAAACCTGCTGTGACACAGCAGGTTTTTGTCCGTTGATATCTTCTCAGTACTGGATGGGCAGCGGTTTTGCCATGGCTTCCTTCAGTACGTCCTTTTCCTCGTCGCTCAGCGGGTAGTCCGACGATCCGTTTTTGATCGGTTTGATGTAGCTGCGCGAGTCCTCGCGGGCAAAGATGCTGGAGAAAATAACGCCGTCGTTGTTCGCATCGAGCAGGGCGACGGCATAGCTGAGGTCGCCCCCCATGTCCTCAAAGGCGCGGAACCGCACGGAGGCGACGCGCACGAGCGACTGGCGGATGAACTGTCGGATTAGTTCGTTCTCCTCGAGGATGCGTGCGTTCGTTGCCGCGACCTCCTCCACCGTGCGCACGTGCTGGATCAGCATCCCCTCGAGATCGTCCTTGCTCGAGCCGCGCATCATCGCGCGGTAGCGGCTGCTCATCGTCGAGAGCCGTACCATGACGTAGATGACGAGGATGAGCAGGACGAAGATCAGGAGCAGCGCGGTGAGCAGGAGGGCTGCATCATGTGCTTCGATCGACTTCACTAGATTACTAAAAAACAAGTTCTCTCTTCCCTTCTTTCCTCCGTCCCCCATGGGGCGGAGGCGGATGTGCCCCAGAGGGCGGCAGACGGCACGCCGCACATCCTATACGGTGAATTTCTGCGTGGAGAATGCGCGCAGTGCCGCACGCTTGTCCTCTTTTGCCACGCCGTCTGCTGATACGGTCAGGAGCGACAGCAGTCGCTCCAGATCCTCGGCGGAGAAGTAGCTGATTTCGAGCCGCCCCTTCCCCTCCTCGCGTCCCGTCTGGATGCGTACCTTCGTGCCGAGGCTGCGCGTCAGGCGCTCCTCTGCCTCACGGACGAAGAGGTCTGGCTTTTTCTCTGGCTTTGGCGGCGCTGATTTTTTCAGTGCGTTCGGATCCTTCGCCAGGCGTTTGACGAGCGCCTCGACGCCGCGCGCCGAGAGCTCGTGCTCCTGGATGTACTCTGCCGCCTCACGCTGCAGCGCGGCGGTCTCGAGCGCGAGGAGCGGACGTGCCTGCCCCATGGTGAGAACGCCGTTCGCGATGAATGCCTGCACCTCTTTCGCGAGGCGCAGGAGGCGGACGCTGTTCGCGATTGCCGAGCGGCTGCGTGCGACGCGGCGCGCGAGCTGTTCCTGTGAGAGTTTGAACTCGGTGAGGAGCCGCTGATAGGCGTGTGCCTCCTCGATTGGGTTGAGATCCTCACGCTGGAGGTTCTCGATGAGTGCCATCTCTGCCATCTCCGCGTCGTTCGCCGTGCGGAAAAATGCAGGAACGGTCGTGAGCCCTGCCATCTTGGCGGCGCGCAGACGCCGCTCGCCCGCGATGAGCTCGTACTTGCCCGCGCCAATGTCGCGGACGGTGACGGGCTGGAGGATGCCGTGCTGTGCAATGGACTCGCGCAGCTCCTCGAGTGCCGCCTCGTCGAACTCGCGGCGCGGCTGAAAGCGGTTGGGCTGGATCACGTCAATGGAGAGCTCCGCCGGGACGCCCGCGGAGGCTGCAGCGGTTTCTGTCTTTTCCTCCGGCGGCGGGTCGGTCGGCAGGGTGAGCGCGTCTTTTCCGAGTCCGAGTGCGCCGAGCCCACGCCCGAGGCCGCCTGTTTTAGCCTTCTTCACGCCGTATGACCTCCCTTGCGAGTGCAATATACATCTCCGCCCCGCGCGATGTGATGTCGTACGAGGTGATCGGCTGCCCGAAGGAGGGTGCCTCCGAGAGTCGGACGTTGCGCGGAATCATCGTCTGATAGAGCGCGTCGCCAAAGACGTCGCGCACCTCGTCGACGACCTGCCCCGCGATGCGCGTCCGCGAGTCGTACATCGTCATCACGACGCCCTGGACACGCAGTTTCGGATTGGCGCGCTCCTTGACAAGGCTGATGGTTTTCATCAGCTGCGCCACGCCCTCGAGGGCAAAGAACTCACACTGGATGGGGATGAGGACGGCGTGTGCCGCCGTCAGTGCATTCAGTGTCAGAAAGCCGAGGGAGGGCGGGCAGTCGATAAAAATGTAGTCGTAGTCGGTCAGCACCTCGGCGATCGCCTTGCGCAGGCGTGTCTCACGATGTTCCAGCGACGCCAGTTCCACCTCGGCGCCCGCAAGCTCCACATTGGCGGGAACGACGTCGACGAGGTAGTCCGACTCGATGATGACCTCGCGCATGTGCTTTCCGTCGATCAGGACGCGATAGGTCGTCGCGGGGAGGGTGCTCTTGTCGATGCCAAAGGCACTGGTCGCATTTCCCTGCGGGTCGATGTCGATGAGCAGAACACGCCGTTTCGCACGCGCGACGGCGGCGGCGAGATTGACCGCCGTCGTCGTTTTGCCGACGCCGCCCTTTTGACTGGCAACCGCAATGATCTTTGCCACGGGATCATCCTTTCTACGGGTGCTGTGGTGGATGTTCTAGAAAAGTACCTTTGCGAGGTGCAGGTACTCGGGATCGAGTGCTTTCTTGTTGTTGACGGCGTCGTAGAGGTTGACGGAGACGACGTGTCCCTTGTGGTAGCCGAACACAATGCCCGAGAGCCCCGAGATGAGTGCGAGTGCCGCCTGTTCGCCGAGCTGGCTGGCGCGTACGCGGTCGATGACCGTCGGTGAGCCGCCGCGCTGGATATGGCCGAGCACCGAGACGCGCGTCTCGATGTCCGTATGCTTTGCGATGTAGTCGCAGACGTCCTGCCCCTTGGCCGCGCCCTCGGCGACGACGATGAGGATGTAGCGTTTGCCGTGCTCGTATGCGTTGGTGAGGTCGTTGACGATCTCCGCGAGGTCAAATTTCTCCTCGGGGACGAGGATGTACTCCGCACCGCCCGAGATGCCCGAGACGAGAGCGAGCCAGCCGGAGCCACGCCCCATGACCTCGAGCACGATGATGCGCCGATGCGCCGATGCTGTGTCGCGCAGCTTGTTGATCGCGTCGATGATCGTATTCGCCGCCGTGTCGCAGCCGATCGTATAGTCCATGCCCCAGACATCGTTGTCAATCGTGCCCGGCAGGCCGACGATGGGGAAGCCGAACTCCTCGGCGAGCAGCTGTGCGCCGCGCAGCGAACCGTCGCCGCCGATCACGCAGAGCCCCTCGATGCCGCGCTCGATGAGGTTCTCATGTCCGCGGCGGCGTCCCTCTGGCGTCGTCCACTCCTTGCAGCGCGCCGTCCCGAGGAAGGTGCCGCCGCGCTGGATGATGTCGCCCACATCCTTGGACTCAAGCTCCCACATATCCTCATCGAGGAGTCCCTGATAGCCATCGTTGATGCCCCACACACGGACGCCTTCATAGAGGGCTGTGCGTGCAACGGCACGCGCCGCCGCGTTCATTCCGGGGCTGTCTCCCCCGCTCGTCATGACTGCAATACTCTTTAACACAACGCATCCTCCCCCTGCCCATCATTTCCATACGCTCAGTGCGCGGTCTTAGGGAATCGCTGATAAAATGAAGTCTGCCAGATTGGCGTAGATTTTTTGTCCGAACAAGGTGGAAAACCGGACGCATAGCAAAGGCTATGTGGAGGATTTTCCGCCGAAGTGCGGGCGAAAAAGATGCGTCAAGATGGTAGTGCTGAATTTATCAGTGCTTCCTTAGCTTTTTCTACCCTTTTATCATAGCACAAACGGCAAAAAAAATCCCCTCTTTTTTTGAGGGGAATGAGGAAAATGTTTCACGTGAAACAATCTACTCATGCGCGAGATCGCGGAAGCGCGTGTATTCCTTCTGAAAATACATGCGCACGGTATCCGTCGCTCCGTTGCGGTGCTTGGCAATGCTCAGTTCCGTGATGTTTGCATTCTCTGTATCCTGATTGTAATAATCCTCGCGATACAGGAACATGACAATGTCCGCATCCTGCTCGATCGAGCCAGACTCGCGCAGATCGGAGAGCATGGGGCGTTTGTCCGAGCGCCCCTCGGTCGCGCGGGAGAGCTGCGAGAGAACGATGATGGGGACGTTCAACTCACGGGCAAGCACCTTCAGTGAGCGCGTCATCTCCGCCACGGCGAGGGTGCGGTTCTCCGCGCGCCCCGGCGCCTGGATGAGCTGAAGGTAGTCGATGGCGATGAGATCGAGTCCATGTTCCGCCTTGAGGCGGCGGGCACGCGTGCGGATATCGAGCACTGTCGTACTGCTCGTATCATCGAAGTAGAGTTTTGTCTTCATGATGCGGTCAGCGACCTTGACGAGCCGCTCCCACTCCTCATCATCGAGCTCGCCGCGGGCAAGGCGCGTCGCGTCGATCTGCCCCTCAGCGCAGAAGATACGATGCATCAACTGCTCGCGCGGCATCTCCAGAGAGAAGAAAGCGACGGTCCCACCCTGCAGGGCGACGTGCGTGGCGACATTCAGGACGAACGCCGTCTTACCCATGGCAGGGCGTGCCGCAACGATGATGAGATCTGAGGGCTGGAGACCGCGCGTCACACTGTCGAGTGTTGCGAGCCCCGTCGAGAGCCCCGTGATACCCCCCTTTGCCTTGGCGAGTTCACTTACGCGATCCACGGCGTCAAAGACGACCTCCTTCGCAGAGATAAACGCCCCCGTCGTCTGTCCTCCTGCGATCGCAAGGATCTTGCGCTCTGCATCGTCGAGCTGCTCGGCGATATCCTCGCTCGCCTCATACGCTGCCCCCGCAATCTCCGTGCTCGCGTCAATCAGTGCGCGCAGGACAGCCTTCTCCTTGACGATCTTTGCATAGTGTGCGAGGTTCGCCGTGCTCGGCACGGTGTTCGTCAGATTGGCGAGGAACGAGATTCCTCCCACCTGTTCGAGCAGTCCCGACTTTTTCAGCGACTCGGTCACGGTCACGATATCTACAGGCTCACCGTTGCGCAGAAGCAGCTCCATCGCCTCAAAGACGGCACGATGTGCCTGACGATAGAAGTCCTCTGCATGGAGCAGCTCCACAGCCTGCGACACCGCCGCAGGTTTCAGCATCATCGAGCCGAGCACCGAAAGTTCCGCCTCGATGCTCTGCGGCGGCACACGTCCTTCCGGCATATTATACTCCTTTTCGTATCATCATCCACATGAGGGAGGGATTCAACGCGACCCTCCGTCATGCTCTGCATTCTCTTTCCACTTCTCATCGGCGAACAGCACGCCAAAGGCCTCCTCAGCACTCTTGAGGCGGTAGATCTTCAGCCTCAGATGATCCTCGGGGATGTCCTTCTTGTTCTCCCATGGGATGATGAGAGTTGAGATCCCCGCCTGTCGTGCGCCGTATGCCTTTTCAAAGACGCCGCCCACCGGGCGGATCTCCCCCTGCAGAGAGATTTCCCCCGTGACTGCCACATTCTGCCGGACTGCCGCACCGGTCACAGCACTGACAATCGCCGTCAGGATGGCCGTGCCCGCACTCGGACCGTCGATATTGCCGCCGCCAATGATGTTGACGTGGAGGTCATAGTCATGTAGGTCACGTCCCGTCAGGCGACGCATGACTGACGCCGCATTGAACACAGAGTCCTTTGCCATGCTGCCTGCTGTCTCGTTGAAGCGCACAGTTCCTTTCCCCTTTTCTACCGCAGGGAAAGCGACGGCCTCAATCTCGATGATCGAGCCGAGGAAGCCCGCCACACCGAGGCCGAACACCCTACCCACGGCAGGTGTATTCGAGGCCTTCTTTTTCCCAAAGGGATAGAGGCGGCTCACCTGAACGACCTCATAGATGTCTTCCTTTGTCACAGGGATACACGGAGGATCTGTTTCACGTGAAACATTTTCCACTTTCTTCCCATCGTCTTGTGTGGAGGAAGGCTCCATGCCGAGGAGTTCTTTTTCTTTCGCGATGGATGTTTCACGTGAAACATCTACATTCGCATCTCCCTGCGTCTCATGTTGTTCCACAGAGGATGTTGGCTCGATTGTTTCACGTGAAACAATGCGCTCCACCTCTGCATCATCCATGCGGTTCAGTGCGAGGCTATAGGCATCGGCGAGGATGTTAATCGCCTTGCGCCCCTCAATCGTGTATGTGCTGATGAGCTCCGCTGTGCGGGGGGCGAGCGCGACGTGGAGGCGCTGCGCCGCATTCTCCACAATCGTGCGGATATGCGCCGGTGTCAGCGGCTCAAAGTAGATCTCCGCGCAGCGCGAGCGCAAGGCAGGGTTGATGTGATCCGGCTCGCGTGTCGTTGCCCCAATAAGTACGAAGTCTGCCGGCGCGCCCTCCTCAAAAAGTTTGCGGATGTACGGAGGGACACGCTTGTCATCGGGGTCGTAGTACGCCGATTCAAAGTAGGCGCGTTTGTCCTCGAGTACCTTGAGCAGCTTGTTCTGGAGCATCTCATCCATCTCACCGATCTCGTCGATAAAGAGGATACCACCGTGTGCATCGGTCACCAGCCCTGGTTTTGGCTCGGGAACGCCACTGTCGGCAAGGTTCTTCTGCGCGCCCTGGTAGATGGGGTCATGCACCGAGCCGAGCAGAGGATTCGTCATGTCGCGCGGGTCCCAGCGCAGCGTTGTGCCGTCTGTCTCAACAAAGGGCGCAGTCTCTGCAAAAGGCGATACCGCACGTTTCTTCGCCGCCTCGAGAACAAGGCGTGCCGCTGTCGTCTTGCCGACGCCGGGCGGTCCGTAGAGCAGGAGATGCTGGGGGTAGGGTGAGGAGAGCTTTGCCATAAGGGAGCGCACGGCACGCTCCTGCCCGACGATCTCATCGAACGTCTTTGGGCGCAGGAGCTCCATCACCGACTGTGTGAGATGCACCTTTTCCAGCGTCTCAAGCGCCTCACGTTTTTTCTTGTCATGCGGAGACTCTGCGCCGGGGCTCTCCTCCGAGATTACCTGACGGCGGATGTCGTCCACATACTCCTCATGATCCTTTTCGAGCTTTTCATTCACCTTGCGCTCGATGCGATCCTCCAGATCGCGCCGTGCGAGGATGCCCGCGACCTGCTCCGTCATGCGCGAAAGGATCTCGGGCAGCTCTGTCTCCGCGGGCGGGGGAGAGAGCAGCGGATCCTCCTCAAGAATGCGCATGAGTGCGAGGACGCGCTCACGGCGATCCTCCGAGCGCATGAGTGCCATTGCATTCATCTTGCCCGCTTGGATGACTAGGCGCTCCGTTCCCATCGTATCGGCGAGCATGCGAAAGATCGTCGCGATCTCCTCGTCGATCTGCGCGTCCCGTGAGAGCTTCGGATGCTCCTTCCCCGCGTCCTTGCCGCCGAATAAATCCTTAAAAAAAGACATAGTCCTCCTTTTGAGAAGGGCTGATGAGACATGCTCATCAGCCCGCTGTATTACGGAAGCACTGATAAATTCGGTACAACCATCTTAGGGAAGTACTGATAAACTCAGCACCGCCGTCTTAGTACATCTTTTTCGCCCTGTCTGTGTCGACAAATCCTCCACATAGCCTCTGCTATGCGTCCGGTTTGTCTCCTTGACAGGACAAAAAATCTGCACCAATTCGACGGACTTTATTTTATCAGTACTTCCCAGCGCATCTTTTTTGCCCGCACTTCGGCGGAAAATCCTCCACAGAGCACCACTCTGCGTCCGGTTTTCCACCTCGTTCGGACGAAAAAATCTACGCCAATCTGGCAGACCTCATTTTATCAGTGTTTCCTACATTATTATCAGGATGTCAAAACGAGAAAGATTCATGTGCCGTCCGAGGCACCCCCTCCGCCGCTGCGCGGCACCTCCCCCGCTGCGGCAGGGGAGGCGACAGCTGGCGCCTTGCATACATCGTGCGTATTCATGCCCCGATGAGCTGAGTGCCCCAAACAAAACCGAGAGGAGCAATCGAGAAAAGTGTGCGGTACGCCCCTGCGGATTTTGCCCGGGCGATGTTCGGATCTACACCATAGGAGGCTTGCGTGCATCTAAGCAAACCTTAGCGGAACAAGTGAGTAAAGCGTGCGACTCGCCCCCGACACACTTCTGTCGTTCAAGCGAAGCGCGTTTCAGAAGTGTGTCGGTATTGAAGGAAGCACTGATAAATTCAGCCGCGCCATCTTGGCGCATCTTTTTTGTTCGCTTTTTGTCGGCAAATCCTCCACATAGCTTTGGCTATGCGTCCGGTTTGCCTCCTCAATCGGACGAAAAATCTACGTCAATCTGGCGGACTTCATTTTATCAGCGATTCCTTAGGCGAACGAGCACGCGATCACTTGCGAAGCGAGGTGTTTGCGCAGAGCACGCAGCGATTACTCTTTGCGCACGTGAATCTTGATCGTGGTGGCAATGTTCGGATGCACCTTGACGACGGCCTCATAGATCCCCTCGCCCGTCACCTCTCCATTGATCGAGATCTTGCGGCGATCCACGTCGATGTTCTGCTTCTTCAGCGCCTCCGCGACATCCTTGCCCGTCACCGCACCAAAGAGCCGTCCGTTCTCGCCGATGCGTACGGGGATCTCCACCGTAACCTTTTCGAGCTGTGCGGCCATGAGCTTTGCCTCATCGACCTCCATTGCGTTCTTGCGCGCCTTTGCACCCGCCTGTGCCTTTGCCACGTTCACGTTCGACGTGTTTGCGGGCAGCGCGAGCTTCCTCGGCAGGAGGAAATTACGGCCGTAGCCGTCCGCCACCTCCACGATCTCGCCCTTTTTTCCGATATTCTTTACATCAGCCTGCAGTATGACTTTCACGTTGGTCACTCTCCTCTATATATGCCTTTGCTTTTTCTACCACCTGTGCGCGCACCTCATCCAGCGGGACGCCCTTGACCTGTGCGCCTGCGACATTGGCGTGTCCGCCGCCGCCGAACGCCTCCATGATGACCTGCACATTCATCTCTCCCGACGAGCGTGCACTGATGCCCACCACGTCGCTCGCGAGCGGGAACACATAGATGCTCATGCGCACGCCATCGACGCGGAGCATGCCGTCCGCCGCCTGTGCGGCGATGATCTGCCCGTTTGGCAGGAGATCGGGGAGGCTCCCCACGATCAGCCCGCCCGGATAGTAGACAGCGTTTGCCTTCGCCCGTGCGAGCGATACCGTCGTCTCGTAGTCGCTCTGGAAGAGCGTGCGGACGAGTACGGGATCCGCGCCGGCGCGACGCAGGTATGCCGCCGCATCAAAGGTGCGCACGCCCGCACCGACGCTGAAATTCTTCGTATCCACCACGACACCCGAGTAGAGCGCCGTTGCATCGAGGCGCGTCGGGCGGACGTTGTCGCCGAAGTACATGAGCAGCTCCGTCACGAGCTCGCTCGCCGAGCTGGACGCCGTCTCGATGTAGACGAGCAGCGGGTTCTTGACGAAATGCTCGCTGCGGCGGTGATGGTCGATGACGACGACCTTCGGAATGCGTTCGAGCAGGGCAGGGTCGGCGAGGATATGCGGGATATGCGCGTCCACCACGACGAGCAGGGAGGACAGTGACGGCGGCTCCGTGATATCGCCGGGACGGAGGAAGAGTCCCTCGTAGGCCTCATCCTTGCGCACGAGATCCACGATGCGGTCAATGCCCTCATTCATCTCGCTGAGGACGATGTGTACCTTCTTCCCGAGAGAGCGTGCCATGCACGCGACGCCCATCGCCGCACCGAACGCATCGTAGTCCTCGTTGTGGTGTCCCATGACGTACACCTCGTCCGAGTTCTCCATAATATCGCGCAGTGCGTGCGCCACGACGCGTGCCTTGACGCGCGTGTGCTTCTCGACTGCCTTTGCCTTGCCGCCGAAGAACTGCGTCTTGCCACTGATGTCGAGCGCCACCTGATCGCCGCCACGCCCGAGGGCAAGGTCGAGCTTTGCCTCCGCTTCCTCACCGAGCTCGCGCAGGGTCTGCTCGGCGGCGAGGGAAAGGCCGATGGAGAGCGTCACAGGCATGCCCTTCGTGTTGATGATCTTGCGTACCTGATCGAGGATGTCGAACTTCTCCGCGATGGCGTGGTCGAGTGACCTGCGGTCCAGCAGCGCCACGTACTCACCGTCGGAGATGCTGCGCAGGAAGCCACCGAGCCCGCCGACCCAGCCATCGATCTTTTCGCGGACGGCGAGGAGGAGCATGGACTTTTCCGTCTCGCTCTGTCCCTGCATGATCTCATCATAGTTGTCGATCTGGATGTAGAGGAGGGCGGTACGGCTCCCGTAGTAGCGCTTCTCGAGCGCCGCATACTCCGTCTCGTCCTCGACGTAGAGCGCAATCAGCGGCTCACTATGGTACGATTCCGCGACCATGCGGTGATAGACGCGATAGGAGTGTCCCGCGTGGGAGAAGCGGTGCTCTCCCTCCGTCCCCCAGATGGACTCAAGGTTAAAATGCGGCCAGAAATCCGCGACCGCCGTACCGGGCTCGGGCATCTCGCCAAGCGCATCACCGAGCTGGTGATTGCACCACTCCAGATGCCCCTCCTGATTGACGAGGAGGATCGCCTGCGGGAGACGATCCACGGCGTAGTTCATAACGTCGTTCACATTACGGATGATGCCCATACAGTAGCGTTCAAATCGCCGCTCCCTGTCACGACATCGTTCCCACGCAAACGCGGCCAGCACCGCCCATAGAAGGAGGGCCGCCGCACCGACAAACGTGCTGTAGCAGAACGTCACGAGCGCAAGCGCAAGCATGACGATCAGATGGATCGTCAGATCGACCCACGCGGATAAGTTCCGCGGCATAGTATCACCTTCTTTACGTTATTTTATCTAGGGAATCGCTGATAAAATGAAGTCTGCCAGATTGGCGTAGATTTTTCGTCCGAACAAGGAGGCAAACCGGACGCATAGCAAGGGCTATGTGGAGGATTTGCCGACACAGTGCGGGCAAAAAAGATGCGTCAAGATGGTAGTGCTGAATTTATCAGTGCTTCCCTATATCGAATATGTATTTTCATCGCATATACAGTATATATAAGCCATTAGTATTATTGCCGTTCACGAATGCGTCGGCGATAGTCATAGACCATATCGAAAAGCCCCGTCCACGAGATGATCTGTGTCATCACGCCGTTGACGAGAATGAACACGTAGATGAGCGCGCGCACAAAGGGCGAGACACGGAAGCGCAGGAGCAAGAAATGCAGGAGTGCAAGGCCCTGCACGAGCCCTGCGAGAAACGCAATCACATAGCCGTTGAGCGCCACCTGATAGAGCAGCATGATCTCGCGCGTCGAGCCCCAGTAGATACCGATCAGAGAGAAGGCAAAGAGATAGGGGAAAACGACGGGCAGATGCCACGCGGCAAACGGCGGAAGCGCCGTAACGGCGACACCCATACGGCGCAGCACCTTGCGCATGACAGCATAGCAGACGCCCACCTCGATCAGCGCACTGCCCACGAAGAGCGCAGGCAGCATCAGGAGAAAGAGCTCCAGCACCTCGCTCGCCGCCGCGCGCGTCTCCTCGATCTGTACCTCGGTCATGCCGAGCGAGCGGTAGATCCCGAGCGTCTCATCCATCGCCTGCTGCATGACGGCAGGATCCATCGCAAACGGATTGATGCCGAAGAGCAGGAGGATGAGCAGGCCTGCCGCCGCCTTTCCGAGGAGCGAGGCGAGCGTGCCGCCCACGAGTGCACGCAGGGTGCTGCCCTGACGGCGCAGGAGCAGCCCGAGGGCAAGCCCTGTCGGCGCAAAGGAGAGGACAAACGTCGCCCCCGCCACGGGGGTGGCAAAGAGCATCGTGAGGAGGAGTGCCGCCACGGCCGCGAGCGCGCCGAACCGCCCCCCCGCGCGCACCGTCACGAGCGCGATAAACACGGGCCAGAGCATTCCCATCATCATGGTCAACATGGGCAGATAGATCGCCGCGAACGCATAGACCACGGCGGCGGCAGTCATGACCCCTGCCGTGGCAGTGGGGCGTGCAGCATGCTCGTTCATTCTGTATCCTTTCAGCGGAGGGATCCCCCGCACTGCCATTCAGGAAGCACGGATAAATGCAGCGCCAATCCGAGGGCTGTTTTATCAGCGATTCCTTTATTCTCTTATCGCAGGAAAGTATTCCCCATTATAACAGATTTCCGCCGCGCTGTCACCGTGTCCGCAAAGCCAAGAGAAATCTCTGCCTCACTCCCCCATAATGCCCGCCATGCGCAGGAGATACTGCGCGTTCGTCGTGTGGCAGCGCCCCGCGCGCATTTTGAAGTCAAAGAGGATCTTATCCCCCTCGTAGTGCTCCTCAAAATGCGCATTCGTCACGGGGATGCCCTCGCGCCCGAGATCGCAGAGCTCAAAGTCGTGCGTCGTCACCACCGTAATCGCGTGCGGCAGTGTCAGGCGACGGATCGCCTCGCGCGCACCGACAATGCGGTCGGCAGAGTTCGTCCCGCGGAAAATCTCATCAATCAAGATCAGCATCGGCTTGCCGCGCTTGCTGTAGACCATCATCTTCTTGATGCGCAGCAGCTCCGCATAGAACGTCGAAATCCCGCCCGCGAGATCGTCGCTGATCTGAATCGACGTATAGACCGCCATCGGCGTGAGCGTAAAGGAGCGCGCACATACCGGCGCACCCGCATACGCGAGGACAGCATTCGCGCCGAGGCAGCGCATATAGGTCGTCTTGCCGGACATATTCGACCCCGTGATGACGAGCGTCCCCGCCGTGAGCTGCGCGTCGTTCGGCGTCGCCGTCTCCTCCGTCAGGAGCAGCAGCGTCGCGTCCTCCGCCATGAGCTGCGGCGCGCCCTCCTCCGCAAAGCGCGGAAACGCGTGCACCTCGCGCGTATGCCCGACGCGTGCGAGCGAGAGCAGCACCTCCGTCTCCGCCCACACCTTCAGCCAGTCGGCAGCCGCCGCACCGTAGCCCTTGCGCCAGTGGGAAAAATACGCCATGCAGTGAAAATCCCAGAGCAGAATCCCATTTGCCAGAATAAAGAAAAAGAAATTGCGCCGCATCGCCGCGCAGTCGGCGAGAATCGTCAGGCGGCTCAGCCCGATGGTCGCGCGCACGGGCGCAAAGAGCGGCGACAGAATCGCGTGGAACGCAGCACTGCGCAGCGGGGCGCGCTCGAGCGCACGAAAGATCCGCCCATAGAGCCGCAGCGCACTCGCCATGTGGCCGAGCGGTGCGAGCTCGCGCTGCGTCCGCGAGAAAAACGCCATCGCCATCGTGAGATTGAACGTAAAGAGCGCAATCGGAATCGCCCAGCTGCCGCCAAAGAAAATCGCCCAAAACAGCGACCAGACGCAGGCATTGGCAAGAACGATGCCGATGCAGGAAATGAGCTTTAGCGACCCCTTGAGCGGCTGCGCGAGCTCCTTGGCAAGCACACGCGTATCATGCGCATCGGGCAGGAGTGCACCGCGCGCCTCCAGCTCCAGAGCGAGGAGCGGATGGGCGAGCAGCTCCGTCACCGCCGCCTGCCGCCGCCGCGTCCGCGTGAGATCCTGCGGCGTCGCCGAGAGCGCAGCGGCGAGACGGTCACGCCCCATGCGCGTATGCGCTGCGCAGAGATACTGATAGAGCGACGCCGCGCCGAAAATGTGCAGATCCCGATCGGGCGGACATTTCTCGCGCAGATAGGCAGCGCCGTCCACGGGCGACTTCTTCCAGCTCCCATCAAAGCGCGCGAGATACTCCCCCACCACGCCGAGATACGCCTGCGTAAAGATGCGGCGCCGCTCAAGCCGCCGATGCCGCAGCACGAGCACCGCAAAGAGCAGCAGGAAAAACCCGCCGAGCATCAGCTCCTCCACCGAGCCGCGGTCATAGCCGTGAACGAGGGCGACAAGCATCAGCGGAAACACCGCCGTGCGCGCGAGAATGAACCGCGTCCGCCACGTATCCTGCGTATGCGCATGGGCGAGAGCATGCTCGCGTACATTTTCATAAAAGTCCTTCTTCATAAGGAACTCCTTAAGGGAATCCACAATTCTGGGCAACATTCATAAGGAAACACTGATAAAATGAGGTCTGCCAGATTGGCGTAGATTTTTTCGTCCGAACGAGGTGGAAAACCGGACGCAGAGTGGTGCTCTGTGGAGGATTTTCCGCCGAAGTGCGGGCAAAAAAGATGCGTCAAGATGGTTGTACCGAATTTATCAGTGCTTCCTTAACAGTCATATTATATCATAACGATAATAGGAATGTAGACAGTTTCTGCCAAAACTGTTAGAATACTTATCAAAGGAGGGATGTGCATGGTACAGGACCCATCGGACGCCATACGGCGCATCGAGGCGGACATCCGCACCCTCGACGCACGGATGCTCCGCGCATCGGGTGACCTCGACTACGAAACCTGCCGCTGCGAAAAACGCGCCCTCGAAACTGCCCTCCATGCCCTGCGCAAACAGAGGGAAAGCGGTGCAGATGCAGCATTCAGCCAAAATTCAGCATCATCGGATAGGATAAAAGGCAAATAGTCAAAGCAGAGAAAGGAAAATACTATGTCACAGCGTATGACCATGGACGAAGTCCTCAAAGAATACGGCGTCCCCCAGCTGCGGCTCGACGTTCACGCGACACGCAGCGATCTGCTGAAGCTGCGTGAGAAGCTCATGGCGATCCGCGACCTCTCCGAGGGGCGCGAACAGGGTTACCTCGACATCGACTGCAAGCTCTATATCGACGTGGACGACATCGACCGCTACCTCTCGGGCGAGCTCGACACCGTCGGCGAGATCTATGCCTTCCCCGAGGACATCAAATCCTATCAGGAGTAAGGCATCTTCGCGTGCTCCTCGCAGAACGCCTCGTTACGCAAGGGTTTGCTGCGGAGCACCGCTCATCAAGGTATTAATTTGCGTTTTTCAATTCGGTTACGAATACCGGGGCTATCCCCGTATCGAATGATATTATGAAGGAGAATATGGAATGAACCTGAAGAAACTCATCGCTGCGGCAATGGTCGGCTCGCTGACCTTTACCGCACCCATCATCGTCCCGAGCGCCGTGCAGAGCACGCTCGGCGCACAGGCAGAAGCCGCAAAGGGCGGTGCGCGCATCGCGCCGAAGGCAGCGCCAAAAGCAGCCCCGAAGGCATCGCAGGGGCAGAGCAGCAGCGGAAAATCCGTCTCGGGGAACGGCAACAGCTACGCCCCCTCGAAGAACGCAAACCAGCTTGAAAAGAACGCCCCCGCCGCAAACAGCAAGGCGAATGCGGCAAACACCGCAAACACCGCCAAAAGCGGCACGGGCTGGGGCAACACCCTGCGCAATATCGGGCTCCTCGCGGGCGGCATGATGCTCGGCGGGCTCCTCGCGAGCCTCCTCGGCGGCA